>OHFR01000748.1_pt1 | contig 12946 bp, 10 predicted proteins | sample 1567531 | NCBI WGS metagenome assembly OHFR01 (sample SAMEA3879597, study PRJEB24766) | human gut metagenome | biome: human-associated habitat; feature: feces | place: USA | collected 1985/1987
TCCTGCTGGACAAGCCCTTCTCAGTGGGTGACTGGATCACCGTGGGCAGTGTGGAGGGCGAAGTGATCGACATCAATTTCCGCTCCACCCGCATCCGCTCTCTGGATAAGACCATCAATGTCGTCACCAACAGCCAGATCTGCGCCTCTACGGTAAAGAACGCGGCCCTGCGCACCATGCGTCCCTATAAGTTCAACCTTGGCGTCACCTACAATACTACCCGTCCCAAGCTGGAAAAGCTGATGAAAGACCTGCAGGCCATGCTGGATGCCAGCCCGTATACCAACAAGGGCACCAACATCGTGCAGCTGGCAAACTTTGGGGATTCCAGCATCAACATTCTGGTCTCCGCCTATCTGGTGACCAATGTCTACGCCGAGTTCCTGCAGATGCAGAACGACCTGAACCTGAACATCATGGATGTGATGAAGGCCGACGGTGTGGAATTCGCCTTTCCCTCCACGACGGTCTATCTCGAAAAAGAGGGCTGAACCTAAAAAATCCGATGCATCTGCATCGGATTTTTTGTTACAGCGCGATGTCCAGTGCCATCATAAGGGCAAAGCCCAGCACCACCGCCGCTGCCAAGGCGAAACGCTCCATAGATCAGACACTCCATTTCGCCAAATAGTTATACTTCCGCTTCTTTATGCTCTTCGTAGAAGATATCCAGCACTTTTTCCAGTGCCATGCCGTGGCTGGCCTTTACCAGAATGGCATCGCCGGGCTGCACCCGATCCAGCAGGGCATCGGCAGCCTCGCGGTAGCTGTCCGCGTGCAGGGTCTTTACCCCCTTGGCCGCAGCCACCACAGCGGTGCGCTTGGCCTGCTCGCCGTAGGTGATCAGGCAGTACAGCCCGCTCTCGGCGGCAAGGCGTCCCAGCTCCTCGTGTGCTTCGCGGCTCAGCTCGCCCAGCTCCAGCATATCGCCCAGCAGGGCAAAGCGGCGCTTGCAGGGGAAGTCCTTGAACATGGCCAGTGCGGCCTTCATGCTGTCCGGGTTTGCGTTGTAGCAGTCCTCGATGACGGTCACGCCCTCGCTGTCCACCACCTTCTGGCGGCGTCCGGTCTGCTCAAAGTTGGAAAGGCCCCGGATGACCCTCTTGGCGTCGCACCCCAGACGGGTGGCGGCGCAGTAGGCAGCCAGAGCGTTTGCCACATTATGGCGTCCCATGGCGGGGATATTCACCACAAAGGTGCCGTGCTCCTGATCTTCCAGCACAAAACTCATGCCGTCGGTCTCCTGCCGGATGGACAGGGCGCAGACGTCTGCGTTTTCATCGCTCAGACTGAACCACACCGGGCACACATGAGCGGGCAGCGCTGCCTTGCGCAGGAAGGGGTCATCGTAGTTCAGCACCAGCGGCGCACCCTCCGGCAGACCGTTGCAGATCTCCAGCTTTGCCTTGCAGATGTTCTCCTGACTGCCCAGATTGCCGATGTGGGACACCCCGATGCAGGTGATGATGCCTACATCCGGGCGGGCGCACTTGCTCAGGCGCTCGATCTCTCCGGCGTGGCTCATTCCCATCTCCACCACGGCGTACTGGGTCTCTTTGCCAATGCGGAACATGGTGCGGGGCAGGCCCAGCTCATTGTTCTGGTTGCCCTCGGTCTTGATGGTACTGCCAAAGCCTGCAATGGCGGCGTAGGTCATCTGCTTGGTGGTGGTCTTGCCCACGCTGCCGGTCACGCCCACCACTTTGGGGTGGAACTGGCTGCGATAATTGGCACCCAGCACCATCATGGCGTGGTAGCTGTCCGGGCAGATCACGCTCTTCTCCTCCGGCACGCCTTCCACGGGGTGGTTCAGCACCACGCAGAGCGCGCCGTTTTCCAGCGCCTTGGCGGCAAAATCATGGCCGTCGAATTTTTCGCCCGGGAACGCCACAAAGATGCACCCGGGGCAGACCTCACGGCTGTCGGTGGTCACCAGCGTGACCGGGGTCTCGCACTGGGCCAGCGCGTTGACGGCCAGGCCCTCCAACAGGATGTTTGCTGCAATTGCTTCCATACTCTCATTCCCCTTTATCCACAGATCAGATGTACGATGGTTCCCTGCTGGACGCTGGAGCCGGGTGCCTCACTCTGGCTCTGGACCGTGCCGGAGCCTTCGACTGTGCAGTTGAGCCCTGCAGCGTTCAGCATCTGCCGGGCAAAGTCCGCGCTCTTGCCGGTCACGTCCGGCACCTCGGCGTGCTTGCCCTCATAGGTATCGGTATACAGATAAACGGTGGTGCCGTAGGGCACCTCTGCCCCCGCACGGGGGTACTGGTAGGTAACAAGGGCGGCGGTCTGGTCGGATTCGCTCTCGGCCAGGTGATGCTTCAAGCCCTTGATGTTCAGCTGCACCTGCGCGTTGCTCCACTCCTTGCCCGTCAGGTTGGGCACCTTGACGGTGGTGCCGCTGCGGTCCACGCCGTCGGTGGCGATGCCCAGATAGGGCGCGATCTCACTGATGATGTTGCCCACCACCGGAGCCGCCAGAATGGACGAATAGTCGGTGCGGGCATTGTTGGGGTCGTCCAGCATGACATAGACCAGGATCTCCGGGTCGTTGGCGGGCAGGACAGCCGCAAAGGATGCCACCTTCTTGTAGTCGCCGTCAGCGCGGCGGTCCATGTTCAGCTGCTCGGAGGTGCCGGATTTGCCGCCGATGCGGTAACCTGCAACGTAGGCGTTGCCGCCGCCGCCCTGGGTGCCGTCGCCCACCTCAAACTCCATGATCTGGCGGATGGTCTCGCTGGCGCTCTCGCTGATGACCTGACGGCGGGTGTTGGTGCCGATCTCCTGCACCACATTGCCGTTCTGGTCCGTGATCTTATCCACCACATGGGGGGTGACCAGATAGCCGCCGTTGACTGCCGCCGAGATGGCGGTGCACACCTGCAGCGGGGTCACGGCCATGGCCTGACCGAAAGCGGAGGAGGCCAGCTCCACCTCGCCCAGACGGCTCTTGCTGTAATACTGCATGAAGCTGGTCTCATTGGGCAGGTCCACACCGGTGCGCTCGGTGAATCCGAAGGCATCGAAGTAATCATAGAACAGGCTGGAACCCACGCGCTGACCCAGCTGGATGAAGTAGATGTTGCAGCTGTTGCGCAGGGCCTCGGCCAGATTCTGGGCCCCGTGCGCCTTTCTGCCGGCGCAGTGGTAGGTCTGCTTTGCCACGCTGTAAGCACCGGAGCAGTTCAGGGTGGTGTAATAGGTCGCCTTGCCGCTGTCCACACCCATGGCGGCGGTGATGACCTTGAACACACTTCCGGGGTAGTACAGCTCGGTGATGGTCTTGTTCTTCCACTGGATATCCCGGTAGGTGCCGGTATAGTCGGCCTCCGCATCCGCGATCTTCTGGCCGTTCTCATCCCGCAGGTAGTTGCCGTTCTCGTCTTTTTTGTAGATGGTATACAGCTCCGGCTCGGCCTGCACCTGCTCCATCAGGTAGGCCAGATTGGCGCTGAAATCCTGTGGATCATTGGGGTCAAAGTCCGGCTTGGAGGCCATGGCAAGGATGGCACCGGTCTTGACATTCATCACAATGGCACAGCCGCGGTTCTCAACGGTGTTGGCCGCCACGGCCTCGTTCAGGTAGCGCTCCACCACCTCCTGAATGTTCACATCCAGCGAGAGCACCAGATTGGAGCCGTCCTTGGCGGCGTAGGTAGTGGCGTTTTCATCGGCAATGGCGTTGCCGTAGGCGTTGCGCAGGGTGATGGTGCGGCCATTCACACCGGCCAGCGTGGACTCATAGGAGTTTTCCAGACCGTACACGCCCTGACCATCCGCATTGCAGAAGCCCAGCACGGCGGCGGCAAAGCGGCCGTAGGGGTAATCCCGCTGGAAGCCCTTGGAGGCCGACACCGACACCCGCCCCTTGCGGACAGTGGGGGTGCCGTCGTCGCTCTCCTGCTGGCCCAGCCCCAGCTTGGCCAGGATCTTTTCCAGCGCACCGGCGGATTTTCCGCTCTTGCTGTGGGCCTTGTTGTAGGTCTTGACGTATTCCTCAATGGAGAGCTTGATGGCGTTGTTGACCTTGGTGGCCAGCACCTGATAGGAGCTTTCGTTTTGGGAGAGGGCATCGCAGACCGCCTGATACTGGGTCTGGTACTCTGCCGAAGTGGTGTCCACGCTGTCCAGACTCTCGCCGTCGCCCGAAAGCAGGCGCAGGGTGATCTGGGTGCAGACCTCCTTCATGGCGGCCTCATCGATGGTGCGGATCTCCGCCTTGGTGTCCTGATCGGTGGTGGTGGTATACAGGGCCGTGCTGTAAGAGGGGTCGGCCCAGATGGTCCAGACCACGCTGGTGGAGGCCAGCGTGATGCCGCTGGTGTCGTAGATCTCACCGCGGGTGGCCTGAATGGTGCTGTCCAGCAGCTGCTGCTCGGCGGCGTACTGGCGGTAGGTGGCACCGTCGCGGATCTGGATCTTGTACAGGCTGTAGATCACGGTCAGCGCGGCGACCACCACAAGAAGCACGGCGGCACCAAAGCTGATATGACGCAGCCGGGCACTGAGCCGTGCGTGCGGGTCCGCACTGCGGCGGCGGGCACTGTTCTTTTTGGGATTGGAGGATGGTGTTTGCATTGCGTACTCCCGAAGAAAACCGAAAAAGCGTGCGCTGCCGCACGCTTTTCGTTGTTTGGTTTATTTTGCCGTTCTGACAGAGGCAAGAATGGTCATTGCCCCATCGTGGAGCAGATCCGACCACTGCCGCACAGCGGATGCCTTGCGCACCAGAACGCTGCCTTCATCCAGCCGGATGTAGGTGATCTGGCTCTGGTCGATCTTCATCAACCCCAGGCGTGTGGCGGTCTCCTCAACACTTGTGATGTTGGTGCGGCTGTTCAGGGCACTGTTGTAGTATGTATACTGGCTCTGCTCGCTCACAAGCTCTGCCTTGGCGCTCTGGATCTGAGAATTCAGCTCCACCAGCTGCGCCTCGCTCCACAGCAGGCTTACCGCAAAGCCCACCAGCAAAGCCGCGCCCACCAGCTGCAGCGCGTGCTGCATGGCGGCCCGCACGGGGTTCAGCCGCTTTTTGCCGCCCTTTTCTACCCGCAGCGGGACTTTAGGCTGTGCCTGCGGCGCTCTTCTGCGCCGAACCTCTGTCATATCGTATGCTGCCTGACCCATGGTGATCTCCTCCTCACATCTCCGGGGCTGTGCCGCCCTCAGATCTTTTCCAAAACCCGCAGGTGGGCCGAGCGGCTGCGCCGGTTCTCTTCCAGCTCCTGCGTGTTGGCTTCAATGGGTTTGCGTGTGATCAGCTTTGCCTTGGCCTTGCCGCCGCAGACGCACACCGGGAACTCCGGCGGGCAGGTGCAGGCGGTGGACCAGCGGCGGAACTTGTTTTTGACCAGCCGGTCCTCCAGCGAGTGGAAGGTGATCACGCAAAGTCTTCCACCCGGTGCGAGATGCGCAAAAATGGTGTCCAGCCCCTCTTCCAGTGCGTCCAGCTCATGGTTTACCGCAATGCGCAGTGCCTGGAAGGTGCGGCGGGAAGGGTTTTTGTTCTTCCGGCGCTCCGCCGGGGGCATGGCGCTGGCCACGATATCCGCCAGCTGCAATGTCGTTTCAATGGGGGCAGTTTCCCGGGCTTCCACGATCCTGCCCGCGATCTGCCAGGCGAAGGGCTCCTCGCCGTAATCCCGCAGGATGCGGGCCAGCTCCTCCCGGCTCTCGCTGTTCACGAGATCGGCGGCCGTCTCACCCTCCTGGCTCATCCGCATGTCCAGCGGGGCATCTGCCCGGTAGGAAAAGCCCCGGGCCGCGTCATCCAGCTGATGGCTGGACACGCCCAGATCCAGCAGCGCGCCGTTGATCGTTTCAATGCCCAGCTGCTCCAGAGCTTGTCCGGCATAGCGGAAGTTGATCTGCACCACGGTAGCAGGCAGGCCCGCCAGCCGGGCCCGGGCCGTCTGCACGGCATCGGGGTCCTGATCCAGCGAGATGAGCCTGCCGCCCTGCTCGCCGTTCAGCCGCAGGGCGATCTGGCGGGAGTGCCCCGCGCCGCCCGCCGTGCCGTCCAGATAGGTGCCCGCCGGGTCGATTTTCAGGCCGTCCAGGCACTCGTTCAGCAGCACCGGGACATGCTCAAACGAGGCCGGGTCAAAGGGCTGTGCTGTTTTTTCTGTGTCCATGTTCCCAGCCTCCTTTCAAAACTCAGATAAGATCCTGCATCTGCCGCCCTTTTCTGCCCGGAGCTGCTGCCCGGGAAAGCGGCCTGCGGCCTGCCGGGAGTTTGTGGCCCGGTCAGCCTTGAGGATACAATTTTATTGTAACAAAACAGGCCCCTGATTGCAAGAGTTTCCCTTTTGTTTTTTCTCTCAAAATGTACCAAAAAAAGCCCCTGCAAGCCGTCGTTTTTGCTTGCAGGGGCCGGAAGCTCTCACCGGGAAATTTCACATTCCCGCATCAGAGCTGTTTCCGGGGGCTCTGGCGCAGGTTTGCACGGACATTTTTGACCTGTGCGGCGTTCTCCGCCATCGTCTCTTCCGTGGTCTTGAGCATATTATCACAGTAGTCGGTCACGGTCTGGCGGACAGTGCGGGCCTCGGTCTGGGCGGCGGAGACGATCTCTCCGGCGCGCTGCTGGGCCGCCTTGACGATCTCGGCCTCGCTCACCAGCACACGGGCGCGCTCCTCGGCCTTTTTTACAATGGCCTGCGCCTGTGCGTTGGCCGATTCGATGAGCTGGGCACGGTCGCTGACAATGGACTGGGCCTGCCGCAGCTCCACAGGCAGGTTCTGGCGGATCTCGTCCAGATAATCCCGGATCTGCTCCACATCCACGATGCGCTTGCCGCCCGAAAGGGGCATTCCGGCGCTCTCCTCCAGCGTATCCTCAATGGTATCCAAAAGCTCGTTTACGTTCATTCCGCATCTCCCTCTCCGGCGCTCTGCCGGGGCTTACCATACTTCCACAGCAGGACTTTGCCGTATTTATACTGTTTTTTCAGGGTCATGCCGCCCACCTCGGCAGGCAGCACCAGGCCGGTCTCACTCTCGCAGATCACGATGCCGCCCGGAGCCAGGCATTTGTCCACGCCGGGCAGGATCTTTTCCAGCGTGCCGGTGTGGAAGGGCGGGTCCAGCAGCACGATGTCGAACTGCTCATGGCAGGCGGAGAGATACCGTGCCGCCTCGCCGATGTTGACCCGGCTGCGGTCAAACACGCCGCAGTTCTTGCAGTTCTTCATCACGATGTTCACGGCCTCCCGGTTCTCGTCCAGGAACACGCACCGGGCCGCACCCCGGCTCAGGGCCTCGATGCCCAGCTGGCCGCTGCCTGCGTAGAGGTCGAGCACCCGGGCACCGGGCAGGTCGAACTGGACGATGCTGAACATGGCCTCCTTGACCTGATCCATCGTCGGGCGGGTGATCTCGGTGCCGGGCAGGGCTTCCAGCCTGCGGCCCCGTGCTTCTCCTGCAATAACGCGCATGTATCTGCCTCCTTCTCCCGCTGTCCGGGCCCCCTGCCCGGCCAGCAGCTGTTTCGTGTTTTCGTATCTCCATATTATCGTCAAAACGCAACTCTTTGTCAAGGGCGCGCGTTGCACTCAGGGTGCAATTGTGCTAAAATCAGGGCAAAGCGCCCCATGTGCGGCGCGTTTTGCCAAAAAAGGAGAGTATCTGCTTATGAAAGTCCTGCTCATCAACGGCAGCCCCCACGAGAAGGGCTGCACCTATACCGCCCTGTCCCTGATCGCCGGGGAGCTGAACGCCAGCGGCATTGAGACCGAGATCCTGAACGTCGGCACAAAGCCGGTGGGCGGCTGCATCGGCTGCGGCGGCTGTGCCGCCGGTAAGGGCTGCGTGTTCGGTGGCGTGGTCAACGAGGCCATCGAAAAGGCCAAGACCGCCGATGCCTTTGTGTTCGGCACACCTGTCCACTATGCGTCCGCCTCCGGCAACATGACCAGCTTCATGGATCGTCTGGCCTACGCGGGCGGCAAGTACCTGGCCTACAAGCCCGCCGCCATCTGCGCTTCGGCCCGCCGCGCCGGCACCACCACCACGCTGGACCAGCTGGTGAAGTACCCCGAGTTCTTCCACATGCCGCTGGTCAGCGGTTCCTACTGGCCCATGGTCCACGGCTCCAAGCCCGAGCAGGTGCTGGAGGATGAAGAGGGCTGCGCCGTGATGCGGGAGCTGGGCCGGAACATGGCCTGGCTGCTCAAGTGCATCGAACTGGGCAAAGCAAACGGCATCACCCACCCCGAGAATCCCCGCCGTCCCATGACCAATTTCATCCGCTGAACCCTGTGTTTTCCCTGCGCCTCTGTCCTCCCTGGCAGGGGCGTTTTTTGTCGTCAATCCGCATAAAAAGAGCTCTCTTTTTTCTGTTCCTCTCACAATTTTCTCTTTCTGCGATCCATGCTATAATGAAGATGAGATCAGAGAAGTTCACCCCCATACTTTCTCAAAAAGGAGGCGTTTACCATGAAAAAGATTCTTTCCGCATTTTTCGCCGCTTTTCTTCTGGCAAGTCTATGTGTTCTTCCCGCATTCGCAGTGTCTCAGGCTCGTTCTGTAAATGCTACAACAACTGCCGAAACCGTGTCCCTTGTCTGCGAATATTGCGGACAGAGCGATATGATTTGTGTGGATGAGTATTATGCTTCCTGGTATACAGTCAATTTTATTCCTTGTCAGGGACGCGATCCCCGATATAATGATTCGGTCGAGAATCGCACTCATGTTGAAATTTATCAATGTCAATCCTGTAAGTTTGGCACCAGCGTAGTTTCTACGGAAGAGCAGATTTCCCACAAACATCCTGCTATGCGTGCCTACGACCTTCCCAGATTCTGATACTTCCTTTGCGCCTCTGTCCTTGTCGGCAGGGGCTTTTTTGATTTTAGCAGCTTTTTCTGCAAAAACGGAAAAAATAAGGGGTGGAGTGCTTTTTTCGTTCACAACTTTGTGGTAGCATAAGGGTAAGAATTTTTTTGTGCAGAGCGATGGAGACAGGCTATGGAACACTACGATTGGAACGACGGCTGGCTGTTTGCCCCCACCTTTGATCCCGCCATCGTCCGCCCCGAATGCACCGGGGTGGAGCTGGAGCCGGTGCGCTTGCCCCACACGGTCAAAACGCTGCCCTACAACTATTGTAACGAGAACGAATACCAGCGGGTGTCCGGCTACCGGCGGGAGTTTTTTGCGCCCAAAGAGTGGCAGGGCCGCACGGTACTGCTGACCTTTGGAGCCGTGGCCCACGATGCCACCGTGTTCTGCAACGGGCGGCGGGTGTTCCACCACGGATGCGGCTACACCGCCTTTACTGTGGACCTGACCGAATCGCTGCTGCTGGGCCAAAAAAATGTGGTGGCTGTCCGGTGCGACAGCCGGGAGGACCTGAACATTCCTCCCTTCGGCGGGCAGATCGATTTTCTGACTTACGGCGGCATCTACCGGGCCGTCAGTCTGGACGTGAAGGAGCCCGCCTACCTGCGCGACATCTTCATCGAGGCGCAGGCCGAGGGCGATTTCCGCATCTATTCCTCCACAGTGGGCGAGACCATCGGCTGCACCCTGCAGGCCGAGATCCGCAGCCCCGCCGGGAGCAGAGCCCTGTACAGCGGTGAGCTCAGTCTGCCCATTGTAGGCACCCTGAACGGTGTGCACCCCTGGAGCGTGGAGCACCCCTTCCTCTATACCCTGACCGTCCGGCTCATCCGGCCCGGCACCAGCGGCCTGCCCGACCGGGTGCTGGACGAAAAGAGCACCCGGTTCGGCTTCCGCACCATCCAGTTCGTGGCCGGGGGCTTTTATCTGAATGGCCAGCGGGTGGAGCTGCGGGGCCTGAACCGGCATCAGAGCTACGCCTATCAGGGCTATGCCATGCCGGACAGCATTCAACAGCTGGATGCCCAATTGTTGAAAAAGCAGCTGGGCTGCAATGCAGTGCGCACCAGCCACTACCCCCAGAGCCCGGCTTTTCTGGATGCCTGCGATGAGCTGGGCCTGCTGGTGTTCGTGGAGATGCCCGGCTGGCAGCACATCGGGGATGAAGCCTGGCAGGCCCAGGCATTGCAGAACTGCCGCGAGATGGTCTGCCAGTGCCGCAATCACCCCAGCGTGTTCCTGTGGGGCGTGCGGGTGAACGGCAGTTCCGACAACGAGGCCTTTTACAAGCGCACCAACGAGGCTGTCCATCGGCTGGACCCCACCCGCCCCACCGGCGGCGTGCGGATCGCCCGCAAGAGCCAGCTGCTCGAGGACGTTTACGCCTACAACGATTACTCCTACTCCGGCCGGGGCCCGGGCTGTGAGCCCCGGTCTGCCGTTACGCCCGATCTCCGCAAGGGTTACCTCATCAGCGAGTTCGGGGGCCAGCAGTTCCCAGCCAAGGCCTTTGACGACGAGCCGCACCGGCTGGCACAGGCTCTGCGCCACGCTGCCGTCCTCAACGATGCCATTGCCCAGCAGGGCGTGGCCGGTGCCCTTGGCTGGTGCATGGCCGATTACAATACCCACCGCGAGTTCGGCAGCGGCGACCGCATCTGCTACCACGGCGTGACGGACCTGTTCCGCAACCCGAAGCTCTCTGCCGCCGTCTACGCAAGCCAGAAAACGCCCCGGTCCCCTTCGGACGTGGTGTTCGAGGTCTCTTCCAGCATGGCGCTGGGTGACCACCCCGGCGGCTTTGCCGGGGCCTGCTGGGTGTTCACCAACGCCGAGAGCGTCCGCCTCTACCGGGGCAACGATTTCATTGCCGAGTTCACCCCCGACCGCCGGGGCCGCTTTGCCGCCCTGCCCCACCCGCCCATCGAGATTCAGGATTTCGTCGGCTCCCTGCTGGAAAAGTATGAGGGCCTTGACCAGAGCACGGCCCCGCAGGTAGCGGCCATCCTCAACGAGATGCGCCGGGACGCGCTGAACCTTTCGCCTCTCTCCAGGGCGCGGATGCTCTCCCTGCGGCTGAGCGCAAACGACCTGCTCCGGATGTACTACAAATACATCGGCGTGCTGGGCGGGCCGTCCAGCGTCTACCGGTTTGAGGCGGTCTGGCACGGGCGCACCGTCCGCACCGTGGTCAAAGAGCCGGTGCAGTCGGTCCGGCTGGAATGCGTGGTGCACAACCCCATCCTGACCGACGGCCCCACCTGGGACTGCGCGGCGGTCAGCCTGCGGGCCATCGACCAGAACGGCAACCTGCTGCCCTACTGCGGCGAGGCCGTTCAGCTCAGCGTGGAAGGCCCGGTAAAGATCCTGGGCCCGGCCATCGTTCCCCTGCGGGGCGGCATGGCGGGCACCTACCTCGCCACCACCGGTGAAGCAGGCCGTGCCGTGCTGCACTGCCAGATGGAGGGCGCGCTGGATGTGGAGGCCGCCCTGACTGTGCGCAAGCGCTCCGGTGCAGAGAATGCCAATTAAATTTCGTCCTTTCATGGTAGATTTGCAATCTGTTCAAAGTTTTATCATGGTTGGCTGATATTCTATTGTTGTGAACAATCAAACGCCCTCTCCGTCCATGCGTCCGCGTGGCTGAGAGGGTTATTCTTGAGGACAAAGGACCGGAAATCTATGAGAGAGAAACTTCGTCAGTTTATGATCGGCCGCTATGGCACCGATGGCCTGAACCAATTCCTGAGCATTGCCTCACTGGTGCTGCTCCTCATCGCCATCATCAGCCGGGTCAACCTGTTCACCTATCTGGGCGCGGCCCTGCTGATCTTCTGCTACTACCGCACCTTCAGCCGGAACATCTCCAAGCGCACCGAGGAGAACTACAAGTTCTACACCCTGAAGGACCGGGTGGACAACAAGTTCAAGGGCTGGAAAGAGCAGTGGGCCAACCGCAAGGTCTATCACTACTACCGCTGCCCCCAGTGCCGCCAGAAGCTGCGCGTGCCCCGCGGCCGCGGCCGCATCCAGATCTCCTGCCCCCGCTGCGGCACCCAGTTCATCAAGAAGAGCTGAGCCATGTTCGGATATGTTATCCCGAATCAGGCCGCGCTCAGCCCGGAGGCACAGGCGCGGTACCGCGCGGCCTACTGCGGGCTCTGCCGCCGCATCGGCGCGCTGCACGGCACCCGGGGGCGGCTGACCCTGAGCTATGACCTGACCTTTCTGGATCTGCTGCTGTGCAGCCTGTATGAGGGCGAAAGCGCCTGTGTGACAGGCTGTGACCACTGCCCCATCCACCCCATCCGGAAGGTGGAGTGGCGTTCCAGCGGCCCCACCGATTACTGCGCGGACCTGAGCGTGGCTTTGCACTACTACAACGCACAGGACAAGTGGAACGATGACCACAGCCTGCTGGGCCTGGGCTTTGAAAAGATGCTTGCTGCCCCCACGCAGCAGGCCGCCGCCCGCTGGCCCCGCCAGTGCAGCGCCATCCGCACCTGTCTGGATCGGCTGGCCCGGTACGAAGCCGAGGGCAGCGAGGATCTGGATGCCGTTTCCGGCTGCTTTGGGGAACTGATGGCCGAGCTGTTCGATTACCGGCAGGACCACTGGTCGCCGGAGCTGCGCAGCATCGGCTTCAACCTGGGCAAGTACATCTACCTGCTGGATGCCTACGACGACCTGGCCCGGGACGAGCGCAAGGGCGCATACAATCCCCTGCGCACCCTGAGCAGAGAACCCGGGTACGAGGAAGAGATGCGGGAGATCTTTGAGCTGCTGCTGGCCAACTGCGCCCGCAGCTTTGAGCGCCTGCCCTGTGTGGAGGACGTTGACCTTCTGCGCAACATCCTGTATTCGGGCGTGTGGCTCAAATATCACTGCAAAAATGCAAAAAAGAAGGACAAAACCGCCTGATTCCGGCGGTTTTCCTTGATTTTTCCGTTCCAGTCCTGTACACTAAAGATTGCTTGTGCGGCACAATGGCCGCACAGATGGTAATAGAGACGTGAGGAAGTAGACCGATGAGAGACCCCTATGAGGTTCTGGGCATCCAGCGCGGTGCCAGTGAAGACGAGATCAAAAAGGCTTA
>OHFR01000751.1_pt1 | contig 12936 bp, 11 predicted proteins | sample 1567531 | NCBI WGS metagenome assembly OHFR01 (sample SAMEA3879597, study PRJEB24766) | human gut metagenome | biome: human-associated habitat; feature: feces | place: USA | collected 1985/1987
TTGCCCTTTATGAAGCCCCTGTTTGAGGACTGAGAACAACGAGGTACAAGCCATGTTTTTTGGATTTCAGCTCACCTGCGGCCTGATGATGGTGTTCTACGGTTACTCGGTCATGAAAAACCCCCGCGTGTGGGGCGACCAGGGCCGCCGCGCCGTCAAGCCCGAACATTTTGAAGAATACGGCCGCCAGAACGGGCTGTTCTTCCTCAAGGCAGGCTGCGTGATGGCGGTCATCGGCGCACTGGATGCGCTGGTCACGCTGGACGCGCTGCTGTATCTGCTGCTGTATGTGTTCGGCTTTGCGTTCGCGTTCTATCCGCTCACCCGCTGGTGCAAGGCCAATGAAGGTTTTAGCTGGCCGTGGCCCCACGTCAAGAGCGAGAAAAAGCGCATCAAAGAGCTGCGCCGTGAACAGGAATCGCAGGAAAAGGCGGAGCAGGACTCCGACAAAAAGTAAAGAACAAAGAGAAAAATGGCTGCTGTACGGTAAAGTACAGCAGCCGTTTTTTACAATTCATCAATGCTTTTTTGAAGCTTTTGATAAAACTGCCCCAGGTGATACCCATCGATGAACCGGTGGCTCACCTCAAGGCTCATGCCCAGCGTTTCGCGGCCGTTTTCCGGGACATACTTGCCCCATGTGATGCGGGGGATGTTGTCGTCCCGGTCAAAATCCCGCTCGTTGGTGCAGCCGGTCAAATCAAACCACGGTGTGCAGGAGATATAGATGAGGTTCTCGTTCTCTTCGTCCTGGTCAAGAAGGGTCTTCTGGGCAGCGCTTCTCGCCTGTGCGGAGGCACAGAACTCCGCAATGCCACCGACTTTTGGCAGGGTGACGATGTGAAACTGCTCACTACCGGGTTTCAGGTCGGTCAGACTGGGAATGCGCTCATCCAGCAACCACACCTCGCCGTCCCGGATGGCGTAGCGGAAATTCTTCACGCTGTTCACGGCGTCCGTCACGAGATACCCCATCGCGTAATAAAACGACAAATGCCGCTCCTTAACATAGCGGTAAAGGTTTGCTACATCCACCCGGAAGGTGACGCTGTAAAAAGGGTGGGAAACAGCGGAGAAAAACTCGAACAATTCAGCCCGCTCCCAGTGGGTCCTATCGATTTTTTCCATCTTACTTCTCCTCGGCGGGGGCCTGCTTATTTTTATCCAGCGTGTCGAACTGCTTTACGATCTGCGGGTCTTTCAGTTTGATGACCTTGCCGGAGAGGTAGTGGAGGGTATTTTCCTCGGGGATGTCGAGGAAGCTGATACGGACGGCGCAGAGGGCTTGCGTCCGGGTGCCGGTGCGCTCATTCATCTTGCGGTTGCCGTACTTGATGTCGCCCAGCACCGGCTTGCCCAGATAGGCCAGATGTGCACGGATCTGATGGGTGCGCCCGGTGACAAGGCCGATCTTGCACAGGGCAAAAGGGCCTGCGGTGCGCAGCACGTCCACGTCCGTGATGATCTGCTTGCGGCGCTCATCCTGCGATTGATGGGCGTGGATGCTGACCTTGTTGTTCTTTTCGTCGTGCTCCCACCAGGCTGTGAACCGCCCGCTCTGGGGGATGCCCACGGTGATGGTGTAGTATTCCTTTTTGAGCAGATCGGTGCGGATGATCTCGTTCATGTCCCGCAGGGCGGCGTAGCTCTTGGCAGCGATGACAAGGCCCTCGGTGCCACGGTCCAGCCGGTTGCAGATGCCGGGCTTGAAGCGGTTCTCGCCGTGGGGGTCGTATTCGCCCTTCTGGGTCAGGTATTGGGTAAAGGCGTCCACCAGATTGGCATCGCCGGTGCGGTCGCTGTGGCAGAGCAGGTGGGTGGGCTTGTACAGCACGGCAATGTTCTCGTCCTCATAGATGACGGTCACCTTGGGCTGGTTCTGCTGCTTTTTGGGGGCGGGCTTGCGGGCTGCAGGCTTTGCGCCCTCTGGCGGGAAGAATTCATCGTTGATGTACAGTTCAATGAGGTCGCCCGCCTTGAGCCGATCCTCGGGGGCGCCTTTTTTGCCGTTGACCTTGACCCGCTTGTTGCGGAAGCTCTTGTACAGCAGGCTGGTGGGGAGATCGCGGGTCACGCTCTGGACAAAGCGGGAAAGCCGCACGCCCTCGTCATTTGCAGTGGCAGTGAATTGTTTCATAAAATCGTTCCTTTTGTTGGATGAAAGACAAGCCCTCTCCGTCTTTGCTTCGCAAATCCACCTCTCCCAAAGGGAGAGGCAATGCATCTCCCGGGTTCAGTACATGCTGACCGAGAGCCACAAGGGGCTCTCCCTTTGGGAGAGCTGGCAAAGCCGCAGGCTTTGACTGAGAGGGCATATTGATTCATAAAAAAGCCTTTTCTCTATAATAAACCACCCTTTCTTTGAAGTCAACGCAGAATATTTCCTGTGCCCCCTTGTGTTTTGCTGAAAAAACGGTACTATTAGAGTAATAACGCAAAAGGAGAACGACCATGGCGAAGGAAAGCAGCCAGCATACGGGGCACCGCCAGCGGATGCGCGCCCGGGTGGAGCAGTACGGACTGGGAAGTCTGGCACCCCATGAAGCGCTGGAATATGTCCTTTACATCACCAACACCCGCAAGGACACCAACGGCCTTGCCCATGTCCTCATGGACCGGTTCGGAGACTTTGCCGGGGTGCTGGATGCCTCCGAGGAGGATCTGCTGACGGTGGAGGGCGTAGGCCCCTCTACCGCCCGGATGCTGCATCTTTTGCCGCAGATCGGCAGATACTATACCCAGTGTGCGGTCAACGGCAAAAAATGCATGAAGACCACCGACCAGCTGGCCGAATACCTGATGGCACAGTTTGCCGGGACTGTGCAGGAACGCGCCCTGCTGGCTGCGCTGGATGGCCGCAGCCGCATCAAGGGGCTGTTCTGGCTGCGGGACGGCACCAGCGACCGGGTGAGTCTGGAGATCAAGGATGTGGTGGCGGCAGCCCTCAAGGGCGGTACCGACAGTGTGGTGCTCTGCCATAACCACCCCAACGGCGTGGCCCTGCCCTCGCGGGAGGATCTGATGGCCACCGAGAATATCGTCCGGGCACTGGGGCTGGTCAAGGTGCATCTGCGGGATCACATCATCCTGACCGAGAGCGAATATTTCTCCATGCGGGAGGCCAACCGCCTGCCGTTCTACGATTTCCAGACCGGGGAGATGCTCAGGCCGTATTGATATTATAAAATAATTGTGTTATAATCAACATGAAAAGCACAACTATTTGTAGTTCTATCTGAGAACAGAAAGGAGAACTGAGACATGGCCGATGAACAGTTCCATCTCGTCTCCAACTATGCCCCCACGGGTGACCAGCCCCAGGCCATTGAGCAGCTGGTAGAGGGCGTTGAGCGGGGCGACCGCTGCCAGACCCTGCTGGGCGTGACCGGCAGCGGCAAGACCTTTACCATGGCCAACGTGATCGCCCGGTGCAACCGTCCCACGCTGGTGCTGGCCCATAATAAGACGCTGGCGGCCCAGCTCTGCACCGAGTTCCGCTCGTTCTTCCCGGACAATGCGGTGGAGTATTTTGTTTCCTACTACGATTACTACCAGCCCGAAGCCTACATCCCCAGCACCGATACCTACATTGAAAAGGACAGCGCCATCAACGATGAGATCGACCGCCTGCGCCATTCGGCCACGGCGGCGCTTTCGGAGCGGCGGGATGTCATCATTGTGGCATCGGTGTCCTGTATCTACTCTCTGGGTGACCCCATCGATTACCGCAGCATGGTCATCAGCCTGCGGCCCGGGATGCAGATGGAGCGGGATGACCTGTGCAAAAAGCTGGTCACCCTGCAATATGAGCGGAACGACATCAATTTTATCCGCAATAAGTTCCGTGTTCACGGCGACACGGTGGATATCTATCTGGCCTACATGAGCGACCTTGCCATCCGGGTGGAGTTCTTCGGGGATGAGATCGACCGCATCACGGAGTTCAACCCCGTTACCGGCACCCGGCAGAACGTGGTGAAGCATGTGGCCATCTTCCCGGCCAGCCACTACATCGTCAGCGCCGATAAAAAGGCAGCGGCCATTGAAAAGATCCGCGCCGAGTGCGACGAGCAGGTGAAGAAGTTTACCGCCGAGGGCAAGCTCATTGAGGCCCAGCGCATCCAGCAGCGAACGAACTATGACATCGAGATGCTGACCGAAGTTGGGATCTGCAAGGGCATCGAGAACTATTCGGCGGTGCTGTCGGGCCGTGCGCCGGGCAGTATGCCCACCACCCTGCTGGATTATTTCCCGGAGGATTTTCTGCTTTTTGTGGATGAGAGCCATGTGACCCTGCCGCAGGTGCGTGCTATGTACGGCGGCGACTATGCCCGCAAAAAGACGCTGGTGGAGTACGGTTTCCGCCTGCCGTCGGCCTTTGACAACCGCCCCCTCAAGTTCGAGGAAGTGGAATCCAAGCTCAACCAGATGATCTTCGTCTCGGCCACCCCCGGCGAGTACGAGCGCCGGAACAGCACCCGGATCGCGCAGCAGGTCATCCGGCCCACCGGCCTGCTGGACCCGCTGATCTCGGTGCGGCCTGTGGAGGGGCAGGTGACTGACCTGCTGGGCGAGATCAACGCCCGCACGGCGAAGAACGAGCGTGTTCTTGTGACCACCCTGACCAAGAAGATGGCCGAGGACCTGACGGATTACTTCACCGAGCAGGGGATAAAGGTCAAGTATATGCACCACGAGGTGGATACCTTCGAGCGCATGGAGATCATCAAGGATCTGCGCTTGGGCAGCATCGATGTGGTGGTGGGCATCAACCTCCTGCGCGAGGGCCTGGATCTGCCCGAGGTCAGCCTTGTGGCGATCCTGGATGCCGACAAGGAAGGCTTCCTGCGCAGTGAGACCAGCCTCATCCAGACCATTGGCCGCGCGGCCCGCAACGCCGAGGGTCTGGTCATTATGTACGCCGATGAGGTGACGGACAGCATGGAACGCGCCATCACCGAGACCGAGCGCCGCCGTGCCATCCAGATGGCCTACAATGAAGAACACGGCATCGTGCCTAAGACCATCGTCAAGGCCATTGCGGACAGCATTGAGATCAGCGATAAGGCGGAGAACGCAAAGCGGAATACCCGCCGCATGGGCAAACTGGAGCGGGAAGCTGCCATTGAACGCCTGACCCGGGAGATGAAGGAGGCTGCCAAGCTGCTGGAATTTGAGCATGCGGCCTTCCTGCGTGACCAGATCGACCGCCTGCGCCGGGGCGAGAACCCCACCGTGGACTCGGATGCCGAGACCGAGCGCAGACAGAACCATGCACAGACACAGAGAAGAGGGAGAAAGTACCTTGGCAAACGATAAGATCGTCATCAAAGGCGCACGGGAGCACAACCTGAAGAATATTGATCTGACCCTCCCGCGCGAAAAATTCATTGTTATGACCGGCCTGTCCGGTTCCGGCAAGTCGAGCCTTGCCTTCGATACCATTTATGCTGACGGCCAGCGCCGCTATGTGGAGAGCCTTTCCAGCTACGCCCGGATGTTCCTGGGCCGGATGGACAAGCCCGATGTGGATGAGATCACCGGCCTGTCGCCGGCCATTTCCATCGACCAAAAGACCACGAGCCGCAATCCACGTTCTACCGTAGGTACGGTCACGGAAATATACGATTACCTGCGTCTTTTGTTCGCACGCGCAGGTGAACCGCACTGCCCTAAATGCGGCAAGCTCATCGAGCAGCAGAGCGTGCAGCAGATAGTCGACAAGGTGCTGGAGCTGCCGCAGGGAAGCCGCTTTATGGTGATGGCACCGCTGGTGCGGGGGCGCAAGGGTGAGCATATGCGTGTGCTCGACGATATGCGGCGTGCAGGCTATGTGCGTATGTTTATCGACGGCGAGGTGCGCACACTGGATGAGGATATCCGTCTGGAGAAAAATAAAAAGCACAGCCTTTCTGTAGTCATCGACCGATTGGCAGTGCGCGACGGCATCAGGCAGCGTTTGACGGATTCCGTGGAAACGGCGCTGAAGCTGGCAGATGGTTTTGCCGAGGTGGCAACGCTGGGAGAAGCAACGGAAACGCAGCTTTTCAGTGAGCATTTTGCCTGTAATGACTGCGGTATCAGCCTACCGGCGATTGAACCGCGTCTGTTTTCCTTCAACAATCCCTTCGGTGCCTGCCCGGACTGCACCGGTCTTGGTATGCATATGGAGTTTGACAAGGCTTTGATAGTTCCTGACGCTGACAAGAGCTTTGCCGGCAGGTGCATTGCCTGCTTCAGCAACAATCTGAATTCTTATTTTATGAAGCAGCTGGGCGCAGTGCTTGCTGCCTACGGCTATAGCTACGACACCAAATGGAATGAGCTTTCGCCCGAGATGCAGCAGCTTTTGTGGGACGGTGCCGGCGAGAGCAAGTTTAAGTTCCTGTACGAAAACCTGCAGGGAGAAGTCAAGGAGCACAACACAACCTTTGACGGCATTTTGAACGTGCTGCGCCGTCGTTATCGTGAAGCCTTCAGCGATGCTATGCGTCAGGATCTGGAGGAGTTTATGACGAGCACTCCCTGCGCGGCCTGCCACGGCAGCCGTTTGAAGCCAGAGGCTCTGTCGATTCTTATCGGCGGTAAAAATATCTGCGAGGTTACGGCGCTGACTGTGCGCGACTGCCTGCAGTTCTTTAAAAAGCTGGAGCTGACGCCGAAGCAGCAAATAATTGCGCATCAGGTTTTGAAGGAGATTATGGCACGCCTGCAGTTCCTCAATGACGTAGGCCTTGATTACCTGACGCTCGACAGAAGCGCCGGTACGCTCAGCGGCGGCGAAGCGCAGCGCATTCGCCTGGCTACGCAGATTGGCAGCGGCCTGGTGGGCGTGCTCTACATTCTGGACGAGCCCAGCATCGGCCTGCACCAGAGAGACAATGACAAACTGCTGAATACTCTGAAGAACCTGCGGGATCTGGGGAACACTCTGGTAGTGGTAGAGCATGATGAAGACACCATGCTGGCAGCGGATTATATCGTGGACATTGGTCCGGGAGCCGGTTCCCACGGCGGAGAGGTCATTGCCTGCGGCACAGCGGAAGAGATCATGAAGATTCCGGAATCCATTACGGGACAGTACCTCAGCGGCAAAAAGCGGATTCCCGTACCGGAGACCAGAAGGACTCCCACCGGCTGGATCAAAGTACTGGGAGCTCAGGAAAACAACCTGAAAAACGTAGATGTAGAAATTCCTCTGGGTGTGATGACCTGTGTCACCGGTGTCTCCGGTTCCGGAAAAAGTTCACTGGTGAATGAGATCCTCTACAAGCATCTGGCGAGAGAATTGAACCGTGCCCGCTGCATTCCCGGCAGACACAAGGGTATCGAAGGTGTGGAACAGCTGGACAAAGTCATCAACATTGACCAGTCTCCCATCGGACGGACTCCCAGATCCAACCCCGCTACTTATACCGGAGTATTTGATCTGATCCGCGATCTGTTTGCTTCTACGGCGGACGCAAAGGCCAAGGGTTACAGCAAGGGACGATTCAGCTTCAATGTCAAGGGCGGAAGATGTGAAGCCTGCGGTGGCGATGGTATCATCAAGATCGAGATGCATTTCCTGCCGGATGTCTATGTGCCCTGTGAGGTCTGCGGCGGTAAGAGATACAACCGTGAGACACTGGATGTAAAATACAAAGGCAAGAGTATTTTTGATGTGTTGGATATGACGGTGGAAGAAGCATTGCCTTTCTTCGAAAATGTACCGTTTATCCGCAGAAAGATCGAGACCCTGTATGATGTGGGACTTTCCTATGTAAAGCTGGGACAGCCTTCCACTACCCTGTCCGGTGGTGAGGCACAGCGTATCAAGCTGGCCACGGAGCTTTCCAGAAGAAGTACCGGCAGGACCATCTATATCCTGGATGAGCCTACCACAGGACTGCATTTTGAGGATGTCCATAAGCTGGTGGAGATCCTGCACAGACTGGCGGACGGCGGCAACACGGTGGTTGTCATCGAGCATAATCTGGATGTGATCAAGACCGCGGATTATATCATCGATATGGGACCGGAAGGCGGAGACCGCGGTGGTACAGTGATCGCCAAGGGAACCCCGGAAGAGATCGTCAAGGTGAAAAAATCCTACACCGGTTACTATGTGAAAAAGATGCTGGAGAAGGACAAGAAACTACGATAACTATTCAGACCCCCATTCGCAAAACGCTCTTTCATGGCTCCCTGATTCTGAATAGTTATCAAATTTTAAGAATTACCCTCTATGAAAATGGAAAAAATTCAGTTATAATATGATGTATATGACTAAAATAGCGTGTAGAGTCAAGACTTATAGATAGATACCATCGGAAAGGGGTAATAAAAAAGATGCAGTGCACAGATATCGGAATTGATTTAGGTACCGCCAGCATTCTGGTATACATCAGAGGAAAGGGCGTTGTATTAAAGGAGCCCTCTGTTGTAGCTTTTGATAGAGATACAAATAAGATTAAAGCCATCGGTGAGGATGCAAGACTGATGCTGGGAAGAACTCCCGGCAACATCGTAGCCGTAAGACCGTTACGTCAGGGTGTTATCTCTGATTATACCGTAACCGAGAAAATGATGAAATACTTTATCCAGAAAGCGCTGGGGAAGAGAACTTTCCGTAAGCCCCGTATCGCTGTCTGTGTTCCCAGCGGCGTTACAGAGGTAGAGAAGAAGGCAGTAGAAGATGCTACCTACCAGGCAGGTGCCAGAGAGGTTTCCATTATTGAGGAACCCATCGCAGCTGCTATCGGTGCGGGTATTGATATTTCCAAGCCTTGCGGTAATATGATCGTAGATATCGGCGGCGGTACTTCCGATATCGCAGTCATATCTCTGGGAGGTACTGTAGTCAGTGCTTCCATCAAGATCGCAGGCGATGATTTTGATGAAGCCATTGTGCGTTATATGCGTAAAAAACATAATCTGCTCATCGGTGAGAGAACCGCAGAGGATCTGAAGATCAAGATCGGTTCCTGCTACAAGAGAGCGGAAGTGGATTATATGGATGTCAGAGGACGTAACCTCGTGACCGGTCTGCCCAAGACTGTTAAGGTGTCTTCCGAGGAGACCGAGGAGGCATTGCGCGAGACTACCGCACAGATCGTGGAGACCATTCACAGCGTACTGGAGAAGACTCCCCCTGAGCTGGCAGCCGATATTGCAGACAGAGGAATCGTACTGACCGGAGGTGGAAGCCTGCTACGCGGTCTGGAAGATCTGATCTCTGCCAAGACAGGTATCAACACCATGACAGCAGAGGATCCCATGACAGCAGTGGCCATTGGAACCGGTAAATACGTAGAGTTCCTGGCAGGCTACAGAGAGTAACACAGACAGCTCCGGGGAACCGGAAAAGATAGACGAAGGCAGGATGCCGTACATTTGTCGAAGGATCGCAGCCACAAATGGAGGATATGAATGGTTAAAGGCTTGTATACCGCTTACACCGGTATGGTAAACGAACAGAACAGAATGGATATCATGACCAACAATCTGGCCAATGCATCTACCGTTGGATATAAAAAGGAAGGATCCACCAGCCAGTCCTTTAATGATGTGCTGACGGTCAAGATCAAGGACCAGTCGGTAGGCATGAGAAATGTCCAGAAGATCGGTATCAAAAATCCCGGAGTGAAGATCGGAGAGAATTATACCGATTATACGCAGGGATCTTTCCGCATTACGGATAATACCTATGATCTGGCATTAGCCGGAGATGGCTTTTTTGCCATTGAATTTACCAATAAGGCAGGAGAGACCGACACCAAATACACCCGTGCAGGACAGTTTACACTGAATAAGGATGGATATCTGGTAACGGAAGAGGGTGACTATGTTCTGGATACCCAGAACAGGAGGATCCGCCTGAATACACTGTTAGATTCCAAAATTACGGATGACGGTACGATTTATCAGAACGATCAGGCAGTTGCCAGAATTCAGGTGACGGACTTTGAAGATTATGATTACCTGGAAAAATATGGAGAGACCTATTATCAGCCCATTGAAGGGGCCAAAACGACTACGGCAGATGCACAGGTGAAGTCAGGCTATCTGGAGATGGCAAATGTACAGATTGTATCCGAAATGGTAAATCTGATCTCCATTACCAGAGCATATGAATCCAACCAGAAGGTGGTCCAGACCATTGATGGCACTCTGGATGTAGCAGCGAACCAGATTGGTAAACTGTAGTAATGAATTCGGCTGGGACAGCCGATAACTGATTATAGAATATTTTCAGGATGAAAATCAGGTCATGGATGACATAAGGGACATTGTGAGAGGAGACTACATATGGTCAGAAGCTTATGGACAGCAGCGACCGGCATGATCGCACAGCAGACAAATGTGGATACGATTGCCAACAACCTGGCAAATGTAAACACCACAGGTTACAAAACACAGGTGAATGAATTCAAGAGCCTGTTATACCAGAACATCCAGACGAAGACAACTTCCGCAAACGGAGATACCAAGCCCGGCAGTGCGCAGGTAGGTCTCGGTGTAAGAAATGCTTCCATCAGTTCCGTATTTAAGGAAGGAAGTCTGACAGCATCCGACAGCGACACCGCATTTGCAATTGATGGCAAGGGTTTCTTTGCAGTAAGAGGAGCGGACGGCAATACCTACTACACCAGAAACGGTAATCTGAAGTTTACACTTGCAGCCAACGGCGGCAATATGCTGGCTACTTCTGATGGACTTCCGGTACTGGATACACAGGGTAAAGCAATTGTTCTGGGCAGCAATTATGTGATGAGCAATATTACAGTCAGCAAGGACGGAAGTCTGTGTTATCCCGATGCAAAGAACAATCCTCAGCCTATCGGCATCACAATAGGTGTTTTCCAGTTCAATAATCCGAACGGACTGGAAAGACTGGCAGACAGCCTGTATCAGCAGACCGCAGCCAGCGGACAGGCTATCAACGAAGCAAGAAATAATAATGTAGAAAAGAGCAGTATTATCCAGGGATATCTGGAAAGCTCCAATGTACAGGTCGTAGACGAGATGGTCAACATGATTGTTGCACAGCGTGCCTACGAACTCAACTCCAAAGCCATCACAGCATCCGATGAGATGCTACAGCAGGCCAACAACCTGCGTAGGTAATGAGACGGGGCAGGGTGCAAGATGGTGATTCGACTGCTAGCAGGCGAAATCACCAGATTGCGGCCTGACAGGGCGAATGCCCGACATCTCTGCAAGCTCGTCTTGCAGGGATGCCCGTCGCATTACCGTGGAGCATAGAAAACCTAAAAACTAAGGAGGCCCATTTATGGATATCTCTTCTATATACGGCAGTTCCGCTCTGGACAGCACCGCATACACCAATGCGGCGAACCAGACGGCTTCCAAATTGCAGAACCAGTTAAACGGTTCGGATTACACCAAAGCAACAGACGATGAACTGATGGATGCCTGCAAGCAGTTCGAGGCTTATTTCCTGGAGCAGATGTTCAAGGAAATGATGAAGACCATCCCTGAGAGCGATGAGACTTCTTCTTCCAACTCCCAGCTTATGGATTACTATAAGGATGAGATGGTACAGCAGATCGCATCCGACTCTACGGAGCAGAACAGTCTGGGACTGGCACAGATGCTATATGAGCAGATGAAGCGTAATTACAATCTTGAGTAGCGACTTCGGGCTGCCATTTCTGGCAGCCCTGATCTTTTTTATCTTACGCCGCCACCGCGGTGACCTCTTCCCAATTCGGAGAGAACAGCCTTGAAACCCACAAATCAACAGACAGATAGTATGAGGAATAAAAATGGAGACGATTACAGGTTTTGTAGACCATATTGTGTTTCAAAACAGTGAAAACGGATATACGGTAATGATCCTGTCGACAGAAGGGGAAGAGATGACCTGTGTCGGTATGTGCAAAGGACTGACCCAGGGAGAAAATATTTCCGCAGAGGGAGAATACATAGAACATCCCGTATACGGCCGACAGTTCAAGATCCAGAGCTACGAGACCGTAACACCGACCGACCGCGTGGGAATGGAACGGTATCTGGGTTCCGGAGCAATCCGGGGAGTCGGTGAGGCACTGGCAGCCAGAATCGTAAAAAAATTCGGAGACGATACTTTCCGCATCATCGAGGAGGAGCCGGAGCGTCTGGCTGAGGTAAAGGGGATCAGCGAACGCAAGGCACAGGAGATCGCTATCCAGATGGAAGAAAAAAAGGATATGAGAAAATCCATGATCTATCTGCAAAAATATGGAATTTCGACCAAGCTTGCAGCAAAGATCTATCAACGGTATGGAATGAAGGTGCATCAAATTCTGGAGGAAAATCCGTATCGGCTTGCAGATGATATCGAGGGAGTCGGATTCAGAACCGCAGATGAGATCGCGGCAAGAATCGGGATTCATACGGATTCAGATTACAGGATCCGGAGTGGATTGTTTTACATTTTGCAGCAGGCAGTTGCAGAGGGGCATATCTATCTGCCTGAAGAATTACTTTTACGCAGGGCAAAGGTTCTGCTTGGAATTGAAATAGAAGATATTGAAAAGTATATTATGGATCTGTGCATGGAGCGGAAGACCGTGATGAAAGAGAAAGACGGAAAAGTGATTGTCTATCCTGCACATTATTATTATATGGAACTGAATACGGCAAAAATGCTCAACGATCTTGATATTGATTGCCAGATGCCAGAAGATATGATGGAAAAAAGACTGAGAGCTGTGGAAGAAAAGGAAAAATGAGACGGAATAACTGCTGAGTATTTTACATCTTATTTGCTTTATGGACATAGAGGGTGGTTGCAACAATTATCAGTACAAATGCCATAATGAGGAATATTATCCGGATAAGACGATGTTTTGAAAATAGGTTGGCCATGCAGGCAGAAGCCACGCTGAAACGGGCTATTATAGAATCAATTGTGGCGTTTTCGAAAAAGACTGATGCAATACTCCATAG
>OHFR01000760.1_pt1 | contig 12804 bp, 13 predicted proteins | sample 1567531 | NCBI WGS metagenome assembly OHFR01 (sample SAMEA3879597, study PRJEB24766) | human gut metagenome | biome: human-associated habitat; feature: feces | place: USA | collected 1985/1987
ATGGAAATATCTGTTCAGGATGCCACAATGGAAATGGATGCCTCGCTTAAGGAATATCAGGCTGCGCTTGATGCGCAGTTTGAGGAGCGAAAAGCTATGATTCTTTCTCAGGAAGAGAAAGATCTTGCGGTTGAAGTGGAAGCTGTAAAGAGACAGGGAAATCAGAAACTGGCACATGAGCATCTGGTTAATAAACGTGCGTTAAGCCAGAAGGAAACCGAATTTAAAGATAAGCTGTTTCAAGAGGTTGCTGCTCTTGTAGAAGCTTATAAAAAGACACCTGAGTATGTTCAGGTGATCAAAAAGCAGATTATAGATGCAAAATCATTTGCAAAAAATGATGACATTATTATTTATCTGGATCCAGCTGATGCATCTAAAAAGCATGACCTTGAAGAGGAAACAAAGTGCACCTTGACGATGAGCGAGTATTCCTTTGGCGGCGGCATGAGAGCTGTCATTCCAGCAAGAAGCATACTCATAGACAATTCAATGGATTCAAGAATTGCTGAGGTTAGAAATGAGTTCCAGTTTGACGGAGGTGAATACGATGGCCGCTGATGTAAAAGGAATCATCTACGGTATTAACGGACCAGTTATCTATATTAAAGGAAAGACTGCTTTTCGTATGGGTGAAATGGTTTATGTTGGACCGCAGAAACTGGTAGGAGAGGTCATTCGTCTTGACAGTTCAAGAACGACCATTCAGGTTTACGAGGAGACAACAGGATTAAAGCCAGGCGATGAGGTATATTCAACAGGTGCAGCAATTTCTGTAACACTGGCACCTGGTATCCTTCATAACATCTTTGTTCTTCACGAGATAATCGATCAGAGATACTACGGTGAGGATCAGTGCGATCCACATAATAATATCGGTGAGGATCTGTAACTGCGGGAAGTTGGCGATCATCAGACAGATCATAACCATCTGGAAGGTGGTCTTGAACTTGCCCCAGTAGCTTGCGGCGATGACTACACCGTTGTCGGAAGCGATCAGGCGGAAACCGCTGATAATGAACTCTCTGGCAATAATGATGATGACCACCCAGGAAGGGATGCGGTTCATCTCGATCAGTGCGATCATGGCGGAACATACTAACAGCTTATCCGCCAGCGGATCCATGAACTTTCCGAAATCTGTGATCAGATTGTATTTTCTGGCGATCTTACCGTCGATCAGATCCGTCAGACTGGCGATGATGAAGATAGCCAACGCGATCATATCCGTCACGAAGGTATTATCGCCGAACCATCCGGCCTGACCTCCCAGCAACAGGATAATAAACGGCACGATCAAGATCACACGGAAAATAGTCAGCTTGTTAGGCAGATTCATCTTACTCATGGTATATCTCTCCTATCAGATCATATTCATTGGAATCAGTGACCAGAACCTTGACAAAATCTCCGGTCATCAGATTCGCTGAAGTATTTACAAACAGATAGCCATCCACATTAGGGGCATCTCTGTAGGTTCTTGCGACATAGGTCTCTTCGTCCGCTACCTTGCCCTCGATCATTACAGTCAGGATACAACCTACCATATCCTCCGCTTTGTCAAAAGCGATGGCCTGCTGCAGTTCCATCAGTTCATCCCTGCGAAATTCCTTGACCTCCTGCGGCACCTGATCTTCCATGGTGGCTGCGGGAGTATCTTCCTCCTGGGAATAAGGGAATACGCCCAGACGATCGAATTCCATCTCGTTAACAAAGCGATACAGTTCCTCGAAATCCTCCTGAGTCTCTCCAGGGAATCCGCTGATCAGAGTCGTTCTCAAACAGATATCGGGAATCTTCTCCCGAAGCTTACCGATGATAGCACGAAGTTCTGCCTGGTCGGTACGTCTTCCCATGCGCTTTAACACATTGTCGGAAGCATGCTGAATGGGAATATCCAGATAATTGCAGACCTTGGGCTCTGCAGCAATTGCATCAATCAGCTCGTCCGTGATCTCCTCAGGATAGCAATATAAAATACGGATCCAATAAATGCCGGGAATCTGCGCCAGTTCATGCAAAAGTCTGGGCAGTTCCTTTTTACCGTACAGATCCATACCGTACAGCGTGGTCTCCTGTGCTACCAGGATCAGCTCCCGTACGCCCTTGTCCGCCAACTCTTTGGCTTCCTTGATGAGACTCTCCATGGGAACGCTGCGGTAATTGCCTCTAACCTTCGGAATAATGCAGTAGGTACAGTGTTTGTCACAGCCCTCTGCAATTTTCAGATACGCAAAATGTCCGCCTGTAGTGACAACACGGTTGGTCTCTGTCACAGGGGCGGCATTGATATCTTCATAATGATTCTGTTTCTGGCCTGCAAGGATTTCCTCCAGGGCAGCTACGATCTCATCAATAGCAGTGGTTCCGATAATGGCGTCCACCTGCGGGATCTCCTTCTGGATTTCCTCACGGTAACGCTGTGCCAGACAACCTGCTGCGATCAGTGCTTTGACCTGTCCGCTGTCCTTCAGTTCTCCCATCTGCAGTAATGTATTGATGCTTTCTTCCTTGGCATCACCGATAAAGCAGCAGGTGTTTACTACTACTACATCTGCCTCTGCTTCATCGTCCGTGAAGGTATAACCTTTTTCCTGGAGCATGCCAAGCATCTTCTCAGAATCGACAAGATTCTTGTCACAGCCCAGGGATACAAACAATATCTTCATGCGTCTTATGCTTCCTCATCATCACCAAGAATCTTGATCTTCCCCTGGTTCAGTTCTTCTACTGCGATAGACAGAGGCTTATCCACCTTGGCAGTTACCAGAGGCTCGTCACCTGCGATGATCTGTCTTGCTCTCTTGGCAGTTGCCATAACGATAGAATAACGGCTGTTGACTACAGGTGCTTCACCGGGTTCTACCTCGCTGTTTACTACTTTCATTAAATCGGTATAAGAGGGATGTAACATTTTATTTTGCTCCTTTCGCGAAACCTTTCAGTTCCTCTCTGATCTCTTTGATAAATTCTCTACGACGGGACGGTTCATTTTTCGCCGCTTCCACAAACTTCTGTACTTCTGCGGCACACACATCCAGATCATCGTTCACTACTATATAATCATAGGCATCCATGCCTTCTGATTCCTCATAAGCCCGGGACAGTCTCTGTGCAATGACATCTGCTGTCTCGGTTCCTCTGCCCACCAGTCTCTTCTGCAGTTCTTCTGCACTGGGAGGGGTAACAAACAGTAACAGGCTCTCCGGGAACTGCTCTTTGATCTTCATGGCTCCCTGGATCTCGATCTCTAAGATCACATCCTTGCCTGCCTGCATCTGCTCTTCCACATATGCTTTCGGTGTTCCGTAATAATTGCCGCAATACTGAGCATACTCGATAAATCCGTTTTTTGCAATATTTTCTTCAAATTGTTCTCTGGTACGGAAGAAATATTCTCTTCCGTCCTCCTCGCCTTCTCTGGGCTGTCTGGTAGTCATGGAAATGGACAACGCATAATTGTCATATTCCGATAACAGCTTTTTCACCAGTGTTCCTTTGCCGGCTCCGGAGAATCCGGAGATCACCATCAATATTCCCTTATTCTGCATCTTCTCTGTCCTCTTTTTCCTCTTCCGGCCACAGTGCCTGTGCTCTTCCCGCGATTGTCTCGGGAAGCAGTGCCGACAGAACGACCTGACTGTTCTCCATGACCAGTACCGCTTTCGTCTTCCGTCCCTGTGTGGCGTCGATTGCCTGTCCGGTCTCCTTGGCCTTCTGCACCAGTCGTTTGATGGGTGCGGCCTCCGGGCTGACGATGGCGATGATCTTATCCGTATTTACAATATTGCCAAATCCTATATGGATCAATCGGTTCATGGTATCACCTTTCGTGGCTATTCAATATTTTGTATTTGTTCACGAACCTTTTCGATCTCAGTCTTGAGCTCAATCGCACAGTTGGAGATCTCCAGATCGTTGGACTTGGACAGGATGGTGTTGGCTTCGCGGTTCATCTCCTGTGCCAGAAAATCCAGCTTTCTTCCGATACTGCCACCGGCCATCAGCGTACTCTTCGTGGTCTCGATATGGCTGCGCAGTCTCACCAGTTCCTCATCTACGCATACCTTATCTGCGAAGATCGTCACCTCGGTCAGAAGTCTTCCTTCATCTACAGTAGTATCGCCCAGCAGTTCCTTCACACGGTCTTCCAGCTTCTGGCGGTACTCAGCAATGATCTGGGGAGAACGTTCCGTAATGAAATCCACCAGCTTCAGCATGCCATCCAGCTTGCTAATTAAGTCATCTCTTAAATGCTCGCCCTCGGTGATCCTGGTCTGTACAAACATCTCGCAGGCACCCTTCAGGGCTCTCTGCAGTTCTTTCCACAGTTCTTCCTCATCGATGTCCTGTTCTTCCATCACAAATACATCCGGATACTTGGACAAAGTGGACACTCGGATATCGCAGTCTAAGTCAAAATCACTGGCCATCTGCTTCAGGTATCCCAGATACTCCGCCGCCAGTTCCTTGTTGTAACGGACATTGGACGTGTTCTCGGAAAAATCCTCGTAGGTAATGAACAGATCTACTTTACCTCTGGAAATATAATTCTTCAGTTCACTGCGGATCGCAGATTCAAAGAAATTCAACTTCTTCGGCATTTTGATGTTCACATCAAGGTAGCGATGATTCACAGACTTCATCTCTACGGTAAACTTTCTGTTATTCTCGGCAGTTTCACATCTGCCAAATCCCGTCATACTCTTGATCATAGCTTCTCCTGTTGTAAGGGCGTGTAATACCTTCCGCAATTTACGGTTTTCATTCTATTATAGAATAAATATGCCCTTTCCGTCAAGTGCAGGTGCCCTATTTACACTATTTCCACTCGTCGTAATGCTCCAGAAAATGATGCTTCACACCATCCTCTTTGTAGGCGATAATCGTACGTAAGTTTACATTCTCCACACTCTTGAAAATATTCCCCTCGATAAAAGGGTTAGTCTGTTTCAGCGAAGCGATCAGGTTCTTAATCTCCATACGCTTGGAGGGACTGCTGCCATCGGTACGGCAAGTGGTACAAGTGTCAGTGAACCGGCAGGCACACTGAATAAAATGCAGATCATTGTAATCTCTCCAGTGCTTGATGTCATCCTCCCTGATCAGGTACATAGGGCGGATCAGCTCCATGCCCTCGAAATTCGTACTGTGAAGCTTCGGCATCATGGTCTGTACCTGTCCACCGTACAGCATTCCCATCAGGATCGTCTCGATGACGTCATCGTAATGATGTCCCAGAGCGATCTTGTTGCAGCCCAGCTCTTTCGCATGACTGTACAGATAGCCTCTGCGCATTCTCGCACACAGATAGCAGGGGGAATCCTCTATGTCATACACCGCATCAAATATCTGGGATTCAAAAATGGTGATGGGAATATCCATCAGCTTCGCATTGTTCTCAATGATCTTACGGTTTGCCTCACTGTAGCCGGGATCCATCACTAAAAATACCAGTTCAAAGGGGAACTTGTTATGGCGTTTCAGCTCCTGGAACAGTTTTGCCATCAGCATGGAATCTTTACCGCCGGAAATGCATACAGCGATCTTGTCGTTTTCCTGAATCATATCGTATTCGTTGATAGCTTTGGCAAACCGGGAAAACAGGACTTTGTGGAACTTTTTGCGGATGCTCTTCTCAATTTCCCTTGCCCGTTCATTTTCCTTTTCTCCGGGCTGTTCCTTCTGCATCAGGTTCAGCAGCCATCCGGTATAGCCGCCCTGTAAGCTGTAGGCCTCCATTCCCTGTTCTCTGAAATACTCTGCGGACACCTTACTGTTCTGTCCACGGCTGCAATACAAAATTACTTTTTTATCCCCTGCTGCCGCCGCCAGTCTGTCTATAAGCTCACATTCGGGGATTGCAATGGCTCCGGGAATCATTCCATAGTTTACTGCTTCATCCCCTCTGGTATCCACCAGGATGTATCGGTCAAGGTCCCGGGACTGTAGTTCTTCCCATGTGATCTCAATGGGCTGTATTGTCTCTTTTTCTTCCATTTTTATATTCCTTTACTCTGCCCGAACAGGCAGTCTATTGTTTTTCCTCTCTCAGTCTGCTACACTGTTATTAAAAATATGGTAACTGAATCGTTACATTACATCCATAGAAAGGCACACAAATGATTCCTTATACTACTTTAGATTCCATTATAGCTCAAATGCCCGAACGCACCGGGCACACTCTGTTAGATGAAGACCAGGGGTGTGTAAAAGGGTGTCGTATGGGCGTATCCCTCTATCGCAACACAGAATATCACATGCCGCAAAAGCATGACGATCAGGAAGGCTTCTTCGTATTGGACGGAAAAGGATATGCTCTCATCGATGGCGAAGAAATCCCTCTGCTGCCCGGTACCGCCTTTATGGTACCGGCTCACACGGATCATGTGATCAGACGGGATCCCTCCTGTGACTGCTGTAAGGTTCTATGGTTCCATGCCGCAGTAGAATGATCCTCAGTCCCCACATACCGCCAGAAGCTCCGTCAGCTGTGCCTGAAGCTCTGTCAGGCTGTCACACTTTTTGTCTACCAGCGCAAGAATCTCTTCTGTGGCCGGCAGCTGGTCCGGCACCATCACAGTATATAAGCCTGCCGCATAGGCGGACCGGATACCGTTGAAGGAATCCTCCACCGCCAGTGCCTGTCCGGGTGCAACCCCAAGCTCCTCGCATGCCTTCAGATAAATATCGGGTGCAGGCTTGCCATGCTCCACCATGTCGCCGCAGATAATTTTCTGAAAATAAGATGTGATACCCGCTCTGTCCAGATGCTCCATAACTGCGGTCCTGCGTGTAGAGGATGCCAATGCTGTTGGAATGCGATTCTCCTTCAGATATTCCAGGATCTCATGCACGCCCGGCTTCTCGGGAAGGCCTTCCCGTTCTTCCTTTTTCTGAAATCTCCGGCTGCAATCCTCATGCAATTCTTCAAAAGACACATCGATGCCCTGCTCTTCTTTCGCTGCCTCGAACACTTCCTTCGTGCCCTGCAGTGTCCTTCCGATACATGCTTTGGAAATCTCGTCCACATTTTTAAGGCCCCTGGGCTCCGCCGCTTCTCTCCAGCACTCCATATACATCCTCTCGGTATCAAAGAGGACACCGTCCATATCAAATATCACTGCGGTTATTGTTGTCTTCATAATTCTCCTCACATCCAGAGCACCATCAGATTGTTACACATACCGATGATCCCCATCATTTTGCGCGTAAATAGTAATCGATGATATCTGTCTCTTCCATGGAAATATAAGTTCCGTACATGGCTATGTTGCAGCACAATACCCTGCTTCCCGCAGGGAAGATCATCTCATATCCTTTAGACGAAGCCAGCCCCGGATATCTGTCATCCGCTCTTCCGTAGGAAAAATAAGCAGCGGAATTACCTATCTTCAAAGGTTTCGGTGCCCCAATCCCTCCGGCGATCAGAGCCTCGTCCTTTTTCCATTCAAAAAAGCTCCAGTTCTTTTTCTCTCCGAGTTGCCTTGGTTCTCTGCTTCGTTCCGTCAGCAGAATCTTACCCTGTGTATTTAAAAATGTCAATGCTCCCGTCTTTTTATCCACACGGATCTGGGCATATCCCGCTGTAATTTCCACCAGGGAAGGATTCTCCAGCACCGTGCATCTGAGGTCTCCTGCTACCGTCACCGCCGCTTTCGGGAATTCACGACACTGCCCTTTGGCAAAACAAATCCGGAACAGATCCACCGCAAGGGGTGTGATCCGCAAGGTTCCGTAACTACTCAAAAGATCCACATAGCCCTTGCCCTTCATGACCATGCGCACAGCGCAGTCGATCCTGGAATGTCCGGCGGGCATCAGTGTTTTGGCATCCGGCATATCGCCGTACTCGCCGTTATTTTCTACCATCCGCGGCTCCTGTCTGCCGGTTGCTCTGCCAGCATTGCCGTTTCCTGCCCCGTATACTTTCGCAGGTGACGGCTGTCCCGTCCGCCTCGATTCAGGTCCCCCTGACTGTCCTGCTTTCTTCGGTGTAGCGCCGTCTGTTGTCCCCTGACTGTTTCTTGTCACGATGATCTTCTTTGGGCCGTAACGCTCTCTGGCCACACGTTCCTTTTCCGCTTCCTGTGCCCTCTGTCTGTAGATCTCTTCTTTTGTCTTCTCCGGCTCTGCCTGTTTTACCACCGTTTTCACCGGCTTCTTCTGGGCATCTGCGGCAAGGCGCATTCTCTGCTTCTGCTCTGGGGATACCGGATCTGCGATCAGTCCGGTGAGTTTCCCCCGGTACAGCACCGTCAGTTCATGCAGGGCTCGGGTGGCTGCCACGTACAGCTGCTTCACATACCCGTCTTCCACCGGGTAATCTTCCTCCGAAGCATTGAAGATCAGTACTGCATCGAATTCCAGACCTTTGGTGTATTTTAACGGAAGTACCATGACGCCCTCGCCGATCTCCCATTTTCCCGCATCTCCGGTATTCAGTTCCACGCTGCCCTGTAAGGCTGCTGTTACTTTTTCCGCCTCCGCTTCGTCAATGCAGACTACGGCAATGGTATCCAGCCCCTTGCTCTGCCATGCTTTGATGATCTGCTCCGCCTGTGTCACCTGCTCTGTAAAATCCACACATTTTTTCACCGTGACCGGTTCCCCATGACGTATGATGGGCTCCACCGAATAGACCGGAAAGCTTCCGTGATACAGAATGTCCGTGGCAAACTCCGAGATTTCCACCGTGTTACGGTAGCTTTTCTGCAAAATGCCGAAATAATCAAACTCTCCAGGTAGCATCAATTTCCGCAGTTCCGTCCAGTCGTTGAGACCGTAGCGGTCGGAAATATTCTGGGCCACATCTCCCATGATCGTATAGGTACATTTGCTCAGACAATATTTTAAAGACGCATAGGCCATCATGCCGAAATCCTGGGCTTCATCAATGACCACATGCCCCGCTTCCCGGATCACCGTGTCCTCCTTGATGCGCTTGTAGAGGTAGGCCATGGCCGCCAGATCATAGACATCGTAGCCACCTTCCGGCACCTCGACCGTGAAATCTTTCTCCTGCTCTTCCTTCAGGAACTGTTCGTAGAGTTCCGCCACAGAGCCCTTCCATTCCCTTTTTCCGAAATAGGTCTCATAATAATGCTTGAGCTTCTGCTTTTCCGGCTGGGTATAGGAATAATATTTTCCGCTCAGCTCATTTTCCAGCCGTGCCATCAGATAATCCGTCAGTCTGCTGATTTTGTCCGCCCGGGACAGATCCTTTGTCTCTTTCAATAAGCGTGCAATGGTGGCCCGGTCCAGCAGCACTTTGCCAGTCTTTTCGATCACCACGTCCTCTCTGGGTATCGCGCGGTATTCGTAACGCAGGCAGAAATTCTCCAGCTCCTTAAACCAGACAAGAGTTCCCTTCACCGCCGGGGTCACACCTTTTACCACCGGCTTGATCTGCCAGGACTTGTCCCAGTCCTCGTACAAAAGCCTTACGAACAACTGCTCCATGGTCATCTGGGAGACACCGTAAACATTCAGTTCCGGCAGCACTCCCGTTATATAGTTTAAGAGCACCTGATTGCTTCCCACAATATAAAAATCTTCCGGTGCAAACTCCTGCTCGTAGTTGTACAGGATGTAGGAAATACGGTGCATGGCCACTGTGGTCTTGCCGGAGCCCGCCGCTCCCTGTACGATCATGTTGTGCTGGGGCTTTTTGCGGATGACTTCGTTCTGCTCCTGCTGGATTGTGGCAATGATCTCGCCCAGCACCGCCTTTTTGTTCCGCGCCAGATATTTTGTCAGCAGTTCATCGTTGGCCACCACATCCGAATCGTAGAAGTCCTTCAGCTCATCATTTTCGATCTCATAGGTGCGCTTCCGCGACAGGGTGATGTCGTATTTTCCCTCCCCCTTTACGGAATAAGAGACATCCCCCAGAGCGGCATCGTAATATACGCTGGCAATGGGTGCTCTCCAGTCGATGACCTCCGGTTCTGCCGGGTTATCCGCAATGACACTTCTGCCGATATAGCAGACCTCGTCTTTTTTCAGTTTTTTGTCCCGGAAATCGATTCTGCCAAAGTAGGGCTTTTTCCTCGCCTGTTCCGCCCGGCACAGATCCTGATTCACGAACTTGAAGCGGGCATCCGCATTGTGCCACAGGGCCTGGGCTTCCTTGTCGTTCTCGTCGAATTCCTCCTGCATGGCATGCAGTTCTTCCGCCAGAGCCTGTACACTCTGCCTGTTGGCATCCACCTTGCGCTGTGCGATCTCTAACGTATGCTGTAATCTTTTTTCCTCATCCTGCCTCGTAATGCCGGGTAAACTGCTCATATTCTCTCCTGTTCAAAACCATAAAAAAGAAAAAGCAAAGGAAGCCTGTCGAAGACTTCCTTTGTATGTATTCTAAATCACATTTTACCAGTCAGAGCCCCAGTCATCGTATCCTGAGTCCCAACTGTCATTGGAATCCCATCCGGAATCCCAGCTGTCATCATCCCAGTCACTGTCATAACTGCTGTCATCATAGGTACTGTAGTAAGAAGAATCCTGAAAATTATCATATTCCGCACCGCTGTCATAGCTGTAGGAATCATAGTAACTCTCGTAATCGCTTTCCATCCAGGATTCATCCGGTGCATAGCGCCAGGAATCATTCTCCCATTCGTACCAGTTCCCATGATAATAGTAATAGTTCTGATCCTCATAGGTGTAATAGCCGTTATCCGGTCTGTTGTCAATCTGCCAGATAGAATAGGCGCCTGTAAAAATCGCCACCAGAGACAATGCTGCCATGATCAGGCAGAAAATTGTCAGAACCGTTTTTTCTATCTTTTTGCTCCGGGCTCTTTTCTTATTATAGGCGGTGTAATCTTTGGTTGGGCGGCTGGCAGATGCCGCAGTTTTCGGCTGCTGATGTGCCTTCTGTACAGCTACTCTTTCCTTCATCTTCTGGTAAAGTTCGTTGACCGCATAGGCTTCATCGGTTCCCTTGTAGCGTACTGCCCGGGTACCGTCCTCTTTATTCTTATAGACTACGAAGGTGCCATCGGTCTCATCCTTGTAAATACCGAAGGCTTTCGCGCCCTTGTAATCCTCTCCGATAAAGGTCCGCATGTCCTGTAGCGGAAGATTCATCTCCTTCGCCCAGGCTTTCAATTCCTCGATCGTCTGTGGTACACCGTTGGCATGACGGTTATAGTTGTTGTTCACTCCTCCACAATTCGGGCAGACCTGATCAAAATCATTGATCCAGCTGCCACACCAGTCGCATTTTATCTTCATGTTCCCCTCCTGAAAATACACGTTGCAATAGTTTCTGTTTTATTGTACCACGTTCTGCACCTGCTGCCAACCTAGGAAATTGCCAATAAAATGCGGCTTTCTCTGAGGGTCTTGCTCTGGTCGTAATCATACTCTATGGTCTGGATACTGACATCCGGAAAACGGGCATGCAGCCGCTGCAAAATCCCCCGCTCGCAGACATGACTGACCAGACATCCGAATGGATGCAGGATCAGCACACTGCCACAGCCTTTTTCCACATATTGTATCACCTCTGCGGCAATCAGCCAGCCGTCACCGGTATTGCAGCCCTCCGCCAGAATCCCCTGCACTTTCTCCTTCAGTTCCGGGAACGGCAGATCCGTCTGGAACCGGTCTGTCTCCCCGATCACCGTAAGCAGATGTTTTTGTGCCTCACACAACCGGTGGAGCACAAAGGCACAGGCTTTCACCATGATGGGATTGTGCTGGTACTTTTCTGCCTTATACCGCTCTGTATCCACCAAATACAGACAGTAGTTGACGAAACCACCACTGTAAGGCTCCATTCCCTGCCGGAGCAGAAAACTTTCGATATCATCATTTCCCAGTTTCGAATATTTCATATAGATCTCACCGGTGATGCCAACTCTCTTTTTCTTCCCGGGTTTCACCGGTACCTTCGAAAATACTTCGCAGGCATACCGGTAATTTTTCTCTCTGGTGTGCCGTCCGTTCCTGTGTCTCCGAATGCTCTCACACAGTTTCTTTTCCACCTGACTGCGGATGCGGTCCGTCTCCCCCGGATTCTGTTCGTAGGGCTTCACCTGCTGGTACAGGCACATGATCAGATCACCATAGCATCCGGCAGCAATCCCACCGGACAACAGCCCCGGAGTAATACGAAAGCCGGTATGTTTTTCCTCTCCCATGAGATTTAAGGAAATCACGGGGATCTGCGCATACTCCGTCTGCCCCTGCTCCGCCATGCGGTACAACACTCTCTGGAGCAGATTGTAGATATTCCCGGCTCTGCAGGCACCGCCCGCCTGCGGCTCCATAAAAGCGATCTCCTCCGGATCCCGTTCCCCGCTTTCCAGATATTCCAGGAACTGTGCAAGGATCAATACCGTCGGATAGCAATAGTCGTTACTGATATAGCGAAGTGCCAGAGTGCGGTCCTTCACCGGGTTCTTTAAAGTCTCGAAGGAATACCCCTCCGCCCGGAATGCCGCCTCCAAAAATACATTCGTGTACTCCAGCATCTCGCACAGCAGGATCGTACGGGTCTTCTTGTCATGACGTGTGAAATTTTTACATACTCTGTGCAGTTCCTCCATACGTTTTCCTCATCTGACCGGGTTGGTTTGTGTCCGAACATAAATTTACTATTTTATATTGTAAGCTGAATCGTTGGCCCGTGCAAGTGTACATCTGGTGTATTCTGGTTGTCTACCATCGTCTGTAAACTTTCAGGCACACAAAAAAAGTGGAAACCTTGTATTTTCAAGGTTTCCACGCTTTTCAAAAGAGCTGCTGACGGGAATCGGACCCGTGACCTCCGCACTACCAATGCGACGCTCT
>OHFR01000766.1_pt1 | contig 12670 bp, 14 predicted proteins | sample 1567531 | NCBI WGS metagenome assembly OHFR01 (sample SAMEA3879597, study PRJEB24766) | human gut metagenome | biome: human-associated habitat; feature: feces | place: USA | collected 1985/1987
TGGAGGATTTGAAATCATGACGATGTTTGATGCGCTGACCCGTGGAATGAACTGTGACGAGGCGATGGCCGCGATCCTGAAAGGCATGTGCGATGCCGTTGCCAACGAGGTCGGCAAGACGGAAGAAAAGCCTGTCGAGCCGGAGAAGGAAAAGGCTCCCACCGAGAAGCCTGTCGAAGAGAAGAAAACCAATCTCATCACGGTGGCGTATACCGAGAATGACGAAGATTCAGATGCGCATGTCATCTTTCCGACTGATGTAAGCGACGCGAAGGCTCTGGCGGATGTGACTTATGCACTGGCATATGCTATCGGCGATGTGATCAGTAAAGGCTTGAACGCAGATCGCGGGGCTGTTGCCAACGAGATTCTGAAAGGAATCACCAAGGCGTTGATTAGTGATACGCTGAATAGCTTGCTCCAATGAGATGCTGCGCATGAGTGAATTGTACAACGATATCTCCAATGCGCTGGAGGCACTTCATGACGCAGAGCGTCGCGGTAACGGAATTCCCGGAGCGAGAACGCGGCTTTCCAATCTGCTGTTCAACCATGTCTCCGGTATTCTGGAAAACATGCAGCGCGTCGATGAGGCTGAAAAAGAACTGAACATGCTGCGCCGCGACATCGAATCTTTGCAAACTGCGCTGGATGACGCTGACGCCCAGTACAAAGAGCTGAAGGCTTCGATGGCCTCACACAAAACAAAGTGAGGTGATGGGAGTGACGAAAGGCAGTATCAATTTTGCATACGCTCCGCTGAGCGATGAGGTAGTCGTTAAGACGTAGATCGAACAGAGGGAGAAACTCGCGCCTATTCGTGAAACCTCCGGGAGCATCATTGATGCAGCCGATGTTGCTCCCTTAATCGAGGACATCATTTGCTTGTACATTGATTTCGACCGTCTGCTTGCGGTTACGAAGTTGTCACAAAGTGAACGTTTCGTGGTCGAAAAGCTGATGGAAGGGTATTCGATTGTTGACCTATCTGAATCCTACGGCGGTACACGCCAAGCCTATGGAGGTTACTACCGCCGTGCAGTCCAGAAGATCATCCGCGAGTACAACGATCAATGGGCATATTGGCACGGAGAACTGCCGGCAAATGAGAACCCTCAGTACTGTCTGTGAATTTTATGCCAGAATCGCTTCGTATGCTGCTGATGAGGATTTTATCCACCACGCTGTCATCAAACGATTCTGGCACGGAATACTCCTACGTTGACAAGGAGTCTGGAAGAAATGAGATTGAGAAGCGATGTCGAGGTTTCTGCATTTGAACGTGCGGTTCAAAAGAGCCATGGCACTGTGTGGCTGATAGGCTCTGACGGGAGCCGCTTCAACCTGAAGTCGTTTATCTCGCGGTACGTTGCATTGGCGCTTCTGATTCAGAACTGCAACAACGATTTAGAATTGTTCTGCGACAATAAATCGGACGAGGCAAACTTCTTCGAATTCTTCCGCGATAATCCGGGTGTGCTTGGAGATTCGCGAGAGGAGTTCTGGCAGGATGTGTGAGGGTTGTAAATATGCCAAAGGACAATGGTGTCAGTTAACCGCAGCGATGTGTCTGCCAAGTAAAAGCGCTGGAGGCTGTGCTTTCTATAACGCCGACTTGAGCGGCAAGAATATCTGCGGCAACTGCAAACATTTCATTGGCCCAAACGGTGACTGGGGTTTGTGCTGCAGGGCTGACTACTATGCGCTGCCAACTGCAGTCTCTAAACCATGCAAGCGTTTTTCAAAAAGCACGGTTCCATATAGCCTTTGATTTCAAAAAGTGATCTTGTTTAATATATATTGAGGGAAGGGATAACGTATTGGCAACAGGATATAACATCCTCCAGCCCAATGGCACGGTAAAGAAGGTGAAGGTGAAGGCATCTTGTCTGGATGAACGCATTCAGATTGTCAAAGACCTTCTGAACGAATGGGCTTGGTATTGTGAGAAGAATTGGGTGGGCATTACAAGTTCTAATCCGTATTCTCCAGAGAACAAAGTCAAGATGTTCCTTTCCAGTTTAGGATACTTTTTAATCATGGGCAGCGCTGACGATATAGTGACCGACTACAAACAGATTATGAATGGGAAGCGAGAAATTCCTGTATCGTCTTGCCCATCCTTTGTGGAAGACACTGTATATAGCGGCGTACATGTGAACAGAAATGATATGCTGATGAAAGCAGAAGATGATTGCTTTCGCGGTATGATGGAGTACGCAGACAACAAGGCTGAAAAAAGATACGGCGTGAAGCCGCGAAAGAAAAAAACGAGCCGAACAAAGCTAGACAGGAGCATGAGTATCCGCCGCGACAACGGCGTTAAGGAGCTCATCTCTACGGTTGTGGATACAGAGAACGCTTTCTCGTTTCTTGGAAACCGATACAGGATCATTCCTGAGCAGTACGACAAATACAGTCCCAAGAAAACGAAAGCTGGCGAACTCTACGATATGGACACAGTTTACTGCGCGGTTGCTGCATCCGGAGCCGTTCAGTTCTATGACGCTGAACTAGAACGCATTCCTGATGACGCTATCGAGTGTCAATGATTTTCGGAATCCTCTCATGGATTCCTTCGGGGCAGTGGCCGAGTGGCTTAAGGCGGGAGTCTTGAAAACTCTTGACGGGCAACCGTCCGTGGGTTCAAATCCTACCTGCCCCGCCAAAGAACGTACCGTGCGAAGAGCAAGAGGGACTCTTCAAGTCAATAGCTGATTTCGGGTGGTTAGCTCAGCTGGTCAGAGCGTCGGTCAGCGCAACCGAAGGGCGTCGGTTCGAATCCGGCACGATCCGATTTCAGCAATCCTTCACTCAAGGCAGAACTGCTAAAGATGCAGGCTTTGCTTGGCCTTCGGGTACGGGACAGGAGCTGCCGCTGTCCGAGAACAAGCACTATGCCGACATGACGGAATTGGCAGACGTTTGGGACTTAAAATCCCATGGGTTATCCCGTGCGGGTTCAAGTCCCGCTGTCGGCACCATGATCCAGCTGGTCAGGTGGCTGCACACGGATGTACAGCGTGCGACCTCGGTTCAAGTCCGGGCGGCTGGTCTATAAAAAAATAACGGGCGATAATGATTTACCAGGTGTCCGGAACCCTGGGTTTAGAGGGGTGCTCGAAGCCCGTTTCCCCTCAATGTGCAGGGTCGCTCCCTTCCGTGGTTGCGCTTAAAAGCGCAGAGCCGGACGGAACACAAACCGATAGCAATTGCGACACGACGGAGAGCAACGCCGATAAGTCCATAATGAGAGGACGCCACGGTGCAGGGCAACAGACATTAAGAGCTGAAAAACTGCACTCCGTTTCTGGAGACGTGGCCGAGTGGTTTATGGCAGCGGTTTGCTAAACCGTCGTAGGGAAATTCTCTACCGTGTGTTCGAATCACACCATCTCCGCCAGAGCCCTCCGGTGCCGATGAGGCTGTCATAGCGGCGACGGGTCTGCCATGCGTGGTAAGACGGCTTGGTGAAAGCTCGCGTTCTTTGGGCGAATGAGAAAGGCATTATCTTTGATCTTGAATTGCCGAGTCGCCAAGCGGTAAGGCACGGGACTTTGACTCCCGTATCGTTGGTTCAACTCCAGCCTCGGTAGCCACAAAAACTTCGCGGAATGCATCTTGAAATAAGAGTGGCAATAATACGTGTATGTGAACTGATAAGGCAAGAGATGCAGCCATTCAGGTGAGAAGCGTATGCCCGACCGGTTTTGCGAAGTAGCCGGTCACTATGTGCGATTGGTGTAGAGGTAACATGCCAGTCTTCCAAACTGGCGTCACGGGTTCGATCCCCGCATCGCACTCCATCGTGTGGCATTCAAAGCCATGCAAATACAAGAAAAGGTTGAAGATCATGTTTTTCAAGTTGGTACGAATGTTCTTCAGTGCTGCGTGCATCGCCAGTCTTTATGAGGCTGACGGTAATATGGAAGCGCTGAAGAGAAGGGTGTTTGATTTGGTATGAGCCGAATCTCCCCGCTCATCGAGAACGTGGTGTAATGGTAACACATCTGCTTTGGGAGCAGAGGTAGCGGTTCGAGTCCGACGTTTTCGACCAGACGAATCCGATGGATTGGGTACTTTCAATCCGACAGATTCAGGATAATCTTCATCGTGTTATTTCTCCTCATCAGGATGTGGCATACGCCACTTCCTTATAGCAGACAGGACAAGCGGTTAAGTCGCGGGATTCATGCTCCTTGAGGATTGGGTTCGACTCCCAAGTCTGCTACCATGGTTCTTTTATTCCCTGTTTCAGCCTGAAATGAAACAAGGGACGGGGTGGCTATGCCTTTGCAAAAGAAAAGCCAATTCTGCTTGTTGTGATGCCCGGTGTTGAGGAACAATCCTTGATGGTTCGGAATGGATGCACTTCTTGTATTAGCTATGACGAACTACTCGCCGGTAACATCGCCTTTCAGAATTATGCCGAGCAATCGCAGAAAGAGAAAATCATTCTGAACTAAAACCGATGTGGGTGCCTGATTGGGTGATGTGTCCCATGGAGATCAGGATATTGGTTGGTGGGAGGGGCAACCAGCCATTTATGCGCCATTAGCTCAGTTGGTATGAGCACGTGACTTTTAATCACGGAGCCCTGAGTTCGAACCTCAGATGGCGCACCATTGCCTATCTACTAGTGTAGAAAAGGTTTCTGGGATTGTCGTGGCAATCCTTGCTTACGTTCGGATGGTGGATTGGCGGCACCTCCGAAATTTTCAAACCGCCATATGGGGTTTTAGTATAACTGGTAAAACACTCGTCTCCAAAACGAGAAGATAAAGGTTCGAATCCTTTAGGCCCTGCCATTGTAAAGATTATGCGGGCGTGGCGGAATGGCAGACGCGCCAGACTTAGGATCTGGTGAGTTATCTCGTAAGAGTTCAAGTCTCTTTGTCCGCACCAGAAAGGTGAAGGAAGCCACCTTGACTGTAAAACCAGCAAGCGGAGTTGATCGCCCGCAGTCTCCCGGAGTAGTTCGTGTACTTGTCTTCGTCACCAAATATCAAGTACACCATGTGCCGGATTAGCTCAATGGTAGAGCAGCTGACCTGTAATCAGCAGGCTGCGGGTTCGAGTCCCGTGTCCGGCTCCAATTTGCCAGTGTAGCAGAATGGTATATGCAAACGGATCTAACCCGTTGATTTGTCGGTTCAAGTCCGACCTCTGGCACCAGTTGATAAGGCGACGAAGGATGTGACAAGATGGGTTATACGATTGACGAGCTTCCATCAGAGGCAAAGCGAAACCTTGTAAGCGAAATGATTGACAAGAAGAACGGCGCGTCCGATAAAGACTGGGCTGAGATCTGTGAGGAGTTTAATCTGACGGTAAATGCGGAGACGCTTCGGAAGGCTGGAGTTGGCGTAAAGCTGGCAAGTGATGCAGGAATGTCTTTCTGCGGTAACTCCGACGCGTCTGGTGCCGAGTATATGGAACGCCAGAAGATGCGAGACTTGGGAAATAAGCTGAACGCTGCTTATCGTTCTGAATCGCGAAGCCAGTTATTACGCGAGACAGTACAACAGGCGGTGCAGCAGTTGCCACGTTTGCCAGAAATCGAAATTCAACCGAGGCCGCACGATAAAGAACATAGAGCAAGAGAACTTGTGGTTGCCATGGGCGACTTTCATTATGGAGCGGACATTGACGTTCGCGGTTTATATGGAGAATGCCTGAACCGCTACAATAGTGAAGTTTTTGAAGCTCGTATGCAAAAACTTCTTGATGATATTCTCTGGATTGTTAAGCGCGAAGAAGTTGATGTGGTAAACCTTTTCTTTGTTGGAGATTTGGTGGACGGAATGCTTCGACAGAGCCAGCTGATGAAACTGGAATATGGATTGGTTGAATCTGTCATTCACCTTTCTGAGTACTTATCGAGATGGATCAATCAGTTATCTGGTTATGCCACGGTTGGTGTTATGGGTGTAACGGGCAACCATTCTGAAGTTCGTCCTTTCAAATCAAAAGCACGTGAGTTCCCGGATGAGAATCTGGAGAAGATCGTCTTCTGGTTTTTAGATGAACGGCTCAAGGACAATGACAACGTGATCGTGATGCGCGATTGCGGGCAAATGTCCAAAATCACCATTTGCGGATATAACTTTGTGCTGCTTCATGGCGATGGAGAGAAGAGTATCGACCAGATTGCTCGAAATACGGTGAACCTATATGGCGAGCGTGTAGATTATTTTGTTTGTGGTCATTTGCATAAAGAGCAGGAATTCCCATCTGGATATACCAGTGATGGAAATTCTGTAATTATTCGAGTGCCGTCTCTGTGCGGCATGGATAAGTACGCGCAGAGCAAAGGTTATGGCGGACGTGCTGGTGCAACCGCCTTTGTGATGTCACCCAAGTATGGACGCCAAGTTGTTTACCCAATTGATTTAGGAACAGAGAGTTGATTTCAAAATCAGCTCTTTTTTAATATTAAAGGAGGGAAGCGTAAATGGCAAAAGCGTCAGCAAATTATAAGCTGTGTATTAAATGCAATCGCTCTCTCCCACTGAGTGAGTTTTATCCCAACAAGAAATGGGCAGCACAAAGTTACCATGACGCATGGTGCAAAGAATGTGCGCAGCGCTATTGTACCGATCAGGAATCGTTAAAACAATATTGCTTTGAGAACAACCGCAAGTGGGAGGATAGCTATTGGGATTCTTCCTACAAGAAGGCTCAGTATTATTTGAGCAACAATCCTCTTTACGTAAATCCAAAAACACCAACGGAAAAGAAAAAGGCTATTGTTGATGAAGCAACATGCCGGCAGTTCTTTACGTTGATGAACATGAAGTCATTTTATACGTATCTTGATAACGTAAAAACAAACGATGTTTTTGAGGCACAGAAGATTGAAGAACGCGACACGAAGATGGAATACAGCAAGGTATGGCGCGGTTACTTTACCAAAGACCAAATTGCCATACTGGACGCCACCTACGAAGAATACGAGCGTGACTTCGATCTTGGAAATGTCAGTGTTCGTGATTATGCCCGCAAAGTTGCGAAGGCGTCATTGAACGCGGACATTGCCGAAGACAAGATGCGGCGCGGCGAGATCTCCGCCAGTGAATACAATGAGGTTCAAAAGATTTTTGACAACTTATCTAAGTCCAGCAACTTTGCTGCCTGCGCCCGAAAGCCCGGTTCGTCAACCGGACTTACATCGCTGGGCAATATCATTTATAATCTTGAAATCAATCATCAGTTAGATATCAATCCTTTCATATTCCCAGAAGATGATATTGACAAGGTTATGGCAGATTACCGGCATGTGGCTGTTGCGGTAGGAGCACAGATCTAATGTCGATGGAAAGTCAGGTCAACAACGTTCGAGAGATCGCGAACATTGCTGGCTGGACAGAAATGGTTTGGTATTGGCGGACACACTTGGATGTGTTTATTGTAGACTATCTGCATGTGCCGCTTAAAGATACGCAGCGTGTTGAAGCCAGAGCTTTTGGCAATGGTGACACGCTTTTTTTGACGCAATCTCGTGGCTATGGCAAGACATGGATCTGCGCCATTTGCTGCATCGCGCTTGCGATTCTATATCCAAGAAGTTTTATCGCGGTTGTTTCCGCCACCGCGCAGCAAGCGACCCTCATGCTTAAAAAGATTGAAGATGAGTTTGCGGACAATGAGAATATCAGGAAAGAACTGGATTACGGCAGCGGCAAAAAACCCGTGAACGTGAATGCCAACAAAGGCGTTGTCCGCTTCGGCAATGGTTCTAAGATTGAGAGCTATTCGCTTGGAACCTTTCTTGGTTCTCGTGCAAAGGTTATTGTTGTGGACGAAGCGCCAGAAGTAAAAGAGTATGTCCTCTCCAAGGTTGTCAAGCCTGTTCGTAATACGACACGTTCCCATTGTGTTGCAAACGACATCCCTGATTACCCTTCAAAACTGGTAAGCATTACATCGGCTTGTTTGAAGTCGAACTATTTCTACACTGCGTTCTGCGATGCGTTGAAAAAACTGGGGCAGGGTGATACATCCTATTTCGCCTGTGCGCTGGACTATGAGTCGGCGGCGCGTGTTGGTATTACGAAAATGGAGTTCTTTGAAAAGGAACGTGAGACGTTACCTGAAGTAAACTTCCGAATGGAATATGGAACGATCTTCATGGGTGCAGAAAGCGGTTCCATCTTCCCATACGAGCTCACTGAACGATGCCGGAACCTGACGGAAGTTGAAACTGCGCAGCCAGCAAAGAGCACATCCCAGTATGTAATCACCCTTGACCTTGCGACCTCCGCTGCAAAGCATGCGGACAACGCGGTGATTACCGTGCTGAAGCTAATCGAGCGCGAGGACGGCATGTACATCAAGAAGCTGGTATACATTCGGTCTTACCACGGAAAACGCTTGGATGCGCTGGCGGTTGAGCTTCGCAAGCTCTTGGTTCGCTTCCCAAACACAATCAAGGTTGTATTTGACTATCGCGGTCTTGGAGATGCGTTTCCTCAGTTTCTGTCTCAACCATGGACAGACCCGGAGACAAATAAAGAATATCCGCCTCTGGTCATGGACACGGAACATTCTATCATTCATGATGCGGTTCCGCTGTTGCGCCCATGTGCTGCAAACAACCAGATTAACCAGCAGCTTGTTTCCCAGACAACGATTAACTTTGAACGGGAACTGATTCAGATACCGATAAACAGCCGTTACATTTTGGGAAACACTGTTGTGCGCCCTGATGAAGACGACGAAGGAGATTCGCCGAAGAATCAACGCAACTTGACGCAAGCAGAGAAAGCAATCTTCGTTGAAACGGACGCCCTGCAAATTGAGATGGGGAACGTTGTTTCCCGTGAGACGGCGTCCGGTGCAATCGTTTATGATACTGCAAAATCAACACAGCACAAAGACAGATGGTCTTCGCTGGCTATGGGACTAAGATATGTCTCCGAACTGGAGGAAGAACGCAAAGTGAAACTTGCACGCAATTATAACAATGTGTGCATTGGTGTTGTGACAACATTCTAAATGGAGGAATGAGAGATGGGAATATTTGATTGGTTTAAGGCAAAGCCTCCAGCTCCGCCTCCAGAACCAGATAAGCCGCAAGAGGTCTTTGTTGGGCCTGACGCAAATGTGTCTATGACATTTGCAGATCGTGACATCACTTTTCAAGGATGTCTGGCTGGTTATAACTACCGAGCGATTCTACGAGGCAAGCAAAAGCATATCCTGCAGCTGTATGAATTGTCGGACTACTATTCAGATGCAGATCCTGTATTTCGGGGAATTATCAAAGAAGTCTATACCCCGTTTAGTATCAGCGACGGTTTCCGGCTTGTAGGCGCGAACGAACGAGTAAAAAAGAAATACATAGATTACTATGAGAGAATCGGCTTCCGTCAATTTATGGAGGATGTATTTCTTGAGTTTTATAAGTATGCCAATGTGGTCGTGTACATGATGCCGAATGACCGGCTGATTGTTTTGCCCATCCACTTATGCAGGATTGGAAATGTTTCAATCGACGGAGAGCCTGTGGTGGAATTTAACTGCCGATCCGTTCGGGACGATTTGATTAAGCGTTGCGGGCAGACCTTTAAGCAATGGGTCGAAGATGAAGATCTTGATGTTCGCCTGAGCGGTTATCCGCCGGAAGTGGCGCTTGCCATTAAGACTGAGTGGAAAGAATGGGTTCAGCTAAATCCTGCCAACACATTTGTTATGCAGGATCTGAAGGAAGGCTGGATGCGATACGCCGTACCGATGGTAGCTGCCTGTCTAAAGGCTTTCGAGAAAAAGGAACGCATTTCCAACTATGAGGATTCTCTGATTGACTTGGCGGCTCGCTCCTTTGTTCATGTCAAGTATGGCGATAAAAATCAGGAAGTCCTTCCGGATGTCAATGTGCTGAATCAGGTCAGCAAACTGTTCAAGTCTGCAATGACTGGAACGGCATTGGCTGTCACCAACAACTGGTGCAGCGCCGAAGTAATCCAGCCGAAGACGGACGACATTTTCGAGTATGACAAATACAAAGGCGTCAACAGCGACATTCTTTCTGCCGGCGGCATTTCAGGAATTATTGTTTCCGGTCATGCCGAAGATGGTTCAACATTTGCTTCTGCTCAAGTGAGCATGCAGACTGCAGCCATGCGAATCAAGCAGGCGAAAGATTCTTTTTGCGATATGATGGATAAGATCAATCGGAGGTTAAACTTCCGTGTTGGCAACACACTGAAGCATAGTGCCAACGATCAGATTCCACGCTTTACATTCCCGCCTACGGATCTATCTGGTTCCAAGGCGTTTCAAGATACCTGCCTCAAACTGTGGCAGGAAGGTGTTCTTTCTCATGAGACGCTGATGCAGTCTTATGGTTTGGATATGAATCAGGAAGTTGAGCGCAAGAAGACGGAAGAGGCGCAAGGCGTACATGCGGTGCTTGCTCCTTCTGACAAAGACAATTGCAGAGAAACCGCAGATAAAGCTGCCGATAACGGCGTTCGCGGAAGGCCAACGCTGGACGAAGAGGAGCGGCACAGTGATCCCGCAAACTCTCAGACAGGCCGACAGCCTAAGCCGTCCAACCCTGATGGCAGCGTAGAACAGGAAACACAATAATTTGGATTGAGGGAACGTGTTCAAGCGCGTTCCTTTAATTATATTTTATTTACCAGATCGTGACCTCCTAACACGATTTTGTAAAAGCAAGGAATGAACAATATGGCAGATGAGAAACTTTATGTATTGGCTTCCGACGTTGCCATATCAGAGCAGAAGTCGAATGACATTTTTCTACTGGTCGAGATGAGGATCCTCTCCACACGGCCTAATGGCAATGCGGAGGGCGTAACCCCACAGTTTATTGATGAGGTGGTTGCCCATCCGGAGAAGTACGCTTGTCTGCCTTTATATGCTGATGTTGAAAGACTTCTGAGCGGGGATTACCTGCATCTTGGACACATGTATAACGCTGACACCGGCACCTTTGGTACAAAGCAAATTGGCAGCATTACCTTGTTTCGCAAAGAGGATGGCGAATACGGCACATCACTGATTGCCGAAGGTCGCATCCCGAAACGCGAGGCAGGCATATGCGAAGCGTTAATGGAGTTGTACCGGTGTGGTTGTCTGAAATTTTCCTTTGAAATCAAGTATGACAAAGACGCAACCATAGAGAAAGATGGCGTGCTGTATGTCGATGTGAATGAAAACAATGCTCTCACTGGCGTTGCGGTTGTTTCTATACCTGCTTATAAGGAATCAGTTGCGCTTAATCTTGTGGCTGAGAAAAACGAAGAAAACGGAATGGAAGCTGAAGGAGTTGAAAACAAGATGACTTTGGAAGAAGCGATGGCTTCTCTGGCTGAAAAGGATGCGCAGATTGCGTCTCTGACGGCTCGCGCAGAGAAGGCTGAACAGAAACTTGCCGAGGAAGCTGCAAAGCCTCCCGTCGAGGATAAGAAAGAGGAAGATCCGAAAGATGCAACCGCCGAGAAAACTCCTGCGGATGACAGCACCAAGGAAGATCTTGCCAAGGCAGAGGCGACTATTGCCGAGCGCGATGCAAAAATCGAAGAGCTGGAAGCCTCTTGCGAGGAACTGAAGGCTGCGAAGGCCGAGCTTGAAACGATGAAGCAGGAAAAGGCTGCTGCCGAACTTGCTGCTAATCAGGTGAAGGCAAAGACATTTGCAGAGAAGCAGGGCCTTGACGTGGAAGATAAAGACGTTGCCAAGGCGATTGCGGAATTGAACTATCAGGCCATTGCAGAAATGTGCATGGCAAACGATAAGCCGGAAACCAAGGGCGTTGCTGTTGCAAGCATTATGACGGACGGCTTTGAAATGAAGGGCGGCAAGTATGATGATCTGCTTGCTGTTTCTGACTAAGGAGGAAAACAAATGGCTGGTTATATGAATCGACTGAACGGCCATATCTACGACTTCCAGCATAAGTCTGGCGTGAATGGCCTTGCGAACGGTATGTTCGTTAAGATTGATACAAACGGTGACGTGATCCTGACTGCTGCTGATTGCGACACCAAACTGAAGGTTGTTGAGAAGACGACCCTGTGGCGCAAGGATGCGCTGGTTCTGGATGTCATCGCGGTTGGCGCTGACGAAATCTTCCTCGTGGAGAACGAGTGGGAAGTTTACGAAGACGCTGGCGAGTACAACACAGCGGAATACACCGTTGACAAGGGTCACTATGTCCGTATGCATCGTCCGCTGATTGGCGAGCGCATGATTATCACCGTTGAGCATTCGCTTGCTGAAACGCTTGCGGTTGGCGATACCTTGAAGGTTACGGCTGATGGCCTCGTTGCCAAGGCGTCCTAATTGAAACGAGGTGCAAAAGTAATGGATTATATTGAGATCAAGAAAAATTCCAACGTCGTGAAGACGCTGGTTGCGCAGGCCAAGCATGAGAGCGTTGACTCCGACGTGGCGAAGCGCACAAACGAAATGATTGCGGAACTGGCAAAGGAGCCGAACCCGCACAACCGCTATCAGATTGCGCAGCTAATCGGATTTGCCGTGAACGAGATCGTGCGTCCGAAGACCAACTGGCTGGATCAGATTGCTGATACCAAGCGCGTTGGCTACGGCGAGAAGGCTCAGTTCAAGGTTCGTCAGGAGGGTATCCGCGCTTACGTTGGCGCTAAAGGCGGCACTCCTGCACGGAGCAAGGTTGCCA
>OHFR01000769.1_pt1 | contig 12644 bp, 11 predicted proteins | sample 1567531 | NCBI WGS metagenome assembly OHFR01 (sample SAMEA3879597, study PRJEB24766) | human gut metagenome | biome: human-associated habitat; feature: feces | place: USA | collected 1985/1987
ACTATAAATTGCAAAGAACACGGTAAAGAAACCGATAGTATCAATTATCATAAAATAGATACTATAAATTTTAAAATTCCATTGGCGTGTGATAAGATACATTAATTATTTTTTACATGAATTGTAAGAAATCTTTAAAACATAATAAAAGAGAAAAATGGTATGATAAGTTAAAGAACAGGATAACTGATATATTGTTTTTGTTTTAGACAGGAGGCGGAGAATATTGAGAAGAAAAAAAGAACCGCATGAAAATAAAAGAAGAGGTCTTAGCCTAAAGCCGCTTATTATAGGAATGTCTGCCTGTGTGGTACTGCTTGGAGGCGTGCTGTTATGGGCAGTGTTAGGAAGTGTTCGACTAGAGCCTCAATCTTCATCCATTGAGCATATTGTATGTGTTCGTTTTTTAAAGGATGAACTTCAAATGGATGAAAACCGTCATTACATTATTGAACCGGATGCGAAGTATCATGTGACTTATAATGTATATGCAGTTCATAATAATAATCTTCATTCCATTTTATTCATGGATTTAAGAAAGATTGTTGGTACAGATATATTAGATAGTTGTATCGAACGGTATGGCTTTGTTACAGTTATGGTAAGTATTCTTCATGAGTTAAGTAATAGTGGTTATGCGTATTCTCAACGAAAAGAAGAAATAAACAATGTATTAAAAATCACAGAAAAAGAGATTCTTGATAGTTCTGAAAGCTTTATAAGTTTTGATGATTTTAGTGAAAGCCTTGGATTTTCTGAGCGTTCCCAAGAAGAAATAGAGTTTGTTCAAAAAGTGCATAAACATGTTTTTTTCTGAATTGGAGAAAGAAAAAAGAATTTTAGGATTGAATATGTAAAATTGGCTCCTTGTTTGGAGTCTTTTTTCTTCTGATTACAAGCTTTCTGAAAATAAATGTAAGAAAATGCTTGCACAAATGAAAATGTGGTGTTATTATAAACGCACAAAACACAAGGAAATGGAGTAGTAAAAGGAAAGTCTTTGTTAGAGAGTTGTCGGTTGGTGCAAGACATAAGAGATGGAACTTTGAACTTACCATGGAGTGGTCAGGTTGATAAGACTTGAACGTAGGCTTAACGTTAATGAAGCAGGATGTGATAGCATCTGAAATGAGTGCATTCTTAAATGAATGAAGAAGAGTGGTACCGCGGAAGTATTGTAATTCTAACCTTTCGTCTCTTCTGTCTAACAGGCAGCAAGAAACGATTGGTTTTTTTGTTAGCTTGTTGTGCACGCTATAGGAGGAAAAGTATGAAAGCACAAAAAGTTGGAAAAATGGCGATATTTTCGGTAGGCGCCGTATTATTCTCAGCACATGCTGGAGGTGGATTTGCCACAGGAAATCAGGCAAATACATATTATGTAGGTATAGGATGGACTGGTATTGTGAGTGCCATAATAGCTATGTTGCTATTGATATTGACAATGCGAGAAGCCATGGTGATGTATAATCAGAGAAATTTGACAAGCGCAAAGGAATTGTTTGAAAACTTATATCATCCATTCGATAAGTTGGAAATCTTATTTGAGATTTTCTTTAATATCATGGCTTTGATGGCAGTTGCAGCAGCTATTAGTGGAGCTGCAAGTGCATTACAACAATACTTTGGATTTAATTATTATGCTTGTGTCGTTGCGGTTGGAATCGTTGTTCTTTGTTTAACAATTTTTGGAGCCAACGTAGTTCGTATGGCAAGTACATATATGGGTATGGCTATTTTGGTAACAGCCATTGTTATTTATGGTATGGGAATCATGAAAGGTCAAAATATTGGAGCTATTTTAGATAATGACTTTACTGTAAATGGTTTTATGAATATGCCTAAAGCCATCTTAAATGCATTTACATATGCAGGCTTTCAATGTGTGACATTACCAACAATCGTAGCATGTGGAGCTATCTTACCAGATCGAAAATCTTGTTCAAAAGCAATGTGGATCTCATTTGTGATGAATGCTGTCGCATTAGTATTAAGTGTATTGATGTTAATTTCTTGGAAGAGTGTTTATGGAGAAACAACTCTACCTACATTGACAAGTTTAAATGCGATGAATGCTAACTGGATGGTTGTTGTATATGGTATTTGTTTATTACTTTGCTTAATTTCTACAGCAGTAACAACAACATTCGGATTTGTGGCACGCTTTGAAAATATTCGTGTTTTAAAGAATGTAGAAAATCCAGTGAAGAAAAGAATTATTGTATCTGCCTTTATTATTATTGTATCCATGACAATTTCTTTAGCCGGATTAACAAATATTATTAAATATGGATATGGATATTGTGGATATTTAGCTATCGCAATCATTATCGTTCCATTCTTAACTGTCGGTGTATACAAGAATTATCATACAAAAAGTGTTGAAGTAAAAGAAGGAGTAGAAGTTTATGAAAACAATTGAAATGTCTAATTATTCAGTCGGAGAAAGTTGTTACAACGAAATCCCAGGTGTATGTGAAAAATACAATGTTAAAAAAGTTGTATTGATTGGTGGTAAAAGAGCTTTGGCAGCTGCTGAGCCAAGAATTCGCGAAGCCATTAAAGAGACTGATATTATTATTACAGATTCAATTGTATATGGTATTGAATGTACTATGACGAACGTACATAAATTGACTTCAAATCCAAACGTACAAGAAGCCGATGTTATCTTTGCGATTGGTGGAGGAAAAGCTATCGATACTTGTAAAACCGCATCCATTGAAATGAATGACAAAATGGTTTTCTCATTTCCAACAATCTGTTCAAACTGTTCGGCCGCTACAGCTATTGCCGTAGTATATGATGATAATGGAGCATTGGACCACTATTCATATCCTCATTGTCCAGCACACATCTTTATCAATCCAGATGTTATCGCAAAAGCACCAAGCGAATATTTCTGGGCAGGAATTGGGGATGCCTTGTCTAAACAATGTGAAGTTGAATTCGCAACACAAGGAAAGACTTTAGATCACACGGCTACAATGGGATTAGCATTAGCGAAAACTTGTACTGCACCATTGTTGGAATATGGTAAACAAGGTATGGAAGATTGTAAAAATGATACAAATTCAGCTGCAATCGAAGCTATTGCCTTGGATATTGTCGTATCCACTGGATATGTTTCAAACTTAACAAACCAACCAGAATATTATTATAATTCAAGCATCGCGCATGCCTTCTATAATGGTAGTTGCTCAATTGCACGTGATGGACACCATCTACATGGTGAAGTTGTATCCTTTGGTGTATTAGTATTGTATGCATATGCCAAAGATGAAGAAAATTTAATAAAAATGGCAAAATTCAATAAATCAATCGGCTTACCAGTGACTTTAGCGGATGTGGACTTGGATGAAAGCCATTTGGAAGCTTTGACTGAAGCGGCTACAAAAACAAATGAGTGGAAAAATGCACCTTTCCCATTCACAAAAGAAGAGTTTATTACCGCTATTAAAAAGGCAGATGCAGTAGGTCAAAGTTTATAAGAGATCGAGAAATCGATCTTTTTTTTCTGTTTTAATATTGTTTTCACATGAAAGGATTAGAATGAAGGTGTATGTGAAATTTTGTGATTTGTAGGCTGATTTGATAGGTATGTTATAATTAGTGATGTAGGTGATAAAAATGTTACTGTTTTTTAAGAGTTTACCAAGACTAGTACGCAGTGCCAATAAAGATATGCACCGTCATTTCTCGATGACCTTTTCTTCCATTGTATCGATTGGCATTGCTTTATTAATGGCTTTGTTTATATTTGTGATTTATATGAATGTTGGAGGATTTACGAGTCAAATTGAAAATGAATTTATGATTCAAGTCTCTTTAAATCCAACACTAGAAGATGAAGAAATTAGTGAATTATCCGATTCAATTTCATCTCTTGCTTCCGTAAAAAAAGTAACGTATTCAAGTAAAGAAGAGGAATTGGATGCGTTGATCAAAGAAAATGGGGCGATGTTTAAACAATATAAGGGAGAGGACAAGAACCCTTTATATGACGTTTTGAATGTGGAATTAAAAGACAACACAAAAATTTCAAAAGTGACAAAGAAAATTTCAAAAATGGATGGTGTTGTTCAAACTACATATGGAGGTAGTGCTATCAACACGATGATTCAACTGTTTAAAAATATCCGTGTATGGGGAAGTGTCTTTGTTGGATTGATGGTTTTGATTGCCGTATTCTTGATTCGAAATACTATTAAAATGACAATTTTAGTACGAAAAGATGAGATTGCGATCATGCGAACAGTTGGTGCCTATAACTGGTATATTTCTTTACCGTTTGTATTAGAAGGAATCTTTATCGGCTTTTGGGGTGCATTAGGCCCTGTTTTGATTTGTATATTTGGCTATACAGGACTTTACCACGTAATGAATGGTATGTTTTTTAGTGACATGATGAGTATGCTGAAACCATATCCATTTGTATTGTGTACTTCAGGCGGCATTCTTTTGATTGGAATGGTTGTAGGAATGCTAGGAAGTTATTTGGCAGTTAGAAAATATTTGAGGTGGACACGATGAGAAAATATAAATTATATGCAGGTTTTCTAAGTTTAGCTATGGCCTGCTCATTAATCATGCCTGTTTCAGCAGAAGACTATTCGGATACAGAAGCCTGGTATGCCAAGTGTAGTCAGGCACAAACTTCACAAGCTGGCGTAAAAGCTTGTCAGGGATTTCAGGAATATCAGAAGAATCGTAAACAAAGTCTGCAAAACAGTATTGAAGCTTATACTTCAAGCATCGCTTCTTTGCAGAGTGATACGACAAAAATGGAGCAGCTTGCCAAGGAACAAAAAGAATTGGTTTCCAATCTGCAAACGCAGATAAGTGAAAAAGAAAAATCGATTGAATTGATCGAAAACAACATTAAAGAATTGGAAGAGAAGATTCAGGCAAAACAAGCTGAAATTGATGCTTGGAATGCACAAATCGAAAATCGTATGAAAAATGAACAAACAACGATTGGAACCAATATGATTATAGACTTGATCATGGGATCGGATAGTTTAAGTGATATGCTTCGTCGTATTTCAGGTGTCGAAAGAATTACCGAAGATGATCAGTCGCAAATTAAAAAGTTAAATAAATTAAAGAAAGAACTTGTTTTGCAGCAAGATGAACAAAAACGTTTAGATGAAGACGCAAAAAGTCAAAAGGCAGAATTAGAATCGCAAAAACAGCAGGCCAGTGAATTAGAGGAATCTTATAATAAACTGGTTGAAGAATATCAGAAAAAAATTACAGAATTAGAAGCACAGAAACGTTCCGCACAAGTGGACATGAATAGCATTCGAGACTTTGTGATTTCAACAAACTTCTCAGGATCGATTGAATCCGTATCTGGATTTATACATCCTGTACAAGGTGGAAGTAAAAGTGCAGGTACATGGGCATATCCTGGTGGAGGCATGCACTTAGGACTCGATTGGGCAGCTCCAATTGGTACAACTGTAGTAGCTCCGGCAAGTGGTGTTATTTTATATGCCGCAGCCCCTGTAGGAAGCAACTCAGGCTATTTGGGTAACTGGTCAGGCTATCCTTATGGTGGTGGAAACACAATAGAAATGTTGTGTAATGTGAACGATACACTTTATGCCGTAAGTTTCTGTCACTTGTCGCAAACAATCTACGTAAGTGCAGGACAAAGCGTTTCACAAGGACAAGCAATCGCATTATCTGGAAATTCAGGAAATTCAAGTGGGCCACATACACATGTTGAAGTCTATAATCTAGGTTCAATGTCTGTAAGTGATGCGGTAGCTCGTTTTAGTGCGGGTGCTGATTTTGCGTGGGGAACAGGCTGGTCAGGCACAGGTACTTCTTGTGAAGCTGGTAAAGCAGCGCCTTGCAGGGAAAGGCCAGAAAAGTTCTTTAGTTAGGAGGAACATTATGATTGATTTAAAAGATGTTTCAAAAGCATATCCCAATGGAGTACATGCTTTAAATCATGTCAATTTACATATTGATAAAGGTGAATTTGTTTATGTGATTGGAGCCACAGGTTCTGGTAAATCTACATTGATCAAAGTGCTAAATGGAGAAGAAGTTCCAGATGAAGGTACAGTTATTGTAGATGGTATTAATGTAGGGGCTTTAAAACATAGAAAAGTTCCGTACTATAGACGTAATGTTGGCTGCGTATTTCAAGATTATCGTTTACTTCCAAAATTAACTGTCTTTGAAAATATTGCCTTTGCCCTAGAAGTTGTGGGTATGCCACGCAAACATATTCGTAAACGTGTAATGGAAGTATTAGAGCTTGTTGATTTGAAAGAAAAGGCTAGAAGTTATCCAGACGAATTATCTGGAGGACAACAACAGCGTGTAACGATTGGCCGTGCCATTGCGAATAAACCAAAAGTTTTGATTGCGGATGAACCAACAGGAAATCTAGATCCCGAAAAGAGTTTAGAAATTATTTCATTATTAGAAAAGATCAACCAAAAACTAGATACAACAATCATGATGGTTACACATGATAAAGTATTGGTTGACCGCTTTAAAAAACGTACGATTATGTTAGACAAAGGATATGTGATTCACGATTCGAATAAAGGTGGGTATAAGAGTTTATGATGAAAGGTTTACGTACTTTTTTATACGAATTGAAGTATGCCTTTCTCCAAATGAAAAGACATATTATGTTGTGCTTTTCTGCCATTAGTGCCATTGGCATTACCCTACTTTTGATTGGTTCGATATTGATTATTGGATTACACGTTAATTATTTTTCGAATGATGTTCAAAAAGATTTGAGTATTCACGTTATTTTAAATGAGGATATTGATGATGAAACAGCTATATCAAGTATTCGGAGTGAAATATCTAAATTAAAGAATGTTTCAAAGGTAGAAGTATCCTCTAAAGATGATGAACTTGAACTTATGATCAAAGAAAAGGGAGATGCTTTTAAAGCCTATCGAGGAGAAACAAATCCTTTATCCAATGCTTTCTTTGTTTATGTAAAGAATGCTTCTTCTATCCGTAAAACAAGTGCGCAGATTCAAAAAATTGATGGCGTATCCAGCACGGCTTTTGGAGGAGACAGCGTTACAAGCTTAGTAGACATGTTGAATATGATTCAAAAGATTGGTTTAGGCATTGTTGCTTTATTGATTCTATTGTCTTTATATTTGATTTATAACACGATTCGAACGACAATTGATTCAAGAAGTGATGAAATCATTATTATGCGTACAGTAGGTGCAACGAATGGTTTCATCAGTAATCCATTCATTGTCGAAGGTATTTTTATTGGACTACTTGGATCTATCGTTCCATATTTATTGGTGCATTTTGGATATGAAAAGCTGTACGAAAGTTTAGACGGAAAACTATTCACACCTATGTTTGCCCTATTTAAACCAAGTACAATCAGCTTTCAAGTAGGACTCTCTATCATTCTTGCAGGAGCCTTGATTGGTGGGCTCGCATCCTTGTTTGCGGCAAGAAAATATTTGAAAATGAAACGATAAAAACATTGCAGAATAAAGGATTGTTTCGTATACTTTCTATATGGAATTATTGGGGCGAATGATTCGTCCCATTTTGCTTTAGAGTAGGATGAGTTTATGAGTAAAAAGAGTCAGAAATTATTAATCATATTATTATGTGCAGTATGTTTTGGTGCTGGTGTTAGTGTACCTGTTGTTTTAAATAAAACAACATCAGCCGATAGTAAAGAACGCGAAAAATTTGATACGATCTATTCTATTTTGAATTCGGATTGGTATTATTCAAATAAAGTGAAAAATTTAGATTCCAAATTAATGGAACAAGCCATTACAGGAATGACTACATTGGATAAGGATATTCATACAAACTATTTTAATTTGGAACAGGCCAAAGCCTTCTCAAGCAGTCTTGAAGGAAGTAATGTAGGATTAGGAATCTCCTTTTATTTAAATGAAAATAAAAACTTCGTCGTATCCAACGTATACATCAATTCAACAGCGGATAAGAAAGGCTTAAAACCCCATGATGAAATCATTTCATTAGATGATTTAAAATGTAGTGAAAATGATTCGGATACAATCATTAAATATATTAAGGCGCATGAAGGACAGAATGTTAAGACAAAATATCTTCGTGATGGAAAAGAATATACGACAAATTTGATTCCAGGTATTTTTGATTCAACGGTCGTATGTAACGTATACGAAGATTATGGAGAAATCATTCTAACGAGTTTCTCAGAAAACAGTGGCAAAGATTTCTCAAAGGCAATGTCTCGCCTACAAGAAGCGGGAATCAAAAAGGTGGTCTTAGATTTACGTAATAATGGTGGCGGCTATTTAAATGCGGCATTGGAAATTTCGAGTTCTTTGATTCCGAAAAAGTCAGTTGTCTTCAAGGAAAAAGATAAAGATGGCAAGTTCACTAAACAAATGACAAAAGATGAATTCAATCAAGTAAAAATGGACAAGATTGTTGTTCTACAAAATGAAAATACGGCAAGTGCAGCCGAAGTTTTGATTGGTGCTTTAAAAGATAATTTAGGGGATACAGTGATTACAGTAGGAACAACATCTTACGGTAAAGGTACCGAACAAGTTACAGTACCATTCTCAGATGGAACAAGTTTTAAGTATACAGTGGCACGTTGGTATACGCCAAAAGGTACAAGCATCAACAAGAAGGGTTTTAAACCAGATGTTGAAGTAAAACTTGGAGAAGTGAAGACAACGTCCTATTATAAAGTCAAGAAAAAGGATGTCATTAAAAAAGACAGCGTGGATGATAATGCCCAAGCTTTACAAGTATATCTGAAGTATTTAGGATATGATGTGGATCGAACAGATACATATTTTTCAAATACCAGCTCTCAAGCTTTGGCAAGTTTTCAACAGGACAATCGTTTAGAAGTAACGGGAGATTGTGATAAAAAGACGTGGGATCTTTTGATGGAAAAAGTATTGTTGAAGATGAATGAAACACCAAGTGATGATACGCAAAGACAAAAAGCGATAGAAGAGGCACAAAAGTAAGTATAAACTTACTTTTGTGTATTATATATATGTGAAGGATGTGAGCATATGGAAAATCAGTTTGAATTAGTATCTGAATATAAACCGAGTGGAGATCAGCCAGAAGCGATTAAAGAATTAGTTTCTGGTTTAAAAGAAGATAAAAAGTTTCAAGTATTGTTGGGAGCTACAGGAACTGGAAAAACATTTACAATTTCGAATGTGATTGCCCAAGTGAATCGGCCAACCTTGGTGTTTGCACATAATAAAACTTTGGCGGGACAGTTGTATTCTGAATTTAAAGAATTTTTTCCACATAATCGTGTGGAATATTTCGTCTCTTATTTTGATTATTACCAGCCAGAAGCCTATTTGCCAAAAACAGATACATATATTGACAAAAACACAAAGACCAATGAAGAATTGGATATGCTTAGAATGGCAGCTGTAAATAGTGTTTTAGAACGAAGAGATACGATTATTGTAGCTAGTGTTGCCTCTATTTATGGTGCTAGTAATCCAGAACAATATCGTCATATGATCTTTACTTTAAGAAGTGGACAGATCATTGAAAGAAATGAATTGATGCTGGCATTGGTACATCAACAATATAAGCGTAATGATACAGATCCATTAAGAGGAACTTTTAGAGTACGTGGGGATGTCATTGAAATTACACCAGGGCATACGGATCGTTATTTAATTCGTATTGAAATGTTTGATGATGAAGTGGAAAGAATCTGTGAAGTGGATCCAGTAACAGGACATGTCAATCAGTCTTATCAGTTATATATTATTTATCCAGCTAATGGTTATGCGACAAGTATGGATATCATCAATCATGCAGCAGATACCATTCAAGAAGAATTGGATGAAAGATTAGCCTACTTTGATGAGCAGGGTAAACCATTAGAAAAAGAACGTTTAGAACAACGATGTCGCTATGATATAGAGGCCTTAAGGGAGTTTGGTGTATGTCCAGGTATTGAAAACTATTCAAGGCATATTGATGGCAGAAAACCAGGCGAAAGACCGTATACACTATTTGATTATTTCCCAGACGATTTTTTACTTGTAGTAGATGAAAGCCATGTTTCTTTACCACAAATTCGAGGTATGTATAATGGAGATCGTGCAAGAAAACAAGTATTAGTGGATTATGGATTTAGACTTCCAAGTGCTTTAGATAATCGTCCTTTGCGTTTTAATGAATTTGAAGGATTGATTAAAAATGCCATCTTTGTATCTGCAACACCGGGTGATTACGAATTGGATCAAACGCATGGAGAAATTGTTGAACAAATCATTCGTCCAACAGGTCTTTTAGATCCGGAAGTCGAAGTGCGTCCTATTGAAGGTCAAATTGATGACTTAGTAGATGAAATCAAGGAGCGCATTGAAAAACATGAAAGAACTCTAATTACGACGCTAACGGTTCGTATGGCCGAAGATTTAACTTCGTATTTAAAAAATATGGATTTAAAAGTAGCGTGGCTACACCATGAAGTTACAACGATTGAACGTACGGAGATCATTCATGATTTACGCCAAGGTAAATACGATGTACTTGTAGGTATCAACTTATTAAGAGAAGGTTTGGATATTCCAGAAGTCAGCTTGATTGCGATATTAGATGCGGATAAAGAAGGTTTCTTAAGATCAAGACGATCATTGATTCAGATTATTGGTCGTGCGGCACGTAATGCCAAAGGTAAAGTTATTATGTATGCCGACAAAATTACGGAAAGTATGCAGGAAGCCATAGATGAAACCGCAAGACGTAGATCGATACAGATGGAATATAATGAAAAACATGGTATTGTTCCAAAGACGATCATCAAACCAATCCATGATGTCGTTCGTTCTAAAGAAACAAAGGAAATGGCAGCTAAGTATTTGAAGAAGAAAAAGTTGCCGGCAAAACAAAAGGAAAAGATGATCAAAGAATTGGAGCAGGAAATGAAAGAGGCAGCTCGTACTTTAGATTTCGAAAGAGCAGCACAATTAAGAGATATCTTATTTGAGATGAAAGGTGAAAAATAACGTGATTCAAAAAAAGAATGGAATTGTCGTAGTAGGTGCGATTTTTGTGGATATTAAAGGCTTTCCACAAGATATATATGTTCCTGATGGGAGAAATGCAGGATATATTGAGTATATTCATGGTGGTGTAGCACGAAATGTTGTAGAAGATATTGCAAATTTAGGTTTAAACTCAACATTTGTTAGTATTGTTGATAATACGGCATTAGGAGAAGATGTTAAACAGAGATTGCAAAATCGAAATGTGAATACAGATTATATGAAATCTATCGAAAACGGTATGGGTACATGGCTAGCTGTTTTTGATCATAATGGAGAATTAGCGGGTTCAATATCTCATCGTCCGAATTTAATGCCGATCTATTCAATTTTAGAAGAAAATGGAGACACAATTATTGAAAATAGCGATTCTGTGGTGGCTGAAATAGATATGGATGAGGAAATTGTTGAAAAAGTTGTTTATTTATGTCAAAAACATAATAAAAAATTATTTGGTGTTGTCAGCAATATGAATATTGCGATTGAAAGAAAAGATCTTTTGAAGCAATTTGATTGCTTGATCTGTAATCAATTAGAATCGAGTATTCTTTTTTCAAGAGATTTTAAAGAGATATCAGCAGAAGAATTAAGTCATACATTGATTGATGAACTGCAGCAATCAGAATTTAACTCTTTGATTGTAACACTTGGTGAAGCGGGATCTTTATATGTGAAAAACAACGGTGAAAGCGGCTTTTGTCAGGCTCGTCAAATCGAGGTAAAGGATACAACAGGAGCAGGAGATGCATTTTGTGCTGGGACAAGTGCTGGACTAACTTATGGTAAGAGTATGCTTGAGGCTATGAAGATAGGTAGTCATTTAGCTAGTTCTGTCATAGCTTCGTGTGAAAATGTATGTCCTTGTTTTTCGCAAGAGACAGTGCTAAAAACTCATGTTCTACCTTTTCACCAGGAATATCTTCTTCCTCTTCGGCTCCTACACTCTGAGTTGGGCTTCCTGGAAGAATAATACCGTATTCCTCCTCTAAGTCTGTTAACTGATTATACAGGTCATCCCATTTATGATCGGTCATGATCGCCTTCGTCTTATAGACTGCGGATGCCTCATTCATCTGGTTGATAATTTCCTGCATTTTTCTTGTTACATCTTCTCTGTTCATTTTTTGTATCCTCCTTTAATGTGTGAATTATTTTGATACACTAAATATGTGCCGAGTTAATTGCACACAAAGAAGGGATACGAAAAAGACATTATAAGAGGTCTGGTACTTTTTTTTTGTTCCGATTAATGGAATACGAATATTATTACAATCTTCAGGAACCGGCTGCTCGTATCACTTATAGATATAGTAAAAAAAAGAGACCAACAAAAGTCAGTCTCTAATCTTTTCGTTACATCGTTTTAGTACCAGAAAATTGTTTCCTTTTTACAATATACACGATCACCGCATTCATTTGTTCTCTTCGAGAATTTCAAAACAAATTTGGCAACTGCAACCTGAATGGAACACTCAAAATCTTGTCCACCAGCTCCACATCTTGTTATATATCCGAATCTACCGGTTTGTAATGCTCTTGCAAACAGGATGTATTTTGTAAATTCTTCAAAGAAATCATCAA
>OHFR01000774.1_pt1 | contig 12573 bp, 7 predicted proteins | sample 1567531 | NCBI WGS metagenome assembly OHFR01 (sample SAMEA3879597, study PRJEB24766) | human gut metagenome | biome: human-associated habitat; feature: feces | place: USA | collected 1985/1987
ATATGCAGCGCCACCGGGCAGAACTGGCCGACACCCGCAACCCTGACGCCCTCCGTCGCTACATGGAGTTTAACCGGCTTTCGATCATCTGCGCCAAGCGCGGCTATATGCTTTGTATCTCCGACTAACCCACACAACCCGCAAGGCCGACGCATAACGCGCCGCCGGTGCAAGCCCGGCCACCCCACATGGGGCGGGCGCTCATGGGTACACAAAACCGCCCACACAAAACACAGCACAAAACAGGAGGCTTTCACAATGGCAGCAACAGAACGCAAAATTCCCGGCACCTTTGCCCCGGTTCCCGGTGGCTACTCCCAGCAGATCGGCGCAAACACGGCGCTTTTCATCCCGGATTTTTCCGTTTCCCGCTATGACCCCAGCACCGGCGAGGTTTACGGCTATGCCCCCGATTATGACGCATTGGAGGCCGCCAAGACCCCCGCCGAATTCCTTGCCCTCATCGACGCACAGGAGGAGGCCCAGTTCGGTGAGGAGAGCTTCACCCAGCAGGCCATCCCCCAGAGCGGCTACCGCATTCTGGCCGTGACCGCCTGCCCCAACGGCATTGCCCACACCTACATGGCCGCCGAGGCACTGGCCAAGGCCGGTGACAAGCTTGGCCTGCCCACAAAGGTGGAGACCAACGGCTCCGATGGTACCAAGAACGTGCTGACCCGCGCCGAGATCGCAGCCTGTGACGGCATCATCGTGGCTGCAGACAAGAATGTGGAGACCGCCCGCTTTGACGGCAAGCCCGTGCTGTTTGCCCGGGTGGATGACGGCATCCACAAGCCCGAGGAGCTGCTGAAAAAGGTAGCCCACGGTGAAGTTCCTGTTTACCACGCCAAGGGCGGTGCTGCCGCCGCCGAGGAGGAGACCTCCGGCGACAGCTTTGGCCGCAAGGTGTACAAAGACCTGATGAACGGCGTGTCTCACATGCTGCCCTTTGTGGTGGGCGGCGGCATTATGATTGCGCTGGCCTTCCTGCTGGACGATTACACCATCGACCCCTCCAACTTTGGCATGAACACTCCCATCGCCGCCTTCTTCAAGACGGTGGGCAGCGCCGCCTTTGGCTACATGCTTCCCATTCTGGCAGGCTTCATCGCCATGTCCATCGCCGACCGTCCCGGCCTGGCCGTGGGCTTTGCGGGCGGCGTGCTGGCCATGAACGGCACCAACTTTGCAGGCCTTGCCAACGGTGAGACCACCGGCATCTCCGGCGGCTTCCTGGCCGCTCTGCTGGCCGGTTTCGTGGCCGGTTATGTGGTCGAGTTCCTGAAGAAGATCACCGAAAAGCTCCCCGCCAGCCTGAACGGCATCCGTCCCATGCTGATCTACCCGCTGGGCGGCATCCTCATCATCGGTGCCGTGATGTGCGGCATCAACCCGGTCATGGGCATGATCAACACCGCCATGACCAACTGCCTCAACGCCATGGGCGGCACCTCCAAAGTCTTGCTGGGTGCCATCGTTGCCGGTATGATGAGCATTGACATGGGCGGCCCCTTCAACAAGGCTGCCTACGTCTTTGGCACTGCCGCACTGGCCTCCGGCAACTACGAGGTCATGGCTGCTGTCATGGTGGGCGGCATGGTTCCTCCCATCGCGATTGCCCTCTCCACCACCTTCTGCCCCAAGAAGTGGACCCCTGACGAGCGCCGCAACGGCATCGTGAACTACGTCATGGGCCTGTGCTTCGTCACCGAGGGCGCGATCCCTTACGCTGCCGCTGACCCGCTGCGCGTCCTGCCCAGCTGTGTGGCCGGTGCCGCGCTGGCCGGTGCCCTCTCCATGACCTTTGGCTGCGCCCTGCGCGCTCCCCACGGCGGCATCTTCGTGTTCCCCGTGGTCGATCATGCCCTGCTCTACTGCGTGGCTCTTGCCGCTGGCAGCGTGGTGGGTGCCGTGATCCTGAGCCTGCTCAAGAAGGACCGCACCGACGCGGCCTGATCTGCCATTCTCCTTCTTCCTTTACCATATAAAAAGGGCCCGTCTGCGCGCACCAAAATGCGGCAGGCGGGCCCTTTCGTGCTTATCCCTTGATGATCCGGAGCAGGGTCTTGTCCAGCTGGATGGTACGGTTCCAGGGGTTCAGGATGATGCCCTGGATCTCCGGCACCTGCAGTGCGGCATCCAACAGCTTTTCAAGCTCCACCAGAAAGGTGGACTGCACCGCTTCCGCGCCCTTCATCTCCTCTTCAAAGCTGGTAAAGGCATACCACCAGCTGGCCCCATCGGCCGTGTGGAGGGCCCGCAGCTGCATCTGCTCACTGGCCGGGTTCGGCTCCACCGCCACCACGACCTGTCCGTTTTCCCGCATCCGCCGCCGGATCACGGTCAGGGTATGCGCCAGCTGCTCCTGTGTAGGCTCCTGCTGTAACTGGCAGACTGCCTGTTCGATCTTTTCGTTGCCGTTCAGGCCCTCGTCCTTCTTCTGCGCCATAAGCTCTCCCATTCTTTTTGTTGTATTTTATGCTTGTATTATATCCGGACTTTACGAAAAATGGAAGCGCTGGCCAGAGATTCTTTCTTTTTTCGTCTGCTTTCGGGTGTTTTTTCAAAAATCAGTAGCCCCCGCCCCGAAAAAGTGTTACAATGTCTTCGTCTGGTATCATTTCAGAAACGACAGGACGCGCCGCTTTTCCGTGAGCCGTTTTGTCGGAATGGGAGAGATAAGTCAATGAAACGAATCCTTCGTTCTGCCGTCAGTCTGCTGCTGTGCGCCGCCGTGGCGCTGGGCGGCACTGCCTGCGGCCGAAGCAAGCTGCCCACCACCATCACGATCTGGACCTACTACAACGGCGATCAGCTGGAATGCTTCAACCAGCTGGTGGAGCAGTTCAACTCCACCGTGGGCAAAGAGAAGAACATCCGGGTCGAAAGCTCCAGTCAGGGCAGCGTGAACGACCTGGAGACCAGCGTGCTGGCCGCCGCCGAGGGCAAGGTGGGTGCTGAGAAGCTGCCCAACATCGTCTCCTCCTACGCGGACACCGCCTTTACGCTGGATCAGATGGGCCTTGCCGTTGACCTGAGCCCCTACCTGACCGAAAAGGAGAAGTCCGCCTATATCGCCGGGTTTCTCGAAGAGGGCGACCTGATGAACAACGGGGAGCTCAAGGTCTTTCCCATAGCAAAATCCACTGAGCTGCTCTACCTGAACGTCACCGACTTTGCCCCCTTTGCCAAGGCCACGGGCGTGACCTATGCGGATCTTTCCACCGTGGAGGGGCTGAACGAGGCCGCACACAAATACTACGACTGGACCGATGCCCAGACGGCTGCGCCCAACGACGGCAAGGCCCTGTATGGCCGCGACGCGCTGACCAATTACCTGCTCTGCGGCGCACAGGAACTGGGTACGACCATCTTTGATGCCGAGAACGGCGTGATGACCCTGCACTTTGACAAGCCGACCCTCCGCAAGCTGTGGGATAACTACTATGTCCCCTACATCAAGGGCTGGTGCAGTGCCAGCGGCAAGTTCCGCAGCGACGATATCAAGATCGGCAGCCTGCTGGCCTATGTCGGTTCCTCCTCCAGCGCTTCCTTCTTCCCCACCCAGGTGCTGACCAGCGACACCGAGAGCCACGGCATCGAGATGGCCGCGCTGCCCTGCCCCAGCTTTGCAGGCTGTGAGCCGGTGGCCGTCCAGCAGGGGGCCGGCATGGTAGTCATCCCGGGCACCGAGGACGAGATCAGCGCCTGCGTTGCCTTCCTGAAATGGTTCACCCAGCCGGAAAACAACCTGCAGTTCTCGGTGCAGTCCGGCTATATGCCCGTGACCTATGCCGCCAACAGCATGTCCGCCCTTGAGAACAGCGGCCTGACGGTCTCCGAGAGTATCCACAAGGTGCTGAGCCTGTCCATTGATGCCATCGATCGCAGCAAGCTCTACACCACCCATGCCTTCCCGGCTGCCCTGCGCGCCCGCAACACCCTGCAGTACGCGCTGGAGGACCGTGTCACTGCCGACCGTGCCACGGTGCTGGAGCGGCTGGCTGCCGGGCAGACCCCCGAGGAAGCCGAAGCCGAGTTCCTGACCGATGCCTATTTTGATGCCTGGTACGACCAGACTTTGGCCGCTCTCAGCGCCTTTGCGGGCTGAGATGCCCTTGGAACAACCACAAAAGGAGAGACCCTCAGATGCAGAACCGCAAGCCGCACAGTCAGAAGGCCCCTCAGACGGGCCATTCTATCTTCGGCACCATCCTTTTCTCCCTGCTGGCTGTGCTGGCGGTGGAGTTCCTGCTGCTGACCTTTGCCGTCCACGTCACCCGGCTTGGCCCCCAGCTGAACCAGAACGCCGAGGATATCCTTGCCATGCAGGTGGACAACCGCAGCCGGTATCTTCAGTCCATCTTCCACGATGCACAGGAGCTGACCAGCCTTTCCGATGCCATCAATGGCCTGACCCAGCAGCTTCTGGACGAGGGAGAGATCAGCCTGAGCACGCTGGACAGCAGCAGCGACGCGGCCTATCCCCTGCTGGAAGCCGCCGCGCCGGAGCTCATCAGCACCCTGCGCATCAAGTCGGTGACCGGCGTGTTCCTTATCCTGAACACCCATGATCTGGACAAGCGGAAGCAGGACAGCCTCATGCCCGCCATCTACCTGCGGGATCTTGACCCGGATGCCGCTCCCTCCCAGCGCAACGCCGACCTGACCTTTGTGCGGGCACCGGCCCAGCTGGTGCAGTCCCTCTCCATTGCCACGGACAACAGCTGGGCTCCCACCATCCGTTACCGGGCACTGGGAAATCGTGGCTTCCTTTATCCCCCTTTCCAGGCCGCCTATAAAGACGGAGCCAGCCTTGCCGCCTCCGATTATGGCCACTGGACCTCGCAATCCTATCTGGTGCCCGGGGACACCCACGAGGCCATTGCCTACAGCCAGCCCCTGATCCTGCCGGACGGCACCGTTTACGGCGTGATCGGCGTGGAACTGCTGGCCGACTACCTGTGGGAGAACCTGCCCTGCTCTGAGCTGCAGAACAACGGCACCTATTTCCTTGCCGTGACCGATACGGAGGAGCTCTCTGCCTCTGAACTGCAGCTGCGTCCGGTGCTCCGTTCCCACTACGACGGGCAGCCGGGTTCTGCAGACGAAAGCCTTACGCTGCGCCTCCACAGTGCCCATACCCACCGCTACCTCTTCAGCAATGCCCTCTACATTGCTTCGGTCTCCCCCTTGAACCTCTACAGCCGGAACGCCCCTTTCTCGGGCAAGCACTGGCTTCTCGTGGGCTCCGTTCCCGCGGTGCAGCTCTTTGCTTTCGCCCAGCGGCTGCAGCAGCTGTTCTCCTTCATCATGCTGATCACGCTGGCCGTTGGCTTTGTTTGCAGCTGGCTGATCAGCAGGCGGCTGGCCCGGCCCGTTGCCAAGCTCTCGGCTGAGGTAGCCGCTGCCGAAGCGGATTCCTCCGCCATCCCGCATCTGTCCGCCACCGGCATCCGGGAGCTGGATCAGTTCTCCTCTGCCTTTACCCAGCTGAGCAAAGACGTGCTGGACTCCTCCACCCGCTTCTTGCGCATTATGAAATTGGCCAGTGCGGAGCTGGGCGGCTATGAGCTGCTCGATGACAGCGTTTATGTGACCGATAACTTCTTCTCCATGCTGGGCCTTGCACAGGAGCAGCCAGATCCGCTCACGCCAAAGGCTTTCCGCGCCCTGATGGGCACACTGGAGCAGCGGTGGTTCTACCGCCTGTCCCCGGCCAACAACAAGGTCTTTGCCATCCCCCAGCCCGACGGCAGCACCCACTACATCACCCTGCGCATCACCCATATCCTGGGCGAAAGCGCCTCCGAGGTGGGTCTGGCTGAGGATATGACCACCACGGTGCTGGAGCAGCAGCGCATTGAGCACGAGCGCGATTACGACACCCTGACCGGCCTGTACCGCCGCCGTGCCTTTGACCGCGCCTGTGATGCGCTGTTCCAGCAGCCCGAAAAGCTGGGCTGTGCCGCCCTGCTGATGATGGATCTGGACAACCTCAAGCAGATCAACGACACCTACGGCCACGACTGGGGCGACCAGTACATCCGCCAGACCGGCCAGTGCTTTGCGGCCAATACGCCCGCCAACACCATCTGCTCCCGCCTTTCGGGCGATGAATTCCTGATCTTCTTCTATGGCTATCAGGATCAGGCACAGCTCCGCGCCCAGCTGGAGCTGCTGAGTGCCGCCCTGCAGCGCAGCGTGTCCATCCTGCCCAACGGCAAGCAGCTGCACATCAGCATCTCGGGCGGCATTGCCTGGTACCCCACGGACGGCCACGACCTGCTCACCCTGAAAAAATATGCCGACTTTGCCATGTATCAGGTCAAGCATTCCCACAAGGGCCGCATGTGTGATTTTGATATCGGCAGCTACCATCAGGAGGCATACGCCGCCCAGACCCAGCAGGACTTTGAGCGCCTGCTGCAGGAGGAGCTGGTGTCCTACCACTTCCAGCCCATCTACTCTGCCCGCAGCGGCCGGGTCGCAGCCTACGAGGCCCTCATGCGGGTCGATCTGCCCACCCTGCACTCCCCCGCTCAGGTCATGCAGCTGGCCCATGAGACAGGCCGCCTGTATGAGATCGAGCGGATCACTGTGTTCCATTCCAGCGAGATCTTCCAGCGCATGCAGGCACAGGGCCTGCTCCAGAGCGATGCCCTGCTCTTCATCAACTCCATCGCCAATGTCAGCCTGACGGTTGAGGATGTGGAGGAATATGCTCAGCGCTACCCCGAGCTGCTCAAGCGGCTGGTGGTGGAGATCACCGAACAGGAAGATCTGGACCGCGCATGTCTGGAACGGAAGCGGAACATTCCGGGCTTCTCCGGCTCCTTTGCGCTGGATGACTACGGCAGCGGCTACAGCAACGAGCTGAACCTGCTGGAGCTCTCGCCCCGGTACATCAAGATCGACATCTCCATTGTGCGTGGAATCGACACCGACCGCGATAAGCAGCAGATCGTCTCCAACATTGTGGCTTACGCGCACGCCCGCAGTATGCAACTCATCGCCGAGGGCATTGAGACCGAGGCCCAGCTGCGCACCGTCATCGGTCTGGGCGTGGATCTGCTGCAGGGCTACTACCTCAGCCGCCCCGCCGCAGTGCCCGCCCCCATTGCGCCGGAAGCGCAGGCGGTGATCGACCAGCTCGAACACCAGCGGTTTGAGCCTCTCGGTTTATGATCTTTCCGGCTCCCCTGTGGGGGAGCCTTTTGTGACCCCATTCAGAGAAAGGAGACACGATGAACCACGAATCCAGTTCCGCTCTCCCCGCCGCCATCCGGGTGCGGGGCGCGCGGGTGCACAACCTGAAGAACATCGACGTAGACGTGCCGCTCCACAAGATCGTCGGCATTGCGGGCGTGTCCGGTTCCGGCAAGTCCTCGCTGGCGCTGGGTGTCCTCTACGCCGAGGGCTCCCGCCGCTATCTGGAGGCCCTTTCCACCTATACCCGCCGCCGGATGACCCAGGCCGAAAAGGCGCAGGTGGACGAGATCCGCTATGTTCCCGCCGCACTGGCCCTCCACCAGCGGCCCGGCGTGCCCGGAATGCGTTCCACCTTTGGCACCATGACCGAGCTTTTGAACAGCCTGCGCCTGATGTTCTCCCGGCTGTCCCACTACCCCTGCCCCAGCTGCGGCTGCATGGTGCCGCCCAGCCTGAACATTGCGGCCGAGATCCCGCTCTACTGCCCCCAGTGCGGCGCTCAGGTGCCGGTGCTGGGCGCGGAGCAGTTCGCCTTTAACAGCACCGGAGCCTGCCCAGACTGCGAGGGCACCGGCATCGTGCGGGTGGTGGACGAATCCACTCTGGTGCCGGATGAGAGCCTTTCCATCAACGAGGGCGCGGTGCTGCCTTGGCAGACCCTGATGTGGTCGCTGATGAAGGAGATCGCCGAAAAGATGGGCGTGCGCACCAACGTTCCCTTCCGGGAGCTGACCCCGGAAGAGCGCGACATGGTGTTCCACGGCCCCGCCAAAAAGGTGCACCTGCTCTACCAGAACAGCAAGACCGGCGCGGCGGGCGAAATGGATTTCACCTACTTCAACGCCGTTTATACCGTGGAGAACGCTCTTGCCAAGGTGACGGATGAAAAGGGCATGAAGCGGGTGGAGCGGTTCCTGAAACAGGGCCCCTGCCCCGCGTGCGGCGGCTCCCGCCTGAACGCCGCGGCCCGGGCTCCCCGGCTGCGGGGCATCGGGCTGGCCGATGCCTGCCGCATGACGCTGGACACGCTGGTGCAGTGGGTGGAGGGGGTACCCGCCTCCCTGCCCGTGGAGATGCGCCCCATGGCTGAGAGCATCTGCGAGTCCTTTCAGGCCACCGCTGCCCGCCTGCTGGATCTGGGGCTGGGCTACCTCTCCCTTGACCGGGAGGCTGCCACCCTTTCCACAGGGGAGCGCCAGCGGGTGCAGCTGGCCCGCTCGGTGCGCAACCGCACCACCGGCGTGCTCTATGTGCTGGACGAGCCCTCCATCGGCCTGCACCCCTCCAACATCGAGGGCCTGCGGGGCGTGATGCATGACCTGATCGCGGACGGCAACTCCATCGTGCTGGTGGATCACGACACTGAGATCCTGCGGGATGCCGACTGGCTCATTGAGATGGGCCCCGGTGCCGGTGAAAACGGCGGCACCATCCTGACACAGGGCACTGTGGAGCAGGTGGCCCAAAGCCCGGCTTCCCGCATCGGGCCCTTCCTTGCCGACCTGCACACCCTCTCAGCCCGCACCCGCACCCCGGAGGCGGAGCTCTTTGCGCTGGGCACCATCACCCTGCGCACCCGGGCCATCCACACCGTCAAGCCGCTGGAAGTCCGGCTGCCCAAGGGGCGGCTCATTGCGGTGACCGGCGTGTCCGGTTCCGGCAAGACCACGCTGGTGCTGGAAAGCCTGATCCCCGCGCTGGAGGCCGCCGCCAAGGGCGAAGCTCTGCCCGCCCATGTGGAAAGTATCACTGCACCGGGCATTGCGCAGGTCAAACTCATTGACGCAACACCCATCGGCATCAATGTACGGTCCACGGTGGCCACCTATGCCAATGTCCACGATGAGCTGCGCAAGATCTACGCCCGCTCTCCCCTTGCCAGGGAGAAGGGCTACAAGGCGGGCGATTTTTCCTACAACACAGGCCGCCTGCGCTGCCCCGGCTGCGACGGCACCGGCACCGTCAGCCTGGACATCCAGTTCCTGCCGGATGTGGAGATCACCTGCCCGGACTGCGGCGGCTCCCGCTACCAGAAGGATGCTGCCGCCCTCTACCGCACCCGGAAGGACGGCACCCAGGCCGAGAGCCTGCCCCGCCTGATGGAGATGAGCGTGGACGAAGCCCTTGCCGCCTGTGCCGACCTCAAGCTGGTGGCCAGCCGGCTGCAGACCCTTTCCAGCCTGGGGCTGGGCTACCTGACTCTGGGCGAGGCCACCCCCAGCCTTTCGGGCGGGGAGGCCCAGCGGCTCAAGCTCGCCAGCGAGATGGGCAAAGGGCAGGCTGACACCGTGTTTGTATTCGACGAGCCCACCATCGGCCTGCACCCGCTGGATGTGCGCACTCTGCTGGGCGTGTTCCAACGTCTCATTGACAGCGGGGCCACTGTGGTGGTCATTGAGCACGATCTGGATGTGATCCGCAACGCCGACTATCTCGTGGACCTTGGCCCCGGCGGCGGCGAGAGCGGCGGGCGCATCGTGGCCTGCGGCACACCGGAGCAGGTGGCCGCCGATCCCGCCAGCATCACCGGAAAATATCTGCACCTGTAACCAAAAGAGGGACCCCGCCCAACGGCGAGGTCCCTCTGACATTTTATGATAAATTTTAGGTATCCTGCAGTTCCCCGCGGCTGGCAGCCTTGAGGTAAGCAAAGATAAAGCCGTCCAGATCACCATCCATCACGGCATCGACATTGCCGGTCTCGTAGTTGGTGCGGTGATCCTTGACCATGGTGTAGGGCATGAACACATAGCTGCGGATCTGGTGGCCCCAGGCAATCTCATTCTGCACACCCTTGATGTCGTCGATCTTGTCCATGTGCTGCTGCTTTGCGATCTGATAGAGCTTTGCCTTCAGCATTTCCATGGCGTAGTCACGGTTCTGGAACTGGCTGCGCTGGGTCTGGCAGCTGACCACGACACCGGTGGGCTTGTGGATCAGACGGACAGCGGAAGAGGTCTTGTTGATGTGCTGGCCGCCGGCACCGGAGGAGCGGAACACCTGCATCTCGATGTCCTCGGGGCGGATGTCCACCTGAATGGTGTTGTCCAGCTCAGGCATCACTTCCAGAGAGGCAAAGCTGGTCTGGCGGCGGGCGTTGGCATCAAAAGGAGACACGCGGACCAGACGGTGCACGCCGTTCTCGCTCTTGAGCAGGCCGTAAGCGTTGGCACCCTTGACCATCATGGAAGCGCTCTTCATGCCGGCCTCATCGCCGTCCTGATAATCCAGCACCTCCACGGTCATGCCGTGTGCCTGTGCCCACTTGTTGTACATGCGGTACAGCATCTCGGCCCAGTCCTGCGCCTCGGTGCCGCCGGTACCGGCGTGGAAGGTCAGGATCGCGTTGCTGTGGTCGTACTCACCGTTCAGCATGGTCATCAGCTGCAGCTCGTCCACGGCCTTGCCCACGGCGTTCACGGCTTCCTCTGCCTCGGGCACCATATCGGGGTCGTACTCCTCGTCCAGCATCACCAGCATGGTCTCGGCATCATCGTACAGGCCCTGCAGCTTTTCAAAGCGGTTCAGCTTGCCCTTCAGGTCGCCCACTTCATCAAAGACCTTCTTGCTCAGCTCAGCGTCATCGTAAAAGCCGGGGCGGCTCATGGTGTGCTCCAGCTCCTGCACACGCTTGCGGGAAGCGTCGATGGCCAGCGCTTCCTCCAGGTCCTTCACAGCGGTGCCGTAATCGGCCAGCTGCACTTTCAGTTCGTCAGTAGTAATCATATTTTAAGAATCCCTCAAAAGATACAGTTTATACACAGATACTTCATTAGTATACCCAGAATCCATGATAAAGTAAAGAGGAAAAATACTCAACCTACTGGAATTTTGAAGATTTTTGCCTTTTCTTTTCTCTTTTAAGGGAGTATAATAAGTTCAACTAGCATACCGGGAGGATCTTATGCCCAAATATTATGGCTGCCCCTGTGAGGGCTGCGGCAAGCCGCTGACACTGCAGGACGATATCGTTGTCTGCCCCGACTGCGGCGCGCCTTATCACCGCGATTGTTATGAAAAGCTCGGCCGCTGCATCCATGCCCCGGCCCACGCCGCCGGATACGAGTGGAAGTTCCCTTATCAGGAAAGTGAGCTGTGCACCTGCCCTGCCTGCGGCGAGCGCACCCTGCGCAGTGAATCTGTCTGCCGCTGCTGCGGTGCGGCCCTGCCCCCGGAGGGGGCACAGGAGCCCGCCGACCGTGCCGATTCGGATGAGCACAGCGAGGAGTTTGATTACTCCACCTTTTACCGCCAGTTCCAGGAGACCGGGGCCCCGCAGGTAGACCCGCTGCGCCAGACCTATCAGGCCGCTTTTGGCAAGGAAGAGGTCATGGACGGCATCCCCTGCAAGGACTGGGCGGATTTCATCGGCCCGGCTTCCCCTGCCTACCTGAGCGCCTACTGCCGGATGCAGCTGTCCCACACCAAGACCTCCATGAGCTTTTCGGCCATGCTGTTCGGCCCGTTCTATTTCTTCTACCGCAAGGCGTGGAAGCCCGCGTTCGCCTTTCTGGCCGCCGAGCTGGTGCTGGCCCTGCCCACCTTCATTGACCTTTTGCAGATCACGGACAGCAGCCTGGCCCCGGGGCTTTCCACCTCCACCCTGCTCACCCTTTCCCGGGTCTGCTCGGTGCTCAGCTTTCTGCTGATGATCGTGCGCGGCCTGTATGGCAAGTGGCTCTACCGCCAGAGTGCCGCCGAGAAGATCCGCCGCATCCGCGCGGAGTTCCCGGACGCGGCACAGCGCAAAGCCGTGCTCTGCGCTCAGGGCGGTACCAGCTGGGCTGCCGTGCTCGGCTGTCTGGTCCTGCTCATGGTCATCGGCAGCGCGTTCACCCTGCTGCTTGGCCCCAATGTGGATGCCCTGATCCATCTGGTCTACGGCTGAGCGTTCAGCCTGAAATGATATGATGAAGGAGTTCCGAACCATGAAAAAAGTTACGAAGGCTGTCATCCCTGCCGCCGGTCTGGGCACCCGTGTGCTGCCCGCCACCAAGGCCATGCCCAAGGGGATGCTCCCCATCGTGGATAAGCCCGCCATCCAGTATCTGGTGGAGGAAGCCGTCAAGTCCGGCATCACGGACATTCTGATCATTCTGGGCCGCAACCAAAGCATCATCGAGGATCACTTTGACCGCAGCCCCGAGCTGGAAGAAAAGCTGGCCGCCCCCGGCAAGGAAAAGATGCTGGAGGAGTGCCTGGGCATCTCGAACCTTGCCAACATCTTCTTTGTGCGCCAGAAGCAGACGCTGGGCCTGGGCCACGCCGTGAGCATGGCAAAGGCCTTTACCGGTGACGATCCGTTCGTGGTCATCTACGGCGACGACGTGATCTGGGGCGAGGACCCGGTCTGCGCCCAGC
>OHFR01000783.1_pt1 | contig 12428 bp, 9 predicted proteins | sample 1567531 | NCBI WGS metagenome assembly OHFR01 (sample SAMEA3879597, study PRJEB24766) | human gut metagenome | biome: human-associated habitat; feature: feces | place: USA | collected 1985/1987
GGAGCTGGCCCGCGCTGCCGCAAAGCCCGGCGACATCATCATCCTGTCTCCGGCCAGTGCTTCGTTCGACCTGTACCCCAACTTTGAGGTGCGCGGCCGCGAGTTCAAGAAGATCGTCAACGCGCTCAAGTGATCGCACAGGTAAAGGATGCAAAGCGCCGTACCCGGTTCGCGAATGCCTGCCGGGGTCTGCCGGTGCTGGACGCTCTGCTGCCGCTGGACTGCGCGCTCTTTCGCAATAGCCAGCCGTGGCGGTTCTATGCCGGCCCTACGCTGGCACTGGAACTTTCCGGCAGCACGGCATGGCTGGCCGGGCACGCAAACCCCGCAGAGCTGGCAAGCTTTTTATCCTTCTGCGGGTGCGAGGGCGCCATTCTGGACGAAGCCGTCTGCCCGCCGCCGGACGGCTGGCACAAGGCAGAAACGTTGACGGTGTTCGGCTTGCCGCAGGGCGGGCTGCTGCCCCTGCCCGCCGTGGACGAAGCTTTGTGGGCGCAGCTGACCCTCTGCCGGGAAGCGCCCGCCGCCCGGGTGGCACAGGCGCTTTACCCCGCAGACTCCGCCCGGCAGGCGGATTTTTACTCAGAGCTATGCACAAAGCGCAGCCGGGGCAGGGCAGTGGCATGGACGCTGGAGCAGGGAAGTACAGTCGTCTGCACCGTAGGTGCTTATGCCCTGTGCAATGGGCAAGCCTATATGGCCTGCGGGCAGACCGCAGAGCCGCTGCGGGGCAAGGGCATCGGCGGGCGGCTCATTGTGGAAATGGCAAACAGCTTTGCCGCCGAGGGTCTGCGTCCGATATTCCTCTGCGCGCCGGAGCGGGTGCGGTTTTATAGCCGTCTCGGCTTTGCAAAGCAGGCTGAGTACGCCCGCTATGTGCCCGAGAAATGATAAAGCTTTTTACGCAAAATGCCAGTTCTCCCGAAAGGAAGAACTGGCATTGCAATGCAAGAACCCAAAAATAACAGGAAGGAACTATCACGTTATAATGTCGATTCTGAACCACTTTTTTGATTATAAGCCCGAGGTGCTGGCGCTGGACGAAAAGGCCCTTGCGCTTTGCCAGCCCTACTTCAAGCAGATGGAGGACATCCGCGATTACAACCAGCTCAAGATGCTGAAAGCATTTGCGGACACCCAGATGTCCTCCACCGATATGCTGGGCACCACCGGCTACGGCCTGTGGGACAGCGGCCGCGCCAAGCTCGAGCAGATCTTTGCCGAGGTGATGGGCGCGGAGGATGCGCTGGTGCGCAGCCAGTTCCAGAGCGGCACCCACACGCTGGCCGTGGCTCTTTTTGGCCTGCTGCGGGCAGGCGATACCCTGCTGGCTGCCACGGGCCGTCCGTATGACACGCTGGAAGGCGTCATCGGTCTGGATGGCAAGGGCAAAGGCACCGGAACCCTGATGGATTACGGCATCAAGTACGACGAGGCCCCGCTGAAGGCCGACTTTACCCCGGACTATGAGCTCATCGCCCAGAAAGCCCCGGGCGCGAAGGTCTGCCACATCCAGCGCAGCCGCGGCTACCTGCAGCGCAACGCCTTCGACCTCGACACCATCCGCAGGGTTGCCGACACCGCCCGCGCCGCCAACCCCGACATCATCATCTTTGTGGACAACTGCTACGGCGAGTTCACCCAGAAGGAAGAACCCTGCCAGGCAGGTGCAGACCTCGTGGTGGGCAGCCTCATCAAGAACCCCGGCGGCGGCATCGCCCCCACCGGCGGCTATATCGCAGGCCGGAAGGATCTGGTGGAGCTGTGTGCCTACCGCCTGAACGCCCCCGGTCTGGGCAAGGATCTGGGCTGTACGCTGGAAACGCCCCGTGATATGTATCTTGGCTTCTACTATGCCCCCGGCGTGGTGTGTGAGGCCATCAAGACCGCCATCTATGCCCAGTGCCTGCTGGAGCTGGTGGGCAAAAAGCCCATCCCGCGCTACTGCGAAGACCACAACGATATCGTGACCTGCTTCGATGCCGATACCGCCGATGCCCTCATCGGCTTCTGCCGCGGCATTCAGGCCGCCAGCCCCGTGGACAGCTATGCCGCACCGGAACCCTCTCCGGAACCGGGCTATACCGATGAAGTCGTCATGGCAAGCGGCAGCTTTACCCAGGGCAGCACCATCGAGCTCTCCTGCGACGGCCCCCTGCGTGAGCCTTACACCTGCTACCTGCAGGGCGGCCTGAACTTTGCCGCAAGCCGTGCCGGTGTCCTGCTGGCCGTGCAGAATGCTTATTTCAAGGATTGAACTTTTCAGAAAGAAAGCGTGAATCAAATGAATCGTGTTACTCCCATTGATGCCCGGATGCTGGAACGCTTTGAGCAGGGCTATGCTGCCCGCCCGGAGCTGAATGTGATGTCCAATGCAGTTTCCCGCACGGCTCTGCCGGACGCGGCCTTTGTGCCCGCCGCCGCTGCCAAGCTGCGGATGGACTTCTCTGTGCTGGTCAAGACCAATAACATCACCAACCAGAAGCAGAGCGGCCGCTGCTGGATGTTCTCCACCCTGAACGTCCTGCGCCAGCGGGTGATCGCCAAGTGCGATCTGGAGGATTTCTCCTTCTCTCCCACCTATCTGGCGTTCTACGATAAGCTGGAAAAGGCAAATCTCTTCCTTGAGAACATCCTCCACTTTGCGGATCAGGATCTGACCGACCGTGAGACCTACACCCTGCTGGGCAACCCGCTGCCCGACGGCGGCCAGTGGGATATGGCCATCAGCCTGATCAAAAAGTACGGCGTGGTGCCCTCCTGGGTCATGCCGGAAACTGTCCACTCCACTGGCACGGCCAAGTATCTGCCCATCCTGAACCGCAAGCTGCGGGAGGATGCGCTGGAACTGCGGGCCATGGCAAAAGAGGGAAAGGACACGGCCGCCCGCCGCGAGGAGATGCTGGCGGAGATCTACAACGCCCTGTGCATCCTCTACGGCCAGCCCCCCAGGAGCTTTGACTTTGAGTATACCGACAAGGATGAGCACTACCACTGCGACCGGAACCTGACCCCGCACACCTTCCTGGAGAAATATGTGGGCAATGATCTGGATGATTACGTCGTCATCATCTCCTCGCCCATCCATGCGCTGAACCGCACCTACTGCCAGCCCTTTATGGGTGACGTGGTGGAGGAGAATATGTTCTGGCTCAACCTCTCGCAGGAGGAGCTGGAGGATCTGACCATCCGCCAGCTGCAGGCAGGGGAGGGGGTCATGTTCAGTTGCGACTGCCACCCCGACGGTGACCGCGCCAACGGCTATTGGGACCCCGATTGCTTCCAGTACGGCGAGGTGCTGGGCGGCCTGACCTTTGGCATGACCAAGGCCGAGCGGCTGCTCACCCGTGAAAGCACCATGAACCATTGCATGATGTTCTGCGGTGTCAATCTGGACGAGAACGGCAAGGCTGACCGCTGGAAGATCGAGAACAGCTGGGGCGATGCCTCCGGCCAGAAGGGCTACTACATCGGCAGCGAGAAGTGGTTCAAGGCCAATGTCTACCAGATCACCGTCCGCAAGAGCCTGCTGAGCGATGCCCAGCGCGCCCTGCTGGATCAGGAGCCCCTGCCCATGAAGCTGTGGGACCCGCTGGCTTAAATTCAAATCAGATGCTATAAAGAAATCCCCCCCGCCTATGGCAGAGGGGATTTCTCTGTTAAGCGGATAATAGGGGAAGCTTCAACGTGAAGCAGCTGCCTTTGCCCACTTCACTTTCCAATAGGATTTCTCCGTGGTGCAGGTGGGCAAGCTCCTGCGCAATGGTCAGTCCCAGACCTGTGGAGTCGTGCTTGGAAGAGGTGGTGGTGTGGAAATACCGGTCAAATACGGCGGCCTGATCCTCCGGCGCAATGCCGCAGCCCGTGTCCCGGACGCTCACCAGAGCAGCACCGGCCTCCACCCGGCTGTTGACGGTGATGCTCCCTCCTGCAGGGGTGTAGTGAATGGCATTTGTCAACAGGTTCTGCAGGATCTGCTGCAGCCGGATCTGGTCGCCCCACACCGGCAGCTCCGAAGCCGGGGGAGCCTGAAGCACCACGCCCTTCTTCTCAGCCTCCTCCCGGCAGCTGTCACAGACCGCAGCGATGACCTCCCCCAGAGATACCCGGTCCTCGTTGAGCATCACCTGTTTCTGCTCCAGCTTTGCAGCCAGAAACAGATCCTCCGTCAGGCGGCGGAGAAAGGCCGTCCGCTGCTGCAGGGCGGGCAGCAGGGCCGGCAGGGCCTCCGGTGCAGCCTCCAGTGTGTCCAGTCCACTGCTGACCGCAAACAGGGGGCTTCGCAGGTCGTGGAAAATGTTCAGCATCATGCTTTTCCGGGCCTCGGTCTCCTCCGTCAGGGCCTTTGTCCGCTGAATGACCCGGGCATCCAGCTCCCGGGCCAGCTGCTCCGCCCGATCAAATTGCAGAGCATACCGGCGGCAGACGTAGGCCATGCAGCCCAGAGTAAAAGGCGCGTCGTAGATCCGGGCACACCGGAACAGGTAGAAAAACACGCTCTCCTGAAAAAACGGCACATGCATGCCCGGCAGGACCACCCATACCCGGAAGCCAATGGTGATGGCACAGGGAAACAGCATCAGCAGGGCAGCGTCGGAGCCCCGGGCATACATTGCCATCAGTATGCCCAGACAGTAGCCCATGCCCAAAAGCAGCCCCACCGCCCGTACACGGCTGGGGGGAATCAGCGTCAGAACAAGATACCCCAGCGTCAGAAGCAGGGAATGGAGCCGCTGCCCGTGAGACACCGGCACAGCCCCTGTCAGGGCGGCACACAGCAGAATACCTGCCAGAACCGTGACGGTAAAGAATCCCCGGCGGAAAAAGACGCTCCAGCCGGAACTTCCCACCGGAGCCAGAATGATCACCAGAGCCCAGAGGGTCAGCACCGTCAGATACAGCAGAAAATATCCCAGTTCCTTCTGAGGCTTGTATCGGTACAGGGCCAGCACCACCGCCCCCAGAGTGCAGAATACCGCAATGGCCATCCACTGCAGCACCGTGCGGAAGGTCAGGGCAGCCACTCCTTTTTCCGGGAACAGGGCAGCCCATGCCATCAATTGGGCTTCGGGGTCCATGCCGGGAACTCCAAAATCCGCCAGCGCCGGCAGTCGCTGGTTGAACCAGATCCCTGCCAACCCAATGGCCAGTGCCAGTGCCCCGGCAGCAGCCGGAAGCAGAAATCGCTTTTTTATCATAAAAAGACCCCCTGCAAAACTTTGGAGAACCGGTTGAGAACAGCCCGGAAATACGGTATACTAGATAAAGATATTATAGCAAATTCACGCCGAAAAGGGGAGGGCAAACCGCATGATCCGCATTCTTCTGGTGGAAGATGATCCGGTGATCCGGGACACTACCAGCTATTTCTTGAAATGTCAGCAGAATTTTGAGGTGGTCTGTGCTGACACCGGCGGCGAAGCGCTGAGCCACGCCCGGGAAAAGTTCGATGTGATCCTGATGGATATCCTTCTGCCGGACACCAACGGCATGGAACTGTGCCAGCGCCTGCGCAGCTGGTACCACTGCCCCATCATTTTTACTTCCTGTCTGGACGATACAGACACAGTGGTACGGGCACTGGAATTGGGCGGCGATGATTTCCTGACCAAGCCCTACAACCACAAAGTTCTGTTGGCCCGCATCATGGCAAACATCCGCCGTGTCCAGATGGATGCCGCAGAGCCCAGCGTCAGCGGCTACCACTGTGCGGCCTTTACGCTGGATTCCAACAGCCATTGCGTGGAAAAGGACGGCCGGAGCATCCATCTGGCCGACATGGAGTACCGCATTCTGACCCTCTTCATCCGGCATCCCAACACTTTCTTTACCGCAAACGAACTTTACCGGAAGATCTGGGGGAAGGAAAGCCTGGGGGATGTCCGCACGGTGCAGGTGCATATCCATAACCTCCGCAGCAAGATCGAGCCAGACCCTGCAAAGCCCATCTACCTCAAAAATGTCTGGGGCAAAGGCTATATTTTCCGCCCGGAAGGGGAGACAGAAGCCTGAAATGGTTTTGCTGTCTTAAATATCGTTAACCCTCAAAGCACCCACTTCTTAAGGAAACTTAAGCCGTGAGTGCTTTTTTCTGCTCTGATTTGACCGTTATTTATCAAACAAAGTGGGAAACGGGAATTTCCCAGCGAAGAAACGGCAAAGATGTTTAAGAATTCTTAAAAGACAACAGGCGGACTTTGTGTTAATTTATTATCGAACGAAGTCTGCGCCGTATTGTGGCGGTGCGTTTCGGATAAGAAGGAAAATCGAAGAATAAGAACAGAAAAAGAGAAGAAAGGATCATCCAAGCATGAACAAGATCTCGCGTAAAGGCTTTCTGAAGATCGCCGCTGCCGCTGCCATGTCCGGTGTCACCGCTGGTGCACTGGCTGCCTGCAACGCTGCAAGCTCCTCCACCGCCGCTTCCGCCGGTGCAGCAGGCAGCTACACCCCCGGTACCTACACCGGCACTGCTGAGGGCATTTCCTCTACCGTCAAGGTCACCATGACCTTCTCTGACAGTGCTGTGACCGACGTTGTGGTCGATACCTCCGGCGAGACCGCTTCCTACGGCGCTGCTGCTGCCGAGGAGCTGAAGAACCAGCTGCTGAACGCCGGCTCTGACGAGATCGACGGCGTGTCCGGCTCCACCGTCACCTCCGATGCCGTGAAGAAGGCCGCCAAGAGCTGCTTTGCACAGGCAAAGGGAGAGGCAACTGTAACTTCCGTTCAGCTGCCCACCGGCGACGAGACCGATTGGCTGGGCAAGGAGCCTGACATCGACGAGGCTGCCATCACCGAGACCGTGGACACCGACATCCTCATCGTGGGTGCCGGCAACGGCGGTATGTTCGCTGCTGCTTATGCCGCTGCCAAGGGCCTGAACTTCCGTGTCATCGAGCAGAACGGCAATGTGCAGGATACCCGTCACTGGGTGGGTGCCGTGGACGGCTTTGGCGCTCAGGAACAGGGCATCAAGATGGATCGTGCCAAGCTGCTGAGCGAGGTCTCCCGTTACGCCTCCGGCAAGTGTGATCAGCGCGTGGTCAAGACCTGGATCAACGAGTCTGCCGAGATGATCGAATTTGTCCGCTCCATCATGGAGGACAAGTACGGCGTGAAGATGATCTACACCTACGGCGACGAGGCCAAATGGCCTGCAGAAAACGCCGAGCACAACACCGATTATATGTACCCCGAGATCGAGTATACCTATGATCGCTCTAGTGGTGCCGCCCGGAACGAGCTGCTGCTTCAGTACATTCAGGAGCTGGGCTACGATGTGGACTTCAAGACCAGTCTGGCCAAGCTGGAAAAGAACAGCGATGGCCGCATTACCGGCATCATCGCCCAGAGCACCGAGGATGACCACTTCATCCGCTACAACGCCAACAAGGGCGTGCTGCTGGCCTGCGGCGGCTTCCCCGGCAACCCCTACATGATGGAGCAGCTGGACCCGCTGGGCACCTCCGTCACCACCGCATGCTCCTACTCTCCCTCCGATAAGGGCTACGGCATCCGGGCTGCAATGTGGGCCGGTGCCAATCTGGACAAGGAGGCCGCTCCCATGCTGTTTGACCGCGGCATCGTGGCCCCCGGTGTGGATGGCGGCTATGTGGACAGCGACACTGCCTTTGGCGGCAAGGCTTTCCCTGGTACCATCCGTCAGTACAACCCCGGCACCCAGCCCTTCCTGAAGGTGAACCGCAACGGCGAGCGCTTTGCCAACGAGAGCAGCCCCTACAATGACATCGTCTACGCCGCTGCTCACCAGCCGGGCCGTGTCTACGCACAGATCTGCGATGCCAACATTCTGGAGGACGCAAAGCGTTTCCACACCATCGGCTGCTCTGCCCAGACCCGCAACGGCGGCGAGAAGTACATTCAGGGTAAGATGGACGAGGCGATCGAGGCCGGTGCATTGTTCAAGTGCGATACGCTGGACGAGCTGGCCGACAAGATGGGCTTTACCGGCGCTGCCAAGGACACCTTCCTTGCCACTGTGGAGCGCTACAACGAGCTCTACGACAAGCAGAACGACGAGGACTTCGGCAAGCCTGCTTACCGCCTCAGCGCCATCCGCACCGCGCCCTTCTACGGCTGCTGGCTGGGTGCTTCTCTGCTGACCACGGAGCAGGGCATTGCCATCAACGAAAAGGGTCAGGCTCTGGACAACGATAACAAGCCCATGCCCGGCCTGTATATCACCGGCGATATGTCCGGCAGCTTCTTTGCCAACAACTATCCCTGCCTGATGGCCGGTGTTGCCATGGGCCGCACCCTGACCTTCGCCATGAAGGCTGTCAAGCAGATGGCAGGTCTGGAGAACGCCTGATAAAGTGCGGTTCTCCGGCATACTCTAAGCGTTTCTTCTTTTCTTCTTTTTCATGTGAAGAGGGGCAGCCCCATTCGGGGTTGCCCCTCTTTGCTTTTTTACCCCGCACGCCCCCTACACAAATGCCCGCGATTGTGCTATGATAGGGCTGAGCAGCCGGTTTGCTGCAAACAACCGGCAAAGCATCGAGGTGTATTGTACAATGTCTGAACTTCTTGAGACGCTGCGGCAGGAGGGCGTGGACCCGGCCCTGCTTTCTGCGGTAGAGGAATATCGTGCCGCCCATCCGCTGGACGCTGCGCTGCGGCCCCGCATCCCGACCCCGGCCTTTACCTACTACGGCAAAGAGGTGTGGGAGCAGGCGCTGGCGGCGCTGCTCTGCGGCGAAAACCTGCTGCTGGCCGGCGGCAAGGCCACCGGCAAAAATGTGCTGGCCGAAAATCTGGCCGCCGCTTTTGGCCGCCCCGCATGGGACATCTCGTTCCATGTGAACATGGATGCAGCCTCCCTCATCGGCATGGACACCTTCGAGGGCGGACAGGTAAAGTTCCGGCCCGGCCCGGTCTACCGCTGCGCCCAGAGCGGCGGCTTCGGCGTTCTGGATGAGATCAACATGGCCAAAAACGAGGCGCTGGCCGTCCTGCACGCGGTGCTGGACTTCCGCCGCGCCATTGATGTGCCCGGCTACGAGCGCATCCCGCTGGCCGAAGAGACCCGCTTCATCGCCACCATGAACTATGGCTACGCGGGCACCCGGGAGCTGAACGAGGCCCTGACCTCCCGCTTTGCAGTCATCCAGATGCCCACCATCACGGAGGAAAACCTTGAAAAGCTGCTGCGGGCCCAGTTTACCGACCTGACGGACAAATATGTGCACCAGTTTGCTCTGCTCTTCCTCGACCTGCAAAAGAAATGCGACAGCGCCGAAATTTCCACCAAAGCGCTGGATCTGCGCGGAATGCTGGACGCTCTGCGCCTGATGCGCCGGGGCGTCGCCGCCGGGGCCGCGCTGGACATGGGCATCACCAACAAGGCCTTCGACTCCTACGAGCAGGGCCTCATCCGGGACGCCATCGCCGCCCGCATCCCGGCCCAGCTCACCGCCGCAAAGCTCTTCGGCTAAAGGAGCATTCCGATGGAAGCGCAGAGCTACACCGCCGAAGAGCGGCGTGCCGCCAATCAGGTGTGGGCGGCGGCGGGAGCCTACGGCTTTGAGCCGCTTTTCCTGGCCCGCAACACCGACGGCACGATCGATTTTTATATGAACTGTGTCGTGGGGCTGGTGCACAAATACTATGGCGACGACCTGCTCCGCGACCTTTTTGCCACATGGGACGGCGATCTCCGGGAGAGCCAGCTGGACGATCTGACATGGCTCTACCTCGAAAGTGCGGTCTATCTGCTGGAGCTGCCCCGCCGCCCGGTCCTTTCCGAGCTGCGCCGGGCCCACGCGGACTATTTCTTCGGCATCCAGTACAAACTTTCGCGGCAGGAGTGGATGGCAAAAAATCAGCTGGTCTACACCATGCAGGCTGACCGCTGGCGCACCGTACAGGGCAGGCATCCGCCTGTGATGACCCCCTACGAGAGCCGGCTGGCGGAGGCACTTTCTCCCTCCCAACCGCCCCAGCCCGGCCAGCTCAAGGGTGAGCTGCTGGGCCTGTTTGCAAGGTTTGCCCTGTTTGACGGCAAGGTCCGGCACAAAGTGGGGCTTCATTTGCATCTGGAGGGGCTGCTGGCCTCTCTTGCCACCAAAACGCTGCCCACCCAGATGATCAAGACCGACCGGCTGACCGTGGAGCACTCCGGTTCCGTGGAAGCGGGCGGCTCCGGCCCCACGGCAGACAAGCGGCTGGCCCACATCACCCTGCGGCAGAATGCCGCCGAGGACCGCGCCTACATTGAAAGCTGCTTTGGCCGTTCCCTCTATCCGCCCGAGCGCCTGCGCAAGGCCGAGCAGGCACTCTGCACCGGGGCGCACCTCGGGTGCCGCCTCTGGTTTGCCTCCGGCGTGCCCAGCCCGGAACAGGCCCCCACACCGGAGGCAAAGCACCTGGCCGAGCAGGCTCAGCTGCAGGCCGACCGCAACCGCGCCTACTACGCCAAAAACCGGGCGCTTCACCGCAGCGTAGTGCTCCGGCTCACCGAGCAGATCCGCAACTGCATTCTGGTCCACCAGCAGCCCAATGCCCGGATCGCCCGCAGCGGCGCTCTGGACCCGGAGCGGGTCTGGCGCGCTCCCCTTCTGAACGACAGCCGGGTGTTCCGCTGTGCCGAAGAGGAGAATCAGCCCTCCTTCACCGTGGACCTGCTGCTGGACGCGTCGGCTTCCCGGCTCCACTGTCAGGAGGTCATTGCGGCGCAGGGCACGATCCTGGCCCAGAGCCTTGCCGCCTGCGGCATCCCGGTGCGGGTCAGCAGCTTCTGCAGCCTGCGGGGCTATACGGTTCTGCGGGTGCTCAAGGGCTTTGCGGACAAAAGCCTGCAGGGGATCGACCAGTATTTTGCATCGGGCTGGAACCGCGACGGCCTTGCCCTGCGGGCGGCAGGCGATCTGGTCAGCTTTGACCCCGGCCCCGCACCCCGGCATCTGCTCATCCTGCTGACGGATGCTTCCCCCAACGACAGCCGCCGCGTACCGCCCAGCCCGGAACAACCGCTGGGTTGTGATTACGGCGGCCCCTACGGTGTGGATGATGCCGCTGCCGAGGTGCGCACCCTGCGGCGCAAGGGTCTGCGTGTCTCTGCCGTGTTCATGGGCGAGGACAGCTCCAGCCACGATGCAGAACGCATCTACGGCAAAAATCTCGCCCGCATCCGGGGCATGGATCAGCTGGCACGCGCCGCTGGGCGGCTCATCCAGAATGAGATCCGGGAGCTGGGCGATTGAATCCTGCCACCACAAAAGGCTTCTCCGACGGGAGAAGCCTTTTTCATTTACAACCAATCCGTTTGTTCGCATCCCCGATTTTCCAAAATATTTCGGTTTTTGTCAAACTTATAGTTGTATTTTGTTGTCGTATATGTTATAATGCAGGCAGAGAACAACCGATGGATGGTTTCCGACACATCATCCAAAACCAGAGAGGAGACCCGCTATGGATGCCAGCCGCTATTTTGAAGAGATGCACCGTGCCATGTCCGCACAGAAAAACAATTCTTCCCTGCTCCTGACCGTCAAGGTACAGGACCTGGGCGGCGCTGATGCCTATCTGGAGCTGCGGCAGTCTCCCAATGGCCGCGCCCGGGTGTTTTACTCCACCATGGGCCGCCGCAACCTGAACTTCCAGCTGTTCCGCAAGGGCTGGCAGCTCTGCCACAACGCATCCGGCGAGATGACAGGGCAATTCCCCACCCGGGCCGAAAACCTGTTGGACAGTGCGGACTTTTCCGCCTGCATCCGGGATGACACCCTGGACGCGGGCCGTACTGAGATCATTCTGCGGGAGCTGCGCCGCGCGGCAGGCACCTCCCGCTCCTGCCTGCCTCAATCTGCCCGGGAAGGTGCCATGATCACCGTGGAGAGCTTTGTGGGCCGGGGCGGCGAGTGGAACTACTGGTCCACCCGTGCCGCCGACTGCCTGCCCATTGCGGCCATTCTCTGCTGGCTGGGCGATTTTCTGGCCGGAACGGAGCGCCGCACCCTGCAATCCAGCCCTGAGGCCATGGCATTGGCCGCCCGCTGGCAGGCCGAACTCGCCTCCCCCTTTGCACAACCGGCTGACTGCGTCCAGCGTCCTGCCCGCACGGTTTCGCCTTCCGCGCCCCGCCGTGCCGCGCAGCAGGTGCAGAATCCCCGCTGGCAGAGCATCCTTGCCGTGCTTGCAACCGTATGAAAACAACAGGCGGTGCCGGAGATTTCCGGCACCGCCTGTTGTTCTCTGTTTTACTGTGCGGATGCGGCATCCACCACATGGCCCACCAGCACAGAGGTGGTCACTGTGCCCACACCGCCGGGCACCGGGGTAACAGCCTCCACGATGGGTTCTGCCTCATCAAAGCGGACATCGCCGCAGAGCTTGCCCTCTTCGTTGACGTGGATGCCCACATCCACCACGACCTGACCTTCCCGCAGGCAATCGACCCCGATGGC
>OHFR01000792.1_pt1 | contig 12268 bp, 6 predicted proteins | sample 1567531 | NCBI WGS metagenome assembly OHFR01 (sample SAMEA3879597, study PRJEB24766) | human gut metagenome | biome: human-associated habitat; feature: feces | place: USA | collected 1985/1987
GGGAAATGTGTATCAAAGACCGACGATTATTCTCGATGCCGGTCACCCTGAGTTTACCTAATACTATAGATTTAAGATTTACGGAAGACCACCTTAATATGTAATACCTGAAAACCGCATTGTTATGCGGTTTTCGGAATTTTCAGACCTGAGTTTTACATTTTATAAAATTCTACTATAATTTTATAGGTATTTGTTGATTTGTAGAATATAATATTTGTAACAAAGGCGAAGGTTATGTATTTTGAAATTGTAAACGAATATAAGTTATTGCTTAATAAGGAAAATCGCATAGAGGACCAACTAAAATTTTACCCAAAGGGATATATCTATAAACGGGAAAAAGGTAATAAAGAATATGCTTATCTTAAATACCAAAACGGTGCAACTGTTGAAAGCACTTATATTGTCATAGACAACGAAAACGGCGGCAGAGAGATTGACAACTCTCTGCCGCCGTTGGTTACGAAAGGATATTCTTAATATTCCGAAAACCGAATGAATGATAAAGCATCTTTAGATATATCTCTTGGAGCGGATAAAGTCATTTTTTTACTTAAAAATCATTTTTCAGGCAAGTATGTTATAAAAACTGACGAAAAGTACTCATTTATTTACTTTTTATTGACAAAGCAACGAAGAGAATATTATAATGGATTTATAAAAATAAAAAAGTTTATTATTTGTTTTTGGGTATTATTACAATGTACGGAGGTTTACTATATGTCCTGTGCAGAAAGACTTTTATCCGAAATGACCTTAAGGGAAAAGTTAGCTCAACTCACCCAGCTTGACAGTAGCTTCTTTTTGAAATACGGAAGCAGCGAGCTTACGGGACCTATGAATGAAATGCAGATAAGCAAGGAGGATATCCTCTCCTGCGGAACGGTACTCGGCGCAATCGGTGCAGATACGGTTATTGAAATACAAAAAAAGCATCTTGAAAACGATCCGCATAAGATACCTCTACTTTTTATGCTTGATATAATTCACGGCTTCAGGACGATTTTTCCGATAAATTTGGCGCTTGGCTGTACATGGGAGCCTGAAATGGTAAAGACGGCTATGCGAATTGCCGCAAAGGAGGCGGCGGCAAGCGGAATTTCGGTAAACTTTGCTCCGATGGCGGACTTGGTGCGAGATCCCCGCTGGGGCAGGGTGATGGAGTCGACCGGTGAGGACCCGTATCTTAATTCACTGTTTGCTTCTGCGGCGGTGGAGGGCTTTCAGGGTGACGACCTTAAAGACAAAAACAGCCTTGCCGCCTGTGTTAAGCATATCGCAGGCTACGGTGCGGCAGAGGGCGGCAGGGATTACAATACAACCGAAATTGGTCTCAATACCTTGTTTGAATCTTATATGCCCGCCTACAAGGCGGCGGTTGACAGCGGCGTTAAAATGGCAATGGCTTCGTTCAATGCACTAAACGGCGTGCCGTCTCACGTTAACAAATGGCTGATTAGCGGCGTGCTGCGCAAATCTTGGGGCTTTGAAGGCGCTGTGATTTCGGACTGGGGTGCGGTAGGGGAACTTATCAATCACGGTGTTGCCGCCGATGGTGCCATGGCGGCCGAAAAGGCGCTTTGCGCCGGAGTAGATATTGAAATGATGACCTCATATTATTTACAGCACGGAGAGAACTTAGTGAAAAGCGGAAGACTTTCACTGTCACAAATAGATGCCGCGGTACTGCGTGTGCTTCGTCTTAAAGAGGATATGGGACTGTTTGAAGACCCGTTTCGCGGGGCCTCAGCAGACCGTGAAAATGAATTACTCTGCTGTAAGGAGCATCGTAAGGTAGCTTTCAGGCTTGCCGTAAAGAGTTCGGTGCTGTTAAAAAATGAAAACGAAATCCTTCCGTTAAAAAAGAAACAAAAGATTGCCGTAATAGGTCCATTCGCTGAAAGCCGTGAGATTTTGGGCGGCTGGAGTTGTACGGGAAGAATCGAAGAAACCGTATCGCTCAGAGACGGACTTGAAGCGGGAGATTACGAATGCGAATTTACTTTTGCTCCGGGCTGTCGGATAAACGAGACAGATAATTTACTTTTAAATGCGGCACTGGCGACCGCTGCTGATGCAGATTTGATTATTATGGCGCTTGGTGAAAGCATGGATATGAGCGGTGAGGCGGCGAGCCGCACCGATATAACGCTTCCTCAGGCACAGCAAAGACTATTTGACGAAATAGCTGGACTTTCAAAACCGATAGTAACTGTTATTTTTTCGGGAAGACCGTTAATACTTAAGGGTATATCCGAACGCAGTGATGCACTGATGGAGGCTTGGTTTCCCGGAACAGAGGGAGGCCGCGCGCTGGCTGAGCTGCTTTTCGGAAATGAGCTTCCTGAGGGAAGGCTCACTATGTCGTTTCCTTATAATATCGGTCAAATTCCGGTTTACTACAATCATTTTTCCACTGGACGTCCGATAGACAAGGAATATTCTGAAATGCGATACCTTTCAAGATATATAGACGCACCAAACGCCCCGTATTATCCGTTTGGCCACGGGCTGGGATATTCTTCGGTTGAATACGATGGTTTTGTTGCCGAATTCAGGGAAGGGAAGGTTACTGCCCATGTCACTGTTACCAATACCGGGAAAAGGGATATGACAGAAACCGTACAGTGCTATGTGCGCGATATAAGCGCTGAGGTAGTAAGACCCGTGAAACAACTTAAAGCTTTTAAAAAGCTGGAAATTCCGGTGGGCGAAAGCCGAACAGTGAAATTTATACTAGGACGGCGCGAGCTTTCTTATTACAATGCTGAAGGCAAGCTTATTTATGAACCGGGGGATTTTGAAATTTTTGTCGGTAGGAATTCCGCAGATGTTAAGGGCGTCAGGATAACGGCAGGTGAATGCAGATGATTTCTTTTTTCGAACGGAACACGACTGAAAAGGATCTGCCGTACATGCTCTTTTACGATACCGGAAAGGAGTCGGTGCCGGGGCATTGGCATAAGGAAACCGAAATAATCCTTTGTAAATCAGGCAGCACTAAAATGAATGTGAATAACAAGAGCTACACTCTGAATGAGGGTGAAATCGGTCTGGCGCTTGGCGGAGATATACATTCTTATGGTATTTCTGAAAATCACCGACGCACGGTGATTATATTCGACCTTTCGATATTTGAGGATAAACTGCCGAGCGTCAAGGCACGCTCGGTTAGAAAACGACTTGAAGAGATTGCGCGTGTAAGCACCGCATGGGATAGGGAAATTCAGCGGGAGGCGGTTGAGATTATAAACCGTCTGGAGAGGCTTAATAACAGCAAGGAATACGGTCGGACGCTCGATGTTTGGGCAAGGCTTTGCGATCTCGTACTGCTGTTCTGCAATAAAGTGCCGCGCAGTGATGAGTATGTCGGTCAAATGGCAAATTTCAATCAGGTCAAGATGCTGGAAGGTATGGAGGATGTTTTTAAATTTATTGAGATGCATTACAGCGAACGTATAATGCTTGAAGATGCGGCAGCGGTGCTTAATTTTAATACGAGCTATTTCGCACGCACCTTTAAGAAAATAACGGGCACGAGCTTTCTGACATACCTGAATACTTACCGTATAAACCGTGCAAGACAGCTGTTGCTCAACAGCAATGGCGGCGTTGCCGAGATAGCTGCGGCTGTTGGTTTCGGCAGTGTTAAATCTTTTAACCGTGTTTTTAAACAGATAATCGGGACTTCGCCCACCGAATACCGCAAAAACGGGTATGATGCGGAAACACCTGAAAACTGAGTCAAAGGAAGCTTAAAAAGCCGCTGTTAAGCTTATCCTTTAAATTTTAAGCGGCAGAACGGAGTAAATTATGAAAGCAAAGCATATTTTTAAAAAAGCAGCAATCACTTTACTGGCACTTTGTATTGTGATGGGAACGACCGCCTGCGGCAGAAAGAAAGACGGCGGGAGCAGCGGAAGTAATGCCAAGACCGATTGGGGCGTTGATTTCGGAGGCAGAACGGTAAAAATATGGGCCTCCTATCAGGTTGATCCGAGACTCAGCGAGTCGGCTAAAAACAACAAGAACTATGAGGAGGTTTGTCAGGCATGGGATGATATTGAGCGTGATTTCAACTGCAAGATTGAAATACTGACGCAGGAGGATTTTGATTATTTCCGCAACGGATTTTTAAACGCTTATTCCTCTGGCGAGGTTATCGCCGACATCATCACCGGAGATATGACATATTCCTATCCAACTTGGATAATTAATGATATGCTTTATCCGCTTGACGAGATACTTGACTGTTATGATAAAAACGGCGACAGTCCGTGGGATAAGAAGGTATCCGAGGTGTTCACCTATAACGGTCAGTGCTACGCGGTCAAGCAGAAGAACAACACGCTTCCGAAGTATGTTATGTTTTTCAATCAGAACCTGTTTGAAAAGCAGGAAAGTCTTAAAAAATATGACCTTTTTGGACTTGTAAGAAACGAAGAGTGGACTTGGGACAAGTTCCTTGAGATAGCAAAGACTGCTACTATTGACAGCAACGGCGACGGAAATGCAGATATTATGGGAGTTGTCTCCCATGGTCAGCCCGGCTCGTTCCTCATCAACGGTCTTGCGGTGTCCAACGGAAATTATTTTGTAAAAAATGAAAACGGCAAGGTTACCTTTGATCTGGACAGTGACAGCGGTCTTGCGGCGTTGGAATTTGCCTATAAAATGGCATGGGATGAGAAGTGTCTCGGTGTAACAGGGGTATTTAATTCCTGGACCGGCGGGGAGGATGAATTCAAGGCGGGAAGAGCAGCATTCTTTGCCGGCGACCGTGGAGATATGGGTCTTAAGAACGATATGGAAGATAAAATAGGTATGCTCCCGTTTCCGATGGGTCCGAACTCAGGCGGCAAATATATAGGCGACTATCCGGTGACCGACTTTTGGGGCATCGTCAACGGTTGTTCTCAGCCGGAGTCCTGTGCGAAGCTTATGACGGCGCTTGTAAGCATTGGAAATGATGAAAGCGTTACAAGCGCTTACGAATCGCAAGTTGATCTTGAGGAAAACCTTGAGATGATCGATATCATGCTTAAATCAAGGGTTTATACTCAGTATTACGGTTATCAGGTGCTTATCGACGAGATACTTTGGTCGGATTACGGTCTCAGGGACAGAATTTCCCCCGCGACCTTTCTTGCACAGAAAAAGGGAATAATCAATTCGGCGCTTGAATCTATTTGGACGCCGATGAGCTGAATTTTAAAAATGAAAGGAATTGTTATTATGAAAAAGCTCAGTAGAGTATTGGGAGTCACACTGTCACTGGCACTTTTGCTTCAATGCGTTTTATTCTCCGGCATTCCTTCTAAAGCAGAAACATCTTCCTCTGTCCGCAACCCGGGCTTTGAGAACGGTACTGACACCGATGTTTACGACTGGGGACTTTACCCGAACTGGCAAGCTGACAATATTACGTCGGATACAGTACACGGCGGTTCACGCGCGGTTAAGGTAGAACTAAGCGAGACCCAGAACTATGCTCTGTTCGCCGGCGGCTACAATTCGGAAGCGCTTGATGTTTCGGCTGCGCTGACCCTCACCGCTTGGGTAAAATATGAAAATCTTTCGGGAGGATTTTGTTTCGGTGTAGAGCGCAAGGCGAATAATGCAAATGTCGCAGATTCCTTCAGCGGCGATATTACAGGCACGTCCGACGGATGGGTACAGATAAAGCATGAAATTCCGCTTACCGAACAGTCGATAGATGAACTGATAATAAAATTTGAAATAAGAATCGGCTCTGGTACGTTAGTAATAGATGATGTTGAGCTTACTGTGAACGGCGTTCAAAATATTCTTAAAAACAGCAGCTTTGAAATTGGAAACGATACAGAAGCATCGGATTGGGGCTACTGGCCGGGCTGGCAGCAGGGGATCATAGATACCGAAACAGTATATTCCGGAAACCGCGCGATTAAGATTGAGATGAGCGGCGATACCAATTATTCGCTTTACAGTTGCGATTATCCGGTGGAATCATATGCCGGAATTGTGAATAAACTGGAAGCTTCGGTAATGATGAAGTATGAGAATGTCACCGAGGGAAATGTATATATTCATATAAATCGCGGCGGAGCCCCTCAGTTCAATTCGGATACATACTATCTTTCCGGATCTTCTAACGGTTGGATAGAGCTTAAATTTGAAGTGCCTGCCGATCCGGGTGCTACAAGGGCTCAGTTTCAGATAGAGATTTCAAGCGGAAGAGGAACAATTTGGTTTGACGATGCCGTTTTGTGCGAAAGCACTTCAAACCTTATAAATTATGCAGCCGGATTTAATGCAGGCTTTGAAACCATAGGTATAGAAAACGGCGTTACCAAAGCAAATGACTGGGGTATGTATCCCTCGTGGCAGGAAAATGCGCTGGTTACAAATGAAGCGAGCCACAGCGGGTGTAATTCTGTACGCATAACTCTCAACGAAACTCAGAATTACGCTTTTTGGCGCTCGGGTTTTAATAATTCGATGTTTGATGTTAATCAGGCGTTGGTTGCTTCAGCGTGGGTTATGGTGCCGGTGGATGCTCCTGTTACCGGAATTCTTTATTTAGGTTTTGAACGAGATAGGTATGACCTTATCGGAGAGAGGCTCGAAAATTTTACTACGAACGGCGAATGGGTGAGAATAACCCGCGTACTTCCGGTTAATGATCAAACGGCAGCCGGTCTTACTTTAAAAGCAGAAATGTCATCAGGTACGGGTACTATATACTTTGACGATATAGAATTTTATCCCGTTCCGACAGCGTCGCTTTCCGAATCGCAAAACGAAGTTATTCTTGACAATGACGATGTGCGCGCAGGTGATATCATAAATATTACCGCCGCCGCAGTCGAAAACAAGATAGCGCATGTTTATCAGGACGGTGTAAAGCTGAATGCTTTGGGCAGCATATACCACGCTGTAATGTCTGAGGGCAATACTGCGCTTACCGTTTCATATGATGACCCGATAAAGGGAGACGCAAATGATGACGGAAATGTTGATATAAGAGATCTTGTCAGACTTAAGAAGTATTTTGCCGGGCTTGCTGATACAACACTGCTTTCAGCCGATATGAACGGCGACGGCAAGCTTATGACTGACGACCTTGTTGAGTTAAGAAAGGCTTTGTTGGTATTATGAGATTAAAACGCATAAACAGAACGGTAATTCTGCGCCTTGTCAGCATAATAGTCAGTCTGATGCTGACCTGCTGCTTAATGCCGTTTAATATGGCGGCAACATCGGGGACCGAAAATTTCGCACGTAATCCCGGGTTTGAAAACGGCACCGATTCGGAGGTTTTTGATTGGGGACTGTATCCGAGCTGGAAATCTGTCAATATTACAACCAATACTGTACACAGTGGCTCACGCGCGGTAAAGGTAGAGCTTAGCGAGACTCAGAATTACGCGCTGTTCGCAGGCGGATACCGAAGCGAACACTTTGAGCTCGGCGCCGCCATGACGGTTGAGATGTGGGTAAAATATGAAAATTTGACCGGCGGCTTTTTCTTCGGTCTTGAAAGAAAGAAAAATGATACCGCTGTGGCAAATGCCATGAGTGAGACCTACATCGGTACATCGGACGGCTGGCAGAAGATATCCTTTGACGTTCCTCAAACCGATACGGCTTTGAGCGAGGATATAATAAAGGTAGAAATAAACCGCGGAAGCGGTACGCTTTACATTGATGATGTGACGCTTTCTTATAAGAAAGAGGATTCTCCCAAGGAATATATTTTGAACGGCAGCTTTGAGGATGGCTCAGCTGCGGAGGCGACCGCATGGGGGCTTTCGGGCGGTTGGAATAACGGAAATTTTACTTCAGATGCGTATGACGGCAATCGCGCGGTAAAGATTGAACTCGGCACTGTCGATGTCAACCTTTTTCAGTCAAGCGCATGGAATCCTGAAAAATATAACCTTTCTTCGGCAAAGGTCATCACTGCGATGGTCAAGTACGAAAATGTGACCGGTATGGGAGTTTATCTAAAGGTCGAGCGCAAGAGGAACGGTACTGCGGCGGCCGATGTGTCCGGAATTGCGACAGCGGTTGTCGGCACCTCGGACGGATGGGTAAAGCTTGAACTTACGGTAGAAGAGACTGATAAAGCGATTGATGAGCTGATAATATCGGTTTCGTCAGGCGCGGGGAGCGGTACGGTGTATGTCGACAGTGTCAGCATGACCGACTGCTCAGATGATACACCGGCGGTTGATCCCGACCCTGAACCCGAAGAGCCTGATATTTCCAAAGAATACTTGATGAATAGCAGCTTTGAGGAAGGAACGGCGAGCGAGGCGACCGCATGGGGACTGTCTAGCGGTTGGAATAACGGAAGATTCACCTCAGATGCGCATGACGGAAACCGGGCGATAAAGCTACAGCTTAACTCATCAGACTCCAATCTTTTCCAGTCAAGCGCATGGAATTCTGAAAAATATAACCTTTCTTCGGCGAAGATAATTACCGCGATGGTAAAATATGAAAACGTGGTCGGAGCGGGTGTTTATCTTAAGGCGGAACGGAAAAAGAACGATACGGGAGTTGCCAACGTTACAGGAGGGGCGCTTACCGGTTCTTCCGACGGATATATAAAGCTTGAGCTTATTGTTGAAAAAACCTCCTATGAGTTGGACGAGTTTATTGTATCCGTGGTAGGTGGAGCTGGCAGCGGTACGGTTTATATCGACAGTGTCAGCATGAAGGATTATGTGCCTGAGGAACCGTCAGATCCCGAGAATCCCGACCCGGACAAACCGGAGAAACCGCAGACAAATTATCTTTTAAACGGAAGCTTTGAAAACGGCGGTTCGGCATCGGTCGATTTCTGGGGTATTGTGGGTGAATGGAACGCTTCATATATTTCTTCTGACGCGCACGATGGCGTTCGCAGTATAAAGCTTACAGCGGGTGATTCCGAACGTTCCTTTTTCCAGAGCAATATGTGGAATGATGCTTTTGAATACGATCTTTCAAGCGGAAAGCTTATTGAAGCTTGGGTTAAAACCGATAATCTCAAAGGTGCCGGCGTTTCGATACGGGTTGAGCGCAAGCGTAACGATGTTGCGGTTGCAAATGCTGAAGGTGCGGCGCTGACCGATACAAAAGGAGAATGGAAAAAAATAAGTCTTGTTCTGGCTGCTGCTGAAGAAGAAATCGATGAACTTATAGTTTTTGTGGTATGCGGAGCTGGCAGCGGTACGGTGTATGTCGACAGTATCAGCATGAATGATTACACCCCGACAGATGAGGAAATAAATGACCTGCAGGCTCTTGAAGATAAAAATCTCCTCATGAACGGAAGTTTTGAAAAGGGATCTGCTGACGAAGCCGAAGGCTGGGGTCTTGGCGACGGCTGGAAGTCCGGTGCCATAAGCAACGACGCGAGGACAGGCGGAAGAGCCGTGGCAATAAACCCCGGTGAGATTTCGGTAAACCTTTTTCAGTCAAGCGCGTGGAATACAAAAAAAATTGACGCAAAAAGTGCTAAAAGAATATCGGCGTGGGTGAAATATGCAGACGTGATTGGCACAGGTATATTCCTACTTGCCGAACGTAAGGCAGATGATCGGACATTTTCGAGCGTTAGCAGCACAGCGGTCAACGGCAGCTCGGACGGCTGGGTGCAGCTTGAACTGATAGTCCCGGCCGCAGAAAAAGAAGCCGATGAGTTTTTAGTTTCGGTAGTTGTGGCATCGGGCAGCGGCAGAGTTCTTGTGGATGATGTGTTTATGGAAGAATACTACGGAAATACCGACGGAATAGAGCAAAGCGTTTACGATGACGGTGCTGCGTTGCTGCGCAACGGCGGAGTTGAGGTACTTAACAGCGATGGATCGGTTTACTGTTGGGACGTATGGCCGGGCGATCCGTCCGAGGGTGAGAAACACGCTTCGGTCAGCACGGAGGAAAAACACGGCGGCAAGCAGTCGCTTTGCGTTTCGCTGACTCCGAAAAACGTTCAGGCGGTTTATCAGTATACATTATCCGAGGATAACAGATTTGAGTTTAACGAAGCTTATGTTTTTTCTGCTTGGATAAAGTGTAAGGATATCTCGCTCGAAGCAGGTAATAAGATAACCATCGGGGTCAAGCGCAAGGGCACAGACGGAAACTATTATAACCTTTACAATGAAATCACGGCTTTTTCAGAGGAATGGCAACAGGTAAGAATAGTAGCTCCGAAGGCACTTGTGAAGATAGCCCAATATGATGTTATAATCGATCTTGGGGCAGGTACGGGCGATTTCTATATGGACGATTTTCTGCTTGTTCCTGCTACTCAGGAAGACCTTGCGAGTCTTGGAGGAATTGCGTCAGATGGGATAGAGAAGCTGTCGGCAAAGACTGCTTTGCTTTCGACAGAGGAGGTTAAATCTGAGGGAGTCAGCATTCCGCTTGTTGCCGTCACCTGTGTTACGGCAATCCTGACAGTTGCTGCTGTTTCGGCGGCAGCAGTATTGGGAATTAAGCTACGACGCAGCAAATAATCATACTTAACGAAAGGGTGAGCCGTTATGAAACGGATAAATAAATATATTGCTATGCTTTCAGCCGCAATTGTAACGGCCTGCGCTTTACCGGTATCGGTATTTGCCGCAAAAATTTCAACTTCCGTGTTGCAGATAACAACGACTCTTGAATCCTACGGCGCTTATCTTGAAGCGAATAAGCTTGGGAATTCTAAGGCAGGTCTGAGCTTTGAAGCGCAGTTGGCAAACGGCGGCGGCGGCATTACTCTTTCAGAGGGGGAAGCAGCAGTCTTTACTGTAAGTCTGCCTGAAACGGCTTTTTACACGATAGAGCTTACATATCAACCTGCTGATGACTGTGTTACAGATATCGAGGCTTGTCTTAAGCTAAACGGAAAGGTACCCTTTGATGAGATTGGCAGTTTTTCGCTGATAAGGCTTTGGGAGGATGATAAAACCGAGCTGTCAGACGGTAAATACCCGACTGATTCTGATGGAAATGAGATTTCTCCGTCCCTTGTGACGGTAGATTCTCCCGTAACGCAAAGACTTTGCGATTATTCCGGTTCATCGGTGCATCCATTCAAATTTGCAATGAACTCCGGTGAAAATGAAATTGTCTTAACATCGGTGAGGAATTCGTTAAAGCTTATTTCTGTTAAAGTAAAAGGATCTGAGGAAAGCGCCCTTTCATATGAAGAATATCTTAAAAAGTATGATGTATCGGATTACGGCGGCGAGACCATAGTTATTGAAGGCGAATCAGCTGCGTTCAAGTCCTCCTCGCAGTTAGTTGCGCAGAGCGATAAATCATCGCCCGCGACCTCGCCGTCGAGCGCTTCAAAAACCCTTGTCAATACAATTGGGGGCAGTTCTTGGAGTGAACCCGGTCAGTGGATTGAATGGAAAGTAAACTGTGCGGAGGACGGGTATTATACATTTGGTATAAAGTATCGCCAGAATGTTATTTCCGGTATGTTTACAACCCGTGCGCTTTATCTCAACGGTGAAATCCCGTTCAAAGAAGCACAAGCCATGGAATTTGCATACAGTTCTAAATGGCAGGCCTGTCTTTTTTCAGATAGCGGAGGAGAACCTTATAAAATATATCTTAAAAAGGGCGAAAACACGATTCGTCTTGAGGTCTCTCTCGGCCGCTCGGTGGGATTTTACGCTCTTGGAATGGAATCGGTCGATCGGCTTAACAGCGCCTATCGGCAGATAATTATGCTTACTGGAACCGCTCCGGATCAGCTGCGCAATTACCGCGTGGATAAAAACTGTCCGGAAGCTATGGAAATTATCAAAGAACAAATCTCGGTATTGAACGAGTTTTCAAACGGCATTTCAGAAATAGCCGGCAAAAAGGGAAGTATAAACACTGCGGCGGATAACCTGCGGCTTCAGCTTGAATCCTTTGTCAGCGACCCGATAACCATACCGTCAAGGATAGACTCCTTCCGCACAAATATTACCTCATATGCGGATTCTGTCTATAAACTGGCAAATCAGCCGCTTGAGATAGATTATATTACTCTTTCCTCTCCTGAAAAAGAAGAGGTGAATGAAATCGATAATATTTCGGTATCCCTTTTTACAAGGCTGGGCTTTGAAATAAAAGCGTTTATAGCCTCCTTTGCAGAGGATTATTCCGATTCCTCTGGAGAGAATTCGATAACTGTATGGGTCTCAACCGGACGTGATCAGGCAACGGTGCTCAAACGTCTTGCAGATATAAAGTTTACAAAGGAAACGGGTATATCAGTTAATATCAAAATGGTTGCGGCGGG
>OHFR01000802.1_pt1 | contig 12219 bp, 7 predicted proteins | sample 1567531 | NCBI WGS metagenome assembly OHFR01 (sample SAMEA3879597, study PRJEB24766) | human gut metagenome | biome: human-associated habitat; feature: feces | place: USA | collected 1985/1987
TGTTGATGGCCTTGGCCCAGTTCTCGGGCTCGTATTCTGCGTCCACGCCCTCAACGTTCCAGTTGGAGAACTCGTGTGCAAAGGGCATGAAGTTGAACATGTAGAAGTAGGTGTAGTTGGTGTTGGGACGATCCATGGACACCATGTCCTTGGTGGTATCGTCTGCCAGCCAGCTGTCCAGAATGTCCGAGCTGATGGTGGCCTGGTCGATCTCGCCGCGCCGCACCATCTCCGGGCCGCTGATGAGCGCCTCCTGATTGTAGATGTAGCGGATGGTGTCGATGTACACGTTGTCCTTATCGTAGTTTTCGGGGTTTTTCTTCATCACCCAGCTTTCCAGCGGGGTATACTCCGTCAGATAGAACGCACCGCAGCTGCAGGCGGTCTCGGCGCTGGTGCAGAACTGGTCGCCCAGCTCCGCCAGCATGGGGCCGTAGGCGGGCTCGAAGGGGGCGTAGTTCAGAAGGCTCAAAAAGCCCGGGAAGTCGTAGTTCAAAGTATAGGTCAGGGTGTGCTCGTCCACGGCACAAACGCCCACGGAGGAAAAATCCACGGCAGGGCAGGTGGTGGTGCTGCCATCGGCGGCGGTCAGGGTCACGGTGCCTGCGGCGTCGATGGCATAGCGGGTGCCGTCCTCGGCCACGGTACCGTTGTTGGCATTGTTGCGCCAGACGCAGTAGTTATAGTAGTCCTCAGCCCCGGCCACATAGGGGGTGACAAGGCTGGCAGTGCCGGAAGCGTAGTCCGGGTCCAGCAGATAGGCCAGCGCGTCCACAAAGTCCTGCGCGGTCACGGGACCCAGCACCGCGCCGGTATAGTCCACCCAGTTCTCGTCCCGCAGGTGGAAGGTCCATGTCAGGGTGTCGGCGTCCCACTCCCAGCTGGTGGCAAGACCTTCGCGGATCTTGCCGCGGCTGTCGTACTCCACCAGCGTGTCCACGCAGTGGGTGCCGTGGTACAGGTCCGGGTCGGCAGAGCAGATCAGGTAGTTCAGGGTGGCGGGCTGACGGGCATACAGTACGGTGTAGGTGGTGCTGTCGCCGGTTGCGGCAGTGCCGCCCGCAGAGGAGCCGCCGCAGCTGCTCAGCAGCCCGGCAGCAGCGGTGGAAAGGGCTGCTGCACCGCCGGCCTTCAAAAACTGACGGCGGGAAAAAGCATGATGCATCATAAAAACCTCTTTCGCTCTTTGTAAAAAAGAGGTAACGGAACCACATCCGTTACCTCTCTGTAACAAGTCCATCGGCTACCAACGGTAACTTTAAGCCCAGTATAGCATTGTTTGGGCGCAACGTCAAATAGTTTCCACCGGGGCAGGGGCTGACCCCTCCCGTGAAAATGGGATAGCGGAGCGCCCGCAGGCGCTCCGCTATCCCGAAAATAAAAATCTTTTTTCCGCTATTTATGCGCAAAGCAACGCGGAGCGCATTCTGAATCGTCAAATCGTCCGGCTATTATTCGGAAACCTGCTCTCCGAGACTGGGCGCAGTGACGTTGGCAGGGGAAGCGCTCTGCCCGGCGGGGATGGTATCGGGCAGGGCGGCAGCGGCGGTCTCTGCGGTCTGAGCGGCAGCTTCGGCGGTGGATTCCACAGCGTTTTCCGCTGCCTTGGCGGCATCCTCGGCGGCTTTGGCGGCGCGCTCAGCCTTCAGCTGTTCGGCGCGCAGACGCGCTTCCTCCTGCCGCTTCTGGGTGCGTGCCTTGATGCGGCACACCGAGCACAGTCCCTCGGCGCTGTCCGGGGCAATGGGTTTGCCGCACTGTTTGCACAGGGTCTTGGTGCACTTGTGCAGCACCACGGGGCCAAGGGTGGTAAGCTGGTAAAGCTTCATGCCGTCAAAGCCCTTGTTGGAGCACACGTTCATGCACACGCCGCACTCGCTGCACTTCCACGGGGTAAGTACGATGCGGGTCTGGCCGTTCGGCATATCCTCAAACTTCATAGCGTTGGCACGGCAGGCTTTTTCGCACCGGCCGCAGCCAAAGCAGTTGTCGGTGAATTTGGGCATATAGTAGCCGTACTGCAGGGGCGTTTCCATGGCGGCTTTCAGCTGCTTTGTGCGCTGGTGCAGCAGCAGACGGAAGTCCACCCCGCTGTCCTCCTCGCTGCGCAGACCGGGCAGCATTTGCAGCAGCTTTTTGGTGCCGCTCTTGGAGCCGTGGCTCACCTGCTCCAGCATCTCACGGCGGGTCAGTTCCTGCACATGGTAGGGGTACTCTTTTTCCTCATACGCCAGCGAGAACCGCGCTTCGAACATCGGCTGACCGAAAAAGTCCACAAGTCTTGTCAGCTCTTTGCGCAGCTGCTCGGCGCACAGATCGTTCTCGCACTGTCCGCAGGGGGTCAGGTCCAGCACGATCTTTTTGTTCAGCGCCAGATACGCCAGCGCTTCCCACGAGAGCGCACAGATGCAGCTGCGCACCACGGTGTTTTTGCGGGCAGATTTTTCACAGCCGATCCAGATGGTATCGCTGTCGGAGTCCGCTGCGGCGGTATCCCGCTGCACCTGCTCCGGCGAGGGGGCAATGCAGCCCGACCGGCAGGCCGAAACGCACAGGCCGCAGTCGGTGCAGGGATCCCAGTCCTTGACGAGGTTGGGGCGGGTGAAGATCTCATCACCATAGGGGCAGATATCCTTGCAGGCTGTGCAGGGGGTGCGGTGGGGGTGCAGGTTCCAGCACTGCTTGCGGTTCACTTCGGGGTGGGTGGTCTTCATCAGCGCATCCATGGCGTAGCGCGTAAAGATACTCATAGGATCACTCCTTTTCGGGGTCCATCACCGTGGTGATGTCGGCGTTGTCCAGCAGGAAGCGCTGGACTTTCTGTGCAACCAGTGCGGCGGCAAGGGTGTCCGGGCTCAGCACCCGGCGGATATCGGCCTCCGGGGTGTCCTGCAGCTGGGACAGGCGGCGGTACTCGTTGTTGACCTCCAGCGTGCTCACGGTGATGTTCTCGGCCTCGGCAATGGAGCGGGAGGCCAGCATGGAGCGCAGGTTCCGCTCGGCAGCGTCACGGTAGCCTGCCCGCAGGGCGGCAGCGGTGGTGTGGCTGTTCTTGCAGTGCTTTTCCAGGGTGATGTTGCTGCGGGAGAGCCGCTGCTCCAGCATCCGCATCTCGTTGTCGGCGGTGCGGTCCAGCATGGCTTCGGGCAGATCCACGGTCAGGTTGGCACCGGCCTTTGCCAGCAGCTCCTGCCCGGCGGCGCGGTCGGCGGCATCTTCGTGGATCTTCCGCTTTTTGGCCCGCACGGCCTCGCGCATGGCGGCAAGGTCTGCATAGCCCTGTGCCCGGGCAAATTCCTCGTTCAGCTCCGGGGTGGCCTTTTCGGCCACGGAGTGCAGCTTGATCTCAAACTGCGCGGTCTTGCCGGAGAGATCCTCCACCCGGAACTGCTCCGGGTAAGTGAAATCAAAGCGGAAGGTCTCGCCGGCGGTGTGGCCGTAGATGGCATCTTCGGCGGCAGGCATCAGCTTGCCGTCCCCCAGAACCACCATCACCTTTTCCATCCGGCTGTCGGGGATCTCTTCCCCGTCCATGAAGCCGACAAAATCCAGCAGGACCCGGCTGCCGCGCTTGGCGGGGGCGGTGGAGTTGTGGTAGACGGAGCGCATCCGGGTCTGGTGGACCATCTCCTGGTCAATGGTCTTTTCGGAAAGCGGCCGCACATGGCGGGTGACAGCCAGCCCCTTGTACTGGCCTAATTTTACTTCCGGTAGATTTTTTGCGTTGTTGGACATATTGTTTTACTCTCCTTTTATAAACCATGAACAGCCAGCCAGTTTTCCACAACTACGGAAAACATTTCTGGGTATTTGGCGTTTTCAGCATCAAATTCATGGAGATAGGTCTCCACTTCCTCACGTGTCACGGGAGTGGTGCGTTCCCAGATCGTGAACACCGTGCCGTTGCCCATATCGAAGGTCGCAACTTGCTGGTGGGTAGTCTCTCTCAGCTGAAGAAAAACGGCGTTGAACCGGTGGCCCAGTTCCGTGTCCGGTGCCAGCGAGAGGGGGAACGGGTCTGCAGTTACCACATATCTGGCATCAAAGAAACCGGTGGGGAAATAGTGGGTGCCCGGCACCGAGAAGCTGTCCGGCAACTTGCCGTCCAGTGCATGGCTGGGCAGGTCACAGTTCCGTAGGTGGCCGGGATTGTAGAGCATGTCATCCGGGATCATATAGGCGACCTCGCCCTCCCCCAGATGTTCAACCAGCCATTGTGCCATGGCCTGGATCTGCGGTTTGTCCTTGCGGTCATAGGTCAACTCGTCCAGCCGCTGATACTCAGCAAGGTCTGCCGGGTGGAACGCATGGATAACGAACTCTGGCAAGGCCATGACAGTGAGCGGGGAGCACCGCACCGACACGGCGAACAACAGTGTAAAGACCCAGAAACAAAGCTTTGGTATTTTGAAATGCTCGATACTCTCTGCCAGACCCGCCGCACCGCAGAGAAACAGAATGACATAGGCGGGCACGTACAGCAGCATCTGATGGGAGCCGGAATTCTGCACTCGGGTAAACAAGAGCATACTGAGCATCAGCTCACACAGCGCCAACACAGGCAGGCTGGGCTTTTTCCGCTTGACGCAGAGCCACAAACCAAACAGGATTAAAATAAGGTTCAGCAGGCCGGTGCGCATGGCATGGTAATAGAGCTCTACTGCAATGCCGCCGACATTATAGTACGAATAGCGGTCGGAGTAGTTAAAAGCCAGGATCTTGCTGACCATGGGCCAGAGCAGGACCACCATTGCTGCCATGGCGCAGACACCAAACAGGATGAGGTTGCGTACTCGGCGCAGGGCAAGGCCCTTTTGGCCCTGTTTTGCGAGCTTTGCACTGCTTACAAAGAGCAGAAGCGCATAGGAAAAATAATAGCCCACCACAAAATATAAGTACCAGCGGCGGCTCAGGATAATCGCGGCCGTTGCCAGGAAGATGAGCACGAACCGCCCCGGCTCCAGCTTTTCAAAACGGTAGTCCAATGTGAGGAGCAGAATGGCAAAAGCGAAGATCAGACCGAACCAGTCCGGCTGTGCCAGCATAGCGCTCATTCGCAGGAACGGATAGGTCAGCACCCAGGAAAAGCCGATGATAAAATACCAGAACTTATTCTTGACCTCCAGAATCTGCCCGATTTTGATCGTGAGACCAGCCAGCATCAGCATAAGGCTGGGGAGCACACAGAAAACCTGCGCAAAAGCGTAGCTGTCACCCGTTTTTGCGGTGAGGCAGAACGGGAACTCAGTGAACAGAGTGATGAAATTGGTGTAGTCTTCAGAAAATGTGCTTATGATGTACTTAAAACCGGCCACCGGACCCAGCGCAAAAGCCGCTTCGGTATTGAACTGCTTCTGAATGTAGTTCACATAATCCCAGGCATAGATGAACTGCCGCCGACCCAGCGCCCAATAGAAGTAGAGCACAGCTCCGGCCCAGAAGGCGATGATGGCTGCGCGGTGGAAGAAGTCCAGCTCCACACCGGCAGTGTGCAGCACCCACAGCGCGCCGTAGAACAGCACACAGCTGCACCACAGGCTCACCAGCGGGAAGAACGCCGCCGCGGTGGGGAACAGCAGGCCCACCAGCACCAGCAGGAGTGCTCCGGCACCCAGCCCGATGCCGCCTTTTGCCCAGGGCGAAAAGGTCTTCTTTTCAGAAAGTATCGTTGACATTGTACATGCTCCTCGGTTTTGAACCACAATATTACAGCTTACAGTATAATGATTCCGGGCGGCGCAGGCAAGAGGGCAGGCCCCCGGAAGATAAAATATCCCGCCTGCGTTTTAGCAGACGGGATATTTTGAATGCGATATTACTTTTTGGAATTCTGCTTTGCCGCGATGGCGGCCTTGCGTTTCTGGGCGGCGGCCTTACGGGCAGAGGCCTGCGCGGCCTCCGGGTGGGGAGCCTCCGGCGTGATGCGGTACATCCGGCTGCCCATGGCGGGCAGATCCACGCTCAGGGTGTAGTCCCGGCCGTACACGCCGCCATCGGTGGTGTGCAGGTGTCTGGTGCGGCTGCGGTCCGCACCGTTCCAGCAGGCAGCCTCGCTGTTCAGCAGCTCATCGGCGGCGCAGGGGTACTGGAAGTAGAGCGGGAACTTTTTGTGGGCGGTATTCTGGGTGTTCATCACACAGAGGATGGTCTGGCCCGCGCCCTTCCGCAGCCAGGCGTACACGCCTTCGTCCCGGCTCTCGCAGGCGATCCACTCAAAGCAGTTCGGGTTGTACTCGCCGTCGTAGAGGGCGGGCTCGGTGGCATACAGGCGGCCCAGCTCGGCAAAATATTTCTGGAAGCTGTCGTGGAAGGGATACTTCATCAGGCCCCAGTCCAGCTCCTTTTTCTCATCCCACTCCCGGAAATGCCCCAGTTCATTGCCCATAAAGTTCAGCTTTTTGCCCGGGTGGGTGTACATGTAGAAGTAAAGGGTGCGCAGCTGGGCACATTTTTCCTCGTAGGTGCCCCACAGCTTATCAATGATGGTCTTTTTGCCGTGCACCACCTCGTCGTGGCTGAGTGCCAGCAGATACAGCTCATTATAGAAATACTGCATACTGAAGGTCAGTTTGTGATAGGCATCGGGCCGCTCACCAAAGGGCGTGGCAAAATAATCCAGCGTGTCGTGCATCCAGCCCATGTCCCACTTGTAGTCGAAGCCGATGCCGTCGTAGCGGGTGGGGGCGGTCACCTTGAGGAAGTTGGTGGAATCTTCGGCCATGTAAACGCCGGTGGGCCAGCGATCGTTCAGGCCGTGGTTGAGGTTCCGCAGGAAGGTGACGGCACCCTCGTTGACGCCCCGGGCAGGGTCGCCCTGCCAGTAGAGGGCGCGGGAGATGGCGTCCATCCGGATGCCGTCGCAGTGGTAGACCTCCATCCAGAGGGCGGCGGCGCTGCTGAGGAAGCTGCACACCTCCCGGCGGTAGTAGTTGAAGTTGCAGGTGCCCCACTCGCTGTGGCCCACATCGCTGTCGTACTCGTAGAGGTGGGTGCCGTCAAAGTTGGCGAGCGCGTCGCCGTTGGCGGCAAAGTGGACGGGCACAAAGTCCATGATGACACCAATGCCCATCCGGTGGCAGGCGTTGACAAAGGCTGCAAAGTCGGCAGGGTCGCCGTAGCGGCTGGTGACAGAGAAGTAACCGGTGGTCTGGTAGCCCCAGCTGCCGTCAAAGGGATGCTCTGCCAGCGGCAGCAGCTCCACATGGGTGAAGCGGTGATCCAGCAGCCAGGGGATCAGCTCCCGGGCCAGCTCCCGGTAATTGTACCAGCCGTCCGAGCCGTCCTCACGGGTGGCGTTGGGCTTGTGCTTCCAGCTGCCTGCATGGAGCTCGTAGATGTTCAGGGGCAGGTTGCGGCACTTGTCCCGACGCTCCATCCAGCTGGAATCGTCAAAGGCAAAGTCCATCCGGGCCAGCCTGCTGGCCGTGCCGGGTCGCAGCTCGGTGGAAAAGGCGTAGGGGTCAGCCCGCATCACGGTGCTGCCATCCTTGCCGTGGATGCGGTATTTGTACAGCTCTCCCTCGGCAAGGCCGGGCACAAAGCCGCTCCACACGCCGGTGTCGGCCTTCTGCATGGGAACACCCGGCCCCCAGCCGTCAAAGCCGCCGCAGATCTCCACAGCCACAGCACCCGGGGCCCACACGGCAAACCGCCAGCCCTCCTGCCCAAAGTCATCCCGGCAGGGGTGCGCGCCCAGCACACGGTAGGCATCAAAGCATTCGCCCGCAAAGAACGAGCGGTCGATGGTGGGAAAATTCATGCAGATTTCTCCTTTTCTCAACGGGATACACCCGGTCATATTTACCAATAATTTTTGATCAAAATCGTCACACTTGCTGATTTTTACAGAGACTATGCAGAAAATTTATCAAACATCCACACAATTGGCGGAGTTTGTGGTATACTGAGCCTGCCGCTGCTGGGCGGCAGAAGAAATGATATGGGAGAGAGTAACTATGGCATGGTATGATACCGCAGTTTTTTATCACATTTATCCGCTGGGCCTGTGCGGCTGTGCGCACGAAAACGACGGCCAGCCCACACCGGGCGCATTCGCAAAGCTGAACGCCTGGGCCGAGCACGCCTTCAAAGATCTGGGCTGCACGGCCATTTATATCGGCCCGCTGTTCGAGAGCGGCTCCCACGGCTATGATACCATCGATTACCGCCGGGTGGACCGCCGCCTGGGCACCAACGAGGAGTTCAGGGAGTTCGTGGCCAACTGCCACGCCCGGGGCCAGAAGGTCATTGTGGACGGTGTGTTCAACCATGTGGGCCGGGATTTCTTTGCCTTCAAAGACCTGCAGGCCAACCGCGAGAACTCCCGCTATAAGGACTGGTTCTGCGATGTGAACTTCTGGGGCAACAACGAGTACAACGACGGCTTTTCTTATGGCAACTGGGGCGGCTTCAACCTGCTGGTCAAGCTGAACCAGCGCAACCCCGAGGTGCAGAACTACCATTATGATACCATCCGCTTCTGGGTCGATGCATTCGACATTGACGGCATCCGGCTGGATGCAGCGGATGTGCTGGACTTCGACTTTATGAAGGGTCTGCGCCGCCTTGCCAACGAGGTCAAGCCTGAGTTCTGGCTGATGGGCGAGGTCATCCACGGCGATTACAGCCGCTGGGCCAACCCTGAAATGCTCCATTCCGTTACCAACTATGAGCTGCACAAGGGCCTGTGGAGCGGCCACAACGACCACAACTATTTTGAGATCGCACACACCATGCGCCGTCTGCAGGGGCTCTGCCACGACACCCGGCTTTATACCTTCTCGGACAACCACGATGTGGAGCGCCTGCCCAATAAACTGCGGAACAAGGCGCACATCCGGCACATTGCAATTCTAGTATACACGCTTTGGGGCATTCCGTCCATCTATTACGGCTCCGAATTTGGCATCGAGGGCAAAAAGGAGTGGGGCAGTGACTGGCCCCTGCGCCCCTGCCTGGAGCTGGACAAATTCCGGGATGACCTGACCACCAACCCCGTCACCAGCGTGTACGCCGCATTGGGCAGGCTGAAGGCCGAATACCCGGCCCTGAGTTGGGGCGAGGTGAAGGAACTCCAGCTGACCACTCAGTGCTATGCCTTTGCCCGGGTGCTGGATGGAAAAGCCCTCGTGGCCGTATTCAACAACGGCGACGGCCCGGCGGAGATGGAGTTCCAGCTGCCGGTGGAGGCCAACGCTGCAACGGACCTGCTGGCCGATACCGTGGGCGCTGAGAATGTGATGGTCAGCCTTGCATCTGGCCGGATGAAGGTCCAGCTGCCCTCCAATTACGCCACGGTCCTGCGTCTGGATTGACAGGACACCTGTCATGCACTATTATAATAGGGAAAAATGCTGACAGGGGGAACAACAATGAACGCAGCACAGCGCCGGGAAAAGATCTTGCAACAGCTCCATGGGGCCAGCGCACCCATCAGTGCCAGTGCACTGGCCGCAAAGCTGGGGGTCAGCCGCCAGATCGTGGTGGGGGACGTGGCCCTTCTGCGGGCAGGCGGGGCCGAAATTGAGGCCACCCCGCGCGGGTATCAGTTCCACCCGACCCCCGGCGGCTACACCGGCATCCTGGCCTGTGTGCACAGGACTGCCGATGAGATGCGCACCGAGCTTTACATGGTGGTGGATCAGGGAGGCGTGGTGGTCGATGTGGCGGTGGAAAATCCGCTTTACGGCGAGCTGCGGGGCAACCTGAACCTCGCCAGCCGATACGATGTGGACACCTTTATCACCCAGGCAGCCAATACCCCGGAGTGCCTGCTCAGCCGGATGACCGGCGGCGTACATCTGCACACCCTCCGCTGCCCGGATGAAGAAACGTTCCAGAGGATCGAAGCCGCATTGAGAGAAAAAGGGATTCTCTATTGATATTGTAAGAAAACTCGAACAAACTGTCTATCCCCGAAAAACGAAAAGCGTTGGATATCCAACGAAACAATGAAAGTGGTGGATTATTTTGGACATCCGCATTGAAAAGACTGACCGCGCCATCGAAAAGGCATTCATGGAGCTGCGTGCCCGCCAGCCGCTGGAGAAGATCAGGATCAAAGACCTGTGCACACTGGCCAAGGTGAACAAATCCACCTTTTATGCCCACTATGAGGATATCTATGAGCTGTCCAGCCGGTTGGAGAACAAGCTCATCCATGTCATTCTGGACAGTGTGCCCAATGTGGGGCTTACCGCTGCACACACAGAGCAGCTGACCCGTGAACTGTTCCATGCCTTTGTTCAGAACCAGGAGGCGGTGAACATCCTTTTCTCCGGGGCAAGGCAGGGGATCTTTGCCAACTGCATTGAAAAGGGTCTGCGAGACCGTCTGGCTGCCAAAGACCCCACCTTTGCAGCGGACCCCGACCGGGGCATCCTGCTTTCGTTCTGCGTGCAGGGCTGCTTCTATGCCTTTGCCAACAACAGCGGCCAGATGGACGTGGAACATCTGGTCGATCTGCTGGCTGTGATCGCCAAGGCGGCGCAAAGCCTGAACCGATGACAGAATCGTAATCATGAGAAAGGCTCCTGCTTTCGCAGGAGCCTTTCTCATTGAAAATACATGGAAACCGGTTCTTTTTATTGTTTCAATTCATGGCTCCGGCCTTTGTGAACATCTGTTCGACCTGCGCGGCGAGCAGGCTGTGCTCTGGCGCTTCCAGCAGGGGGTCTGCGGCCAGCAGAGCGGCGGCTTCGGCCTGAGCGGCGTGAAGGGTGCGGGTGTCGTTCATCAGGTCGGCGATCTGCAGGGTGGGCAGGCCGTGCTGGCGGCTGCCGAAAAAGTCGCCGGGGCCGCGGGTCTCAAGGTCGAACTGCGCCACGGCAAAGCCGTCTGAGGTGGAGCAGAGGAACTTGAGCCGCTTCTGGACGCTCTCGGCGGTGTTGTCGCTGACAAGGAAGCACCAGCTCTCGGCGGCACCCCGGCCCACGCGGCCCCGCAGCTGGTGCAGGGCACTCAGGCCGTAGCGCTCGGCATTCTCGATGACCATGACGGTGGCGTTGGGTACATCCACGCCCACCTCGATGACGGTGGTGGATACCAGGGCATCCAGCCGGCCGGCTTTGAAATCGTCCATTACAGCGGCTTTTTCCTTTGGCTTGAGCTTACCGTGCATCAGGCCGACCCGGCGGTCGGGGAGAAGGGCTTTGGCAATGTCCTCGTAGTAACTCTTTACGGCGTTCAGCCCGCCGTCCGGCGTGTCCTCGATGGCGGGACAGACGATATATACCTGCCGTCCGGCTCCGATCTCCCGGTCAAGAAAGCCGTAGAGATCCCGCCGCTTTTTTCCGGTGATGCACCGGGTCTTGACGGGCTTGCGGCCCGGCGGCAGCTCGTCGAGGATGGAGATGTCGAGATCGCCGTACATCAGAAGTCCCAGTGTCCGGGGAATGGGGGTGGCGCTCATGACCAGCAGGTGGGGGTTCGCGGCCTTTTCGGCCAGCAGGCCCCGCTGGCGCACACCGAAGCGGTGCTGTTCGTCCACGACGGCCAGACCCAGCCGGGCGAACTCCACGCCCTCGCTGAGGATGGCGTGGGTGCCTACGATGAGGTCGGCCTCGTCGTCCCGGATGGCGGCGAGGGTGGTGCGCCGTGCGGCGGCTTTCATGCCGCCGGTGAGCAGGGCCACCCGCATCCCGAAGGGGGAAAGCAGGCGGTTCAGGTTCTCGGCGTGCTGGCTGGCCAGGATCTCGGTGGGGGCCAGCAGGGCCGCCTGGTATCCGCTGCGGATGCAGGCCCAGATGGCGGCGGCGGCAACCAGCGTCTTGCCGCTGCCCACATCGCCCTGCAAAAGGCGGTTCATGGAGGTGCTGCCGGACAGATCGGTCAGAATTTCGTCTACGGCCCGGCGCTGGGCACCGGTGGGGGAGAAGGGCAGAGACTCCCAGAAAGGGGAGGCGTCGGCTTTCTTCATCGGCGCGCCGGTGGAGGCCGCGCCGTGGTTCTTCATCCGCCCGATGCCCAGTTGTAAGACCAGAAGCTCTTCGTAGATGAGCCGCCGCCGCGCCGCGAAGGCCTCCTCCTCAGAGGCAGGGCAGTGGATGGCCCGGACGGCGTCGGCCTTGGGGAGCAGGCGGTATTTTTTCAGCATCCCGGGGGGCAGGGGGTCGGGCAGAAGCTCGACGTGAGGGAGGAGCTGGCGCACACATTTGGCGATGGCGCTGCTGGTCAGCCCTTCGGTCTGTGGGTAGACGGCCTCGAAGGGGGAGGAGGCCA
>OHFR01000807.1_pt1 | contig 12157 bp, 10 predicted proteins | sample 1567531 | NCBI WGS metagenome assembly OHFR01 (sample SAMEA3879597, study PRJEB24766) | human gut metagenome | biome: human-associated habitat; feature: feces | place: USA | collected 1985/1987
GCTGGGCGCAGACCGGGTCCTCGCCCCAGATCACGTCGTCGCCGTAGATGACCACAAAGGGATCATCGCCGGTAAAGGCTTTGGCGGTGTTGACTGCGTGACCCAGACCCAGCGTCTCCTTCTGGCGCACGAACAGAATGTTGGCCATATTTGCAATGCCCAGACACTCCTCCAGCATTTTTTCCTTGCCGGGCTTAGCCAGCTTTTCCTCCAGCTCGGCCGATGTATGCTGCGTCGCGGCATGGATCGCTTTTAAGTTATCGCGCTGCCACCAGAAAAGCCCCGCCAGCGATACCGCCAGCAGTACAAGAATGGTGCAGAGAATGGTTTTACGCCGTTTCAAGCCGTTTCCTCCACTTTTTTGAGGCCCATTTTCCTCATCCACCAGTTCCAACGCCTGTTATGAGACTTCTGCCGTTGCTCGACCGTTGATCTCCTCCGGGGAAGTATATGTCGGGACCATCTCCCGTAGCATGGTGATCAGATCCTGAGGCGGTATGTCGCGGGTGACGGCTTCATCCAGCCGCAGCAGGTCTCCCATGATGACATCCTTTGAAATCTCCTGCTGCTGCTCAATGAAGATCTTCTCATTGCTTGTTTTGGAGAGCGTTTCGCTGCGCATCAGCAGCTCCTCATAGAGCTTTTCGCCGGGGCGCAGGCCGATCTCCTGAATGGTGATATCCTTGTCCAGCTCCAGACCGGACAGGCGGATGAGGTTTTCCGCCAGTTCCAGGATCTTCACCGGCTCGCCCATGTCCAGAACGAAGATCTCGCTCCGCTTTGCCATAGCACCCGCCTCGAGCACCAGCTGGGCAGCCTCAGGAATGGTCATAAAATAGCGGATGATGCGCCTATCCGTGATGGTGACGGGGCCGCCCTCCTGGATCTGCTTTTTGAAAAGGGGCACAACAGAGCCATTGGAACCAAGCACATTGCCAAACCGCACCGCGCAGAATTCTGTGGGGCTGTCCGTCCTGCTTTGCAGGATCATCTCGCAGAATCGCTTGGTAGCGCCCATGAAGTTGGTGGGATTCACAGCCTTATCCGTGGAGATCATGACAAATTTCTTGACGCCGAACTTCTCCGCCGCCCGCACCACATGATATGTGCCGAAAATGTTATTCTTGATGGCCTCCTCTGGGCATTCCTCCATCAGCGGGACATGCTTGTGGGCCGCCGCATGGAGCACGATGTCGGGGCGATACATCCGAAACAGGCTGTAAACTTTTTCCTTATCTCGCACGGAGGCGATCTCCACCCGCAGGTTCAGCCGATCGCCCCATACACGCCGCAGCTCCTGCTGGATATCATAAGCGTTGTTCTCGTAAATATCCAGAATGATGAGCTGCTTGGGCTGATATTTGGCGATCTGACGGCAAAGCTCGCTGCCGATGGAACCGCCGCCGCCGGTCACCAGCACGGTTTGCCCTTGCAGGAAATTCAGCAGGACCGCCGTATCCAGCTTCACCGGTTCTCTGCCGAGCAGATCTTCCACCTGCACATCCTTCACCGCCGCCATGCTCACCTCGCCGTTTACCAGCTGGTAAATTCCCGGCAGGCTCCGTACACGGCAGCTCGTTTTCTGGCAGATGTTCAGGATCTCTTTCTTATCCTTGGCAGACGCTGCGGGAATGGCAAGGACGATCTGCGTGATCCGCTCCTTTTTGACCATCTCGGGGATCTTCTCCCGCCCGCCGACGATGGGCACGTTCCCGATGTACTTGCCCTGCTTGCTCTTGTCGTCGTCGATGATGCAGCAGACATGGCTTTTTAGCTGCGGCGTGACGGAGATCTCCCGCAGGAGCATCCGCCCCGCCTCGCCCGCGCCGATGAGCATGACGCGCTCGCCTTCCTCCTGCCTTGCCTGACGGGCGGAGCTTGCGAACATCCGCAGAAAGCGGAAGGTGCAGCGCCCGCCCACCAGCAGGAACAGCTGGAACAAAAGCTCCATGAAGAGCACGCTCCTCGGCTGGTGATAGCCGAAAAGCGCCGCTGGCACATGGAACGCGCAATAGGCGAGGACGACGGATATCACCATCTCGGCGACATCATGGGCGCTGACGTAGCGCCAGAGATAGCGGTACATCCGGCGCGGCCAGAAGACCGCCGCCGTGACCAGGAACTGAACGGGCAGAGCACGAACCCACGGCTCAAGATATCCGGAAGGCACCTGCTCAAAGTCGAAGTCGAAGCGCACCAGCAGCGCAAGACCGCCCGCCACAATGATGAAAATGGCGTCCATCAGGAGGAAGAGCACCGTCTGGACGGGTACGCTTTTTTGAATCGTTTTCATACTATGCCCCCATGGATCTGCGGTAAAAGGCAGTCTCTCCACTGCCTTTTACCGTACTCTTTTGAATTCTCCGCTCAGCGGAGGGCGACGCCGTCAGACGCCTCGCAGATGTTCTTCCACGCCCAATGGGTCTGGGGGACATCCGGGTACTGGCGGGCATTCTCGTAAGACTGACCTGCCATGCAGCGGCCCAGCAGACGGTTCAGCAGAACGGCTGCCTGCGCGCGGGTGATGTGCTGATTGGGGGCAAACTGACCGTTGCCGACGCCGTTGACCCAGCCGAAGGACGCCGCCGTAGAAATGGCGTCAAACGCCCAGTGGCTGGCGGGCACGTCGGTAAAGGTCTCTCCGCTCGCGGAGACCTGGGTGAAGCGGGCGCAGATGGTGACAAACTCGGCGCGGGTGATGGACTGATTCGGGGCAAACTTGCCGTTGCCGACGCCCTCCACGATGCCAAGAGAGGCAAGGGCATTCACCGCCTCGGCGCACCAGAGCGTGTCGGGGACGTCCGTAAAGGTGGATTTGGAGGAAACCTTCTGCTCCTTCAGCAGGCGGTAGAAGATCTGCGCCACCTGTCCGCGGGTAACGGAGCTTGCGGGATAGAACCTGCCGTCCGCCATGCCCTGCATATAGGAGATATTCTGATCGGTGTTCAGCTGCTTGGAGATGCCGGTCATATCGGGGTCGGCGACCATCATGGCGCGAACGGACACGCTGCTTTCGGGCATGGTGAAGGCATAGACGCCGTCAGACTGCCTGCGCACGGGAATGTCGTTGCCGCTCACATCCTTGACCGCCAGATCGGAGAGGACATAGCCGTTCGACGCGGCGCTGTCCCGGATGACGGCGGTCTCACCCTTGGACAGGGTATTCTTGTCCGCGCGCAGCGTGTTGTTCGGCACAGGCTCCACAACGATCTTGTGGCCGTCGGGAGCGACGGGCGTATTGCCGCTGCTGCCGGAGCCGGTGGTGTAGCCCTTGAGCGTCACGGTCACGGTATAGAGGCGGCCGTTGTCCCGGTAGGTCACGCGGTTGACGCGGTCGACCGTGAGGTTTGCGAAGGTGGAGGAAAGGCTCTTGAGCGTATCCTTGAAGGCGCTGTCCACGCTGTCATAATACTTCTCCACGTAGAGGTTCCACGCGCTCTCGCCTTCCCGGAACGCCTGCGCGCCCGCGTCCACGATATTTCGCAGACCGGTTCCAGCGAAAACGGTTTCCATTTCGTGGTATGCGCTGTCGACAACGGACGCCAGTTCCGCTGCAAGGGGCGTGTCCATCGTGCCGTAGCGGCTGGAGGAGGCGCTGAGCGTCCGCTCCACGCCGTCGGCATCGGGACCGGTGATGGTCACATCGACATAATAGGTCGTGGCTGCCAGCGCGGTCTGCGGCAGCAGCGTGCCGAGCATCAGCAGCAGCACAAGCATTTTTGCAATGTTTCGTTTCATGTTCATCCTCCAAGTCAATGAATTTATCAGATCACGTTTCCGTATTTCAGACGATTCCTTCAAGATGCAGCGTCTCGCTGTGCAGCCTGCCCGGCAGGGCGCTGTGATGGGTGGCGAATACCGCCGCCGGATACGCACCTGTCAGCTCTGTCAGCAGCTGTGCCTCCGTATCCTCGTCCAGCGCCGAGGTGATCTCATCCAGCAGCAAAAAGCGCGGGGCGGAAAGCATCGCGCGGGCGATGGCAAGGCGCTGGCGCTGTCCCGCGGAAAGACCGCCCCCCTCTTCGCTCAGGACGGTTTCAAGGCGGTCGGGCAGGTCGCGGACAAAGCCGCATTGCGCCCGATCCAACACCTCCCAAAGGGCGGCGTCATCCGCCTCGGGCTTTGCCAGCAGCAGATTTTCGCGAATACTGCCGGAAAAGAGCCAGGGCGTCTGTGGGACATAGCCGAACAGTCCCCGCACGGCAGCGGAGCATGGAATGTCCCCCCGCTCTGTTTCCAGATATACCCGTCCCTGCTGGGGGTGATAAAGCCCCAGAATGAGGCGAAATAGCGTGCTTTTTCCGCTCCCGGATATTCCCGTGAGGCAGGTCCAGCGATCGAGCGGCAGCCGCGCGGAAAAATTCCGCAGAACAGGCTGTTCCTCGCCCTCATAGGAAAAGGTGACATTTTCAAATACGATGGCGCGAAAGACGTCGTCCTCCTCCGCCGCTTGTCCCGGCGCCTCCCCAGGCAGGGAATACAGCTCATCCAGCCGCGCCTCCGCCGCGCGGACGGCTGCCAGCCGGGACTGAACGCCCGACAAGCCCGTGAGCGGGCTTTGGAACATCGCGAGGAGCTGTAAGAGCGCCGCGAGGTCGCCGAAGGAGAGCCTTCCTTCCCGAATGGCGATGCCGCCCCAGACAAGAAGAACGGCGTATCCAAGCTGCAATACGGCGGAAAACCCGGTTCCGACCCCCGTTGAGAAGACGCGCAGGCGCTTGCGCTCGCGCAGCCACTCCTTCTGCCGTCCTTCAAAGCGGCGGACAGCCTCCTCCCCCGCCGTCATGCTGCGCAGAAGCTCCGTATGCTCCAGGATCTCCTGCGTGCAGCCCGTCAGACCTTCCTCCGCCTGACGCACGCGCAGATGCCGCCGCGTCAGATACTTTCGCAGCAGCCGCCCGCCGGCGATCGCCAGCGCGCCCGCGCCTACGACCGCAAGGGCAAGGGGGATATTGACGAAAAACAGCGCGGATGCGGCGCAAAGCAGTCGGATGAGCTGCCCCGCCACCTGGGGGCGGCCGACGACCCGCCATTCGCAGACGGTGTAAGCGTCCTGCGTCAGGCGGCTGAAGACCTGCCCGCTGTGGTAGCGGCTGTATGCCTCCGCATCCTTGCTCAAAAGCGTATCAAGCGTGTCGCGCCGCAGCGATACCGCCGCGCGGTCGACCGTCCTGCCGGAAAGCAGGTCAAGCCCGCCGTCGAGCAGCGGGAGAGCCAGCGCCAGAAAGAGCAGCGCGCCCCCCCATGTCCTGCCGCCCTCATCCAGCACCCGGCGGCTCACCAAGGCAAGCGCCGCGATGCCGAACGCCTGCGCGGCGATGCCTGCATACAGCAGCGTGAGCGGTGCTTTGTACGCGCCCGCCGCCTTTTTCTTCGACTGACTCATCTCATCTTCTCCCGCGTATCAGTCCCCTCCGTGCCCGCTGAAGGAATCGCAGCAGCCTCAGCAAGGGGCGACGGGCGGGAAAGGTATGGACCCAGAAGTGTTCATAAAGCCGGTAGGGTCGGGACAGGGCGGTTTCCCGCCAGCGTCCCTTGCGGCGAAAGGCGGTGACGTACGCAATGATCTGCGCCTCATCGACCTGCTCCCCTTCCCACTGAGCGTCGCCGCAGCAAATGCAGGTCTCTGGCGCACACAGGCGGATGACCCGGTGCAGGATATAGCTGCCGTCCGCCTTCTGATAGAGGGCGATATCGCCTAGTTGCACGCGGCGATCGAGCCGCGCAAGGCGTACCATGTCCCGCCCGCCGGCAAGAAGCGGCCACATACTGTTTCCTGTTACCGGAAGGAGCGCCTCACCGTGCGCAAGCTGCTCGTCGAGCAGCTCGCGCAGCTGCGCCATGGGGATCTGCCGGACCTGCATCTTACAGACCGTCCACCGCGCCGACGGGTCTCAGCTTGTCAAGAAAGGCGGCTGCGTCTGCCTCCGCCTGCTCCCGTTCGACCGAATACACGGCGCATAAGGCGTCTCCAAGGCTTTGGAGCGTCTGTTCCTGTTCCAAAAGGTCCCATAAAAATGCGCCGGTCTCGTTTACGGAGATCATTCCCGGAAACGCTTCGGCAGCCGCCCCCAAAGGGACGATGACCGACATATCTGCGACCCGGCGCAGGATGAAATTCTCATTTCTTCGCATATTCCCTCTCCTGTTCTGCGCGCGCTGCGGTGAAGATCGCGTCGCTGCGGTGAAGGAGCGCTTTGAGCGCATCCTCCGTCAGGCGTTTTTTGGCAGCGTCCGCGGCAGGGCCCAGATCGGGCGCGCGCCGCTGTGTGCCGTGACAGTCGGATGCAAGGAAAAAGGATTGCCCCTCCCTCAGCAGCCGAAGGAGTTTCCACCGCTCCATGGGATGCAGCAGGCATCCGGCGCTGAGCTGGATGGGGACGTTCAGACGATACAATTCCTGTATGTGCTCTTTCTTCTGCCGCCCCAGATACCGCTCCAGATGTGCCAGCACCGGCGTAACGCCGCTCTGCGCCGTCAGCGAGTAAAGCTGGTCGATCATGCTGCCGCTCCAAGGGGTGAAGGGCAGTTCCAGCAGCAAATAACGGCTCGAACCGAGACACAGTGCCTCAAGATCGTCCCAATGGTTCATATTTGGCATCCATGCCACCTCTGCACCCAACACAAGGTCAGGAAAGGGTTCGGCGGTTTTCTCCATCGCTGCGGAAAGATGCTCCCAAGCGGCTTGACGTCGCGCGAGAAACTGCTCTATGCTCTCCCTGTCCCGATGAAAATGGGGGGTGAGCGCTACACCCGTAACGCCCTGCGCTGCCTCCATGCGGAGCATTGCAAGACTGGCTGCCGTGTCCGGCGCGCCGTCGTCCATGCGGGGCAGAATATGGGTGTGAAGATCGGTCATGGGATGCTCCGTTCCCCGCTGTCCGGCTTCTCCTGTCCGTATCCGTAACCGTAGCCGTGCCCATAGCCGTAGCCGCGTCCGTAGCCGTAGCGGTGGCGTCGATAGCCGTATTTCCGGTATCCGTAGTATCCGTTCTCCCTCGTCACCTCGTTGAGAACAAAGCCGAGGATCTTCGCATGGGAGCGCTCTAACTGCTCCACCGCGCGCAGGACGCTCCCGCGCTCGGAAAGACCCGCGCGCACCACGAACAGCACGCCGCTGCTCTCAGGCACCAGAACGCAGGCATCCGTCACCAGATTGACGGGAGACGTATCGAGAATGATGTAATCATAGTTCTTCTGCAAGCTGTCAAGCAGCGCTTTCATGCGGGAGGAACCGAGCAGTTCCGACGGGTTGGGCGGCACGTCGCCGGCAAAAATGACGTCAAGATCCTCAATGCCGGAATCATGGATGGCCTTTCCAAGCAGCTCCGGCTGGATGAGCAGGTTGCTCAGTCCTACCTTTTCCTTTGCGGACAGCAGACGCGCCAGCTTGGGACGGCGCAGGTCACAGTCGATCAGAAGGACGCGCTGCTTCATCTCCGCATAGGAGATGGCAAGGTTGAGTGCGGTGATGCTCTTTCCTTCGGATTGCATGGCGGAGGTCACGATCAGGACCTTGCACGCCGTCTCGTCCGCCAGGGAAAAGGTCACGTTGGTCCGCAGGGTCTTATAGGACTCGCGGATGAAAAAATCGCTCTTTTCCGAGAGGATGTTTTTCCGCTCCACTTCCATGATCGCGGCAGTATCCGGCGCGTCGTGCCGCCGAGATCTCCGCAGAAGAGAAAAATGCTTTTTTTTCATGTCGCCTTACCTCTCTCCGCCGTGCTCATCGGCTTTTTGTGCGCTGAGACCCGCCTTTTTCCGCTCATTCTCCGCAAAGGAGGGGATCTGCCCCAGCATGGGCAGGTCGAAAAGCTGCGTCAGGTCTTCCTCGTTCTTGATGCGAACGTCCATCAGATACAGCAGCGTGACATAGACGACCGCCAGAAGCAGACCTGCCGCACAGCCCAAAAGGGTATTTTTCTGATAGCTTGGGGTGTAGCGGCTCGTGGGCACCTTGGCATGGTCGATGATCTTGGTGGAGCTGCCTTCGACAAATTCCTCGATCTCGCCGGGGGCGACGGTCGCCACCGCGTTGGCGATCTTCGCCGCCATTTCCGGATCCGGATGGGAGATGTATACTGAGAACAGCTCGGTCTCATCCACCTGCGCCGTCGTCATCATGTCGCGGATCTCCTCCGCCGAGTAATCGAGCCTCGCGTTCTTTACCACCTTTTCCAGCACGGTATCGCTGCGGATGATGTTGACATAGGTGTTGACGAGCTGCTGGGAGGTCGCGAGGTTGGCCGCGCTGATATAATCCACCTGCTGATTCGCCTTTATATTGTTGACGTAGATGGTGACGTTGGCACGATACAGCGGCGTAATGAAATTGGCGGTGTAGATCAGGGAGATCACCGCGGCGGCAAGTGCGCACAGCAGGATCAGCCGCCACCGCCTGAGGTAAAGCAGCAGCAGCTTCCAGAGGTCGATCTCCAGAATGTCGCTGGATCGGTTGATGTTGGATTCGTTCATGGTTGTATTTCCCTTTCTGTCTGCGTTTGGACAGATCTTGAGCGGGGCTTTCCGCCCTTTTTGGCGAGAGACCGCCTGAATAGTCTAAAGGCGGCACAAAAAGCCGCAGATCAGTCGGTACTCTTTGTGCCGCTTCCGTCCACTGGCAGCGGGCAGCACGGCGTTTGCGTACTGCCTCCTGTCAATCGATGGCTTTGGCTTGATCCGGAAACAGTTTCTCCCGGACAAAATAGGCGGCGCTGTCGTCATTCCGGCAAATCAGTCGGAACACGTTCGTCTCCCGCAGGAGACGGTCTGCCGCGGCAAGCAGCCGATCCATGTCCTCCCGATGCAGACGGAAGGGGGTCTGACTCAGCAGCAGAGGTAAAGCCTCCGCCGGAGTGAGCGGCTGTAAAGCGTTTTCCTGCCCCTGAAAGAGGAAGCAGATCGCGCGCAGGGGCGCGCTGCGGTTCTGATGCAGCGCCTCCTTGCCGCACCATGGCGTGCCGAAGACCTGCCATACACCGCTTTCGCGGCGCAGGGCGGGCTTGTCGTCATTCAGAATGGACGCGCCGAACAGGCGCACCCATTTTTCCGTGTGGGTGGATTTCCCCGTGCCCGGCGGCGCGGAAAAGCACACGGCTCGTCCGCCGTATTCCACCGCCGAGGCGTGGAGCATCATCCCCTCGTGGGACAGAAGCCCCACGGCAAAGCAGTCGCCTGTGGCGATGTACTCTGCAAGGTCCTCCGTTTCCAGCTCGGGACAGAGCGACAGCGCCTGCGCGCCGCCCACGCGGATGGTGATATCCGCCGCGCCGACCCAGGCGGAGGTCCGATAGACCTCCGCCTGGGCAGCCGTGCGTCCCTTGGGGGACATTTCAACGATCAGATCAGCGATTCGGTAACGCATCACTGCATCTTTCCGTCCTCGCGCCAGTAGGTGAAATTGCCTCCTGCGGCGCTGGCGTGCGGGAAGACGCTTTTTCCCCACTTATTTAAGGCGATTTGGTCTCCAGTGGATAAAGTCTGATTGGCCAACGCCTCCAGCGGCGCAAGCAGGATCAGTTCGGCAGCCGGAGCGATATAAGGTTTTTTTACATTTTTCGTCATGCTTATTCACTCCGTTTACGGGTTGGAGATGTTCAGATCGTTATCGTTAAGGAACTTCGTGAGGATATCCTTGTCTTTCTGGACCATGCCAGAACCCTTCAAAGCATCCTCCCAAGCCTTCTGGAAGCTCAACTCCTGCGGTTTGCTATTCTGCGGTTCTCTGTTATCGAACGTTGCCTGCGCGGTGGCGGAGAACTCCTTGGAGGCAGTATTGACCGCATCATTTTCGAAGGAACGTATCAGGTATGCCTCGAACAGGTAGGCGCCGCCTTCGGAAATGACAGTTGAGTTTTCATCTTTTGCGCTATCGCGCAAGGACTTGGGCATCTCACAACTGACGGTCTTGGGCGTGCCATCAATATCCGGCAGGGTAAAGCCCAGAGAAGTCAGGTGCTTCTTTGCCACATCGTCGCCCTGGAACTTGCCGATGAAGAACAGCGCGCATTTCGGGGCGGCCAGCTCGAAGCGGTAGCCGCTGACGGAGATGTTGAAATGGTGGAAGGACAGCGTCGAGGTCGTGTCTTCCTTCCCCTGAATGGCAACATAGCGATCGTAGGTCTCAATGTTACCATCCATCACGGTCGGGCTCTGGCAGGTCTTTGCGTAGCCACTCACCCCGCCGACGATCTTGCCGCTCGGGGCGGTAACATAGTCTTTGCTCGCCGAGCTGTCCATGCCGTAAAGCTTATAGCCGCCCATATTGAAGTAACCCGTTACCGTGCAGCCGTTCAGGTCGAGATAGATATCCTTGTTAGTGGTGACGTCCCCAGTGGTGCTGTGCAGCATTTTGATGTATTGGTCGGCACCAGGAGCGTCAACCGCGTCTTGCAGCGTATCGTATTCTGTTGTACCGATCGCAGCAACCTTTAGGTCCGGCGTCCATTTGCCGCCGCAGGTCGGGCAGGTGCAGTAGGTAAAGGTTTCGCCGCCCTTGGCATCCTTGGTTAGGGTGGGGGCACCGGCGGCGTTTTGCAGTTGGGCGGGGGTGATGGTGATTGTGTGCGATTTCGTACCGCCATCGTACTGATACGTCGCTGTTTTCGTACCGGGCGCGCTCTGCTGGACATATTTGCCGGTTCCTTCACTGGAGCAAATATTCGCGCCGCTCTCCGTGGTGTAGATGCCGCCGATGGCGGTCAGCTTGCCGTTGACATCCACCTTCACATCAACGAGATCATTGTCGGTGCGGTTGTATGTTCTGCCGGGGGCGTTGACCACGGGAATATATTTCTTACCATTGCCGCAGTAGCCGCCCCACTCATCCACATCGTAGATGTACGTACTTTGACCATTCGGCACTTCAAGCTCCGCGTTCCTGGCGATCGATACCTCCACGCCCGGCAGCAGCGCCACCGTCTGGTTCACGGTCAGCTTGCTGTCACTGTTCAGGTCTATCGTCATGTTGTTGGTCAGCGGCAGGACATAGTCTGTGGAGTTGACGTCCATGTCACCCAGTTTCAAGCTCAGGCTGTTGAGAGACGCCTCGCCGTCGATCGTATAGATCATGCGGTCGGTGCTGCCGTCATACGCCTTGGTCAGGCTGCCGGAGGTCAGCTCGAACAAGCTCCCTGCCCCAATGAATGAAATGGAGCTATTAAAAGTTTTTTTCGTGGCGAATACTGCGGCATATGCCTTCTCGCTCGCGCCTGTGTGCACGGTCAGCGGTACCTCGATATTCTGCACCGCGTACTGGTTAAAGGGGAACACTTCATTTCCCATGCCGGAAGAGGCGCTACCGCCGCGGAAGTCCAGGATCTGATACCACTCGTACACCGAGCCGCTGGATTCCACGGTGACCGCGCCGTTACCGGAGATGAAGCCCCACGCATACAGGCTCGCGCCGCTTTTGACCGTGATGGCGCTGCCGGACTCCATTTTGATATAGCCGTAGGGCCCGACCATTTGCCCCTTCTCGCCGCCGCCTGCCGCATAGTACTGACCGCCGACGCTGATGGCCGCACCGCTTGCAAGCGTGATCGAGCTGTCCGCCGCCATCGTCAGCGTTCGGAAGGGCTTGGTTGCTGGGGTTTTTACGCGTGTGGCGGTTGGCGTTGCCTTGTACAGCGTTCCCGCCTCATCAAAGGGAATCAGCAGGGTAACGCCGGATGGGATCGTATAGTTCCCCGCGATTGAGCCGTCGCTGGCGAGCACAATGGTGGCAGGCAGTTTCTTCTGTGCCTCTGCGATCGCATCGTTCAGATCGACAAATCGCTGACCGGCGGTTTCAAAAAGTGTCTCCGTCTTGCTCGCAAACCGCGCCGTGATGGTGCAGTTACTCTCAATATTCAGCGCCGTCTCTGCAGCGGTGCTGATGTACTTCTCGTGGGTCATATCATACCAACCCATGAACTGATAGCCGTCCGCCGGAGTCGCCACGACCTGATAGTCGGTCATGGAGCTTTGGGTTTTGGTGTACTCAGGGGGAATGGCTTTTCCGTCCACGGTGTAGCTGCCGTTTTCTGCGGGCTGGAAGGTCACGGTGGCAGTCGCATCAGCTACCAGCTTCACATTGGTCATCGTGATCGTGGTCGCGGCGTTGGGGCTGCCGGAGCTGATGTAGACCTTGATGCTGGCGTTGGGCGCCAGTTCTTTG
>OHFR01000808.1_pt1 | contig 12141 bp, 11 predicted proteins | sample 1567531 | NCBI WGS metagenome assembly OHFR01 (sample SAMEA3879597, study PRJEB24766) | human gut metagenome | biome: human-associated habitat; feature: feces | place: USA | collected 1985/1987
AGCTTTTAAATTTTAATAGGTTTAACCCCCGCAGAAGCATTAAGCTCTTGCGGGGGTTTGTTGTATTAAAAAAGCTTTTATCGCTATAATAAATTTCATTTTTCACAATTTCTCTTTCTATTTAACACGGATTTAACATTACTTTGATTACAGACTTAACATAGGGGAAATATAATAGGGACAGAAAGATGAAAAGGAGATAAAAAGAAATGAAAAGAATTTTGAGTTTAGGTCTTGCAGCCCTTATGACAGTATTCGCACTTGCAGGCTGCGGCGCAGACAACGGAACAGACAGTAAAAACAGCGGAACAGGCACGGGAACAGACGCAATATCGGTACTGACCCGCGAGGAAGGCTCGGGCACACGCGGCGCGTTTATTGAGCTTTTGGGAATAGAGGAAAAGAACGCCGACGGCAAAAAGGTTGATAAAACAATTGATACCGCAGAAACCACAAACTCCACCTCGGTTATGATTACGACGGTTCAGGGCAACAAGGCGGCTATCGGTTATATTTCGCTCGGCTCACTTGATAAGAGCAAGGTTAAGGCGTTAAAGGTTGACGGCGCAGAGGCTGCCACCGATAACGTAAAGAGCGGCGAATATAAGGTTTCTCGTCCCTTCAACATTGCCACCAAGGGCGACGCCACGGGGGTTGCGAGCGACTTTATCAAGTTTATACTCAGCGCAGACGGTCAGGCGGTAGTTGAAAAGAACGGCTATATAAGCGAGGGCAACACAGGTGCTTACAAAGCCTCCGGTCAGAAAGGCAAGATTACCATAGGCGGTTCTTCCTCGGTAACGCCTGTAATGGAAAAGCTTAAAGAGGCATATGTAAAGGTAAACCCCGATGTTACGGTAGATGTTCAGCAGAACGACTCATCCTCGGGTATGAAGGGCGCGATTGACGGAATATACGATATAGGTATGGCTTCGCGCGATGTAAAGGACAGCGAAAAGGAAGCGGGACTTAACTCCATTAAGATTGCGCTTGACGGCATTGCGGTAATAGTAAACAAGGATAACGCCCTTGACGCGATTACAAGCGAGCAGATTAAAAACATCTACACCGGCTCGCTTACAAAGTGGAGCGAAATAAAATAAAAGATCACCTCTTTCCGGCTAGCCCTCAATCACGAGGGCTTGGCCGCATGACAGGAGTATTTATGAACACAACAATTTCAAAAATAAAAGAAACGGCAATGCGCATTGTGTTTATGCTTTGCGCCTGCGTTTCCATTATATCGGTAATTTTAATATGCGTGTTTCTCTTTTCAAACGGAATACCTACCATGGGCAAAATAGGCTTTGCCGATTTTCTTCTCGGCAAGCGCTGGAAACCGCTTGAAGACCTTTACGGCATACTGCCGATGATAATAGGCAGCATTTATGTTACGGCAGGCGCTATAATTATCGGCGTGCCGATAGGCGTTTTATGCGCGGTGTTTTTGGCGCGCTTTTGCCCAAAAGGGCTTTATAAAATTTTCAAGCCCGCGGTTGACCTGCTTGCCGGAATACCCTCTATTGTGTACGGCTTTTTCGGGTTGGTGGTAATTGTGCCGGCAATGCAGAATTTGTTCGGCGGCTCCGGTAAAAGCGTGCTTACAGCCTCTGTAATGTTAGGAATTATGATTTTGCCCACCATTATAAGCGTTTCCGAGGCGGCAATACGCGCCGTGCCCGAAAGCTACTACGAGGGCGCTCTGGCACTGGGTGCCACGCACGAGCGCAGCATTTACAGAACGGTGCTGCCCGCGGCGAAATCAGGCATTACGGCGGCCGTTATTTTGGGAATAGGCAGGGCAATAGGCGAAGCTATGGCGGTTAATATGGTCGCAGGCAACCAGGCTATAATACCCACAAGCATTTTCAGCGGCGTGCGCACCTTAACCTCAAACATAGTGCTTGAAATGGGCTACGCCGCCGATTTACACAGAGAGGCGCTTATAGCAACCTCGGTTGTACTGTTTGTGTTTATCCTTATAATAAACCTCTTGTTCTCACTTGTTAAAAAGGAGAAAAAGTAAATGGACGCTGTAAATAAAATCTCCTTAAAGCAAAAATTCATAAATTACAAAAATCACCCCGGCTCGCTTATTATGCTGCTTATAACCTGGCTTGCGGCATTGCTTACGGCGGCGGTTGTGGTTTTTCTTGTGGCGTATATACTTATTAAGGGCGTACCGAACATTAAGCCCTCGCTTTTTGCGTGGAAGTACAACAGCGAAAACGTTTCAATGATGCCCGCAATAATAAACACGGTTATAATGACGGTTTTATCCCTTTTGCTGGCAGCGCCTATAGGCATTTTCTCGGCGGTTTACCTGACCGAGTACGCAAAGCGCGGCAACACGCTGGTTTCGGTGGTAAGGGTCACAACCGAAACCCTTGCGGGAATACCGTCGATAGTTTACGGTCTTTTCGGTTACTTGATTTTCGTTATTGCCTGCCATTTTCATCAATCAATGCTTTCGGGCGCACTGACGCTGGCTATTATGATACTGCCTACTATGATGCGCACTACCGAGGAAGCCTTGCTCGGCGTGCCCGACGCATACAGAGAGGGCAGCTTCGGGCTGGGCGCGGGGAGATTACGCACGGTCTTCAAGGTGGTGCTGCCCTCCGCCGTACCGGGAATACTCTCGGGCGTTATACTGTCGGTCGGCAGAATTATGGGCGAAACGGCGGCGCTTATATACACCTCGGGTACGGTTGCGGGAATACCGAAGGACCTAATGCACTCGGGCAGAACGCTTTCTGTTCATATGTACGCACTTTTAAGCGAGGGGCTATATATGAACGAGGCTTACGCCACGGCGGTGGTGCTGCTGATACTGGTGCTTATAATAAATATGCTGTCGGGTCTTGTAGCTAAAAGAATTACGGCAAAGGGGAAATAAAAACTATGGAAAAATTTACTGTAAAAAATCTTGATTTATGGTATAATGACTTTAAGGCGCTTAAAAATATAAATCTCGGTATGCAGGAAAACAGCATAACCGCCTTTATAGGTCCCTCAGGCTGCGGTAAATCAACCCTGCTTAAATCCCTTAACCGTATGAACGATTTGGTTGAGGGCTGCCGCATTACGGGCGAGGTGCTGCTGGACGGCGAGGATATTTACGGCAATATGGACGTGAATATGTTGCGCCGGCGCGTTGGTATGGTTTTCCAAAAGCCTAACCCGTTTCCTATGTCGATATACGATAACATAGCCTTCGGTCCCCGCACCCACGGCATACGCTCAAAGGCAAAGCTTGATGAAATTGTGGAGGAATCGCTGCGCGACGCCGCTATATGGGACGAAACCAAGGACGTGCTTAAAAAGAGTGCTCTTGCAATGTCGGGCGGGCAGCAGCAGCGCCTTTGCATTGCGCGCGCATTAGCTGTAAAGCCCGAGGTGCTTTTAATGGATGAGCCCACAAGCGCGCTCGACCCTATCTCTACCTCAAAAATAGAAGACCTTGCGCTTGAGCTTAAAAAGAAATACACCATAATAATGGTTACGCACAATATGCAGCAGGCGGTAAGAATTTCCGATTACACGGCGTTTTTCCTTTTGGGCGAGGTAATAGAATACTCCGAGACCGAGAAAATGTTCTCAACCCCGCAGGATAAACGCACTGAGGATTATATTACGGGAAGGTTCGGTTGATTATGAGAAATAAATTTGACAGTCAGCTTGAAAAGCTGAATTTAGAGCTTATAACAATGGGCGCGCTCTGCGAGGACGCCATAAGCGCCTCGGTAAAGGGCTTTTTGGATGACGACGACGCACTCTGCCAAAAAGCGGTTGAAACCGAGGACGAAATTAACCGCAAGGAGCGGGATATTGAGTCTATCTGTATGAAGCTATTGCTTGAGCAGCAGCCCGTAGCGCGCGATTTAAGGGTTATATCCTCTGCGCTTAAAATGATTTCGGATATGGAGCGCATAGGCGACCAGGCATATGATATTGCCGAAATTGCGAAATTCATTAAAAACAGTAATGTTAAAAGCAAAATTCATATTAAGGATATGGCTGCCGCCGCCACCAAAATGGTGACCGACAGCGTTGACTCCTTTGTTAAAAAGGATGTGGAACTTGCGCGCGCGGTTATGGCGTATGACGATAAGGTGGATAACCTTTTCAACTGTGTTAAGGATGAGCTTGTGCAGCTTATAACCGAGGATAAAGCCAACGGCGAGTTTTGCATTGACCTTTTAATGATTGCGAAATATCTTGAGCGCATAGGCGACCACGCGGTGAATATAGCCGAGTGGGTGGAATACTCAATTACCGGCACGCACAGATAAAATAAAAAAGGGACGTGGGAAAATGGTATATCTGCTTGAAGACGACGAGAGCATATGTCGGTTTGTAATTTACGCGTTAAGGCAGACCGGAATGGAGGCGGAAGGCTTTCCGCTGCCGTCGCTTTTTAAAGAGGCGGTTGCGCATAAAAAGCCCGATATTGCCCTGCTTGATATAATGCTGCCCGAGGAGGACGGAATTTCCGTTTTGAAGTGGCTGCGTTCCCGCCCCGACACAAAGCAGCTGCCCGTTATTATGTTAACCGCAAAATCCACCGAATACGATAAAGTAGTGGGGCTTGACAGCGGCGCTGACGACTATATAGCCAAGCCTTTCGGCACAATGGAGCTTATATCCCGTATAAAGGCGCTGCTGCGCAGAACCGCGGCGGCAGACGTTGAGTACACCGTAGGTAAACTTTATGTAAACAAGACAAAGCATATTGTAACGGTGGACGGCAAGGAAACCGAGCTTACCTTAAAGGAATTTGAGCTTTTGTGCCTGCTGCTTAAAAACCGCGGCGCGGTGTTTACGAGAGATCAGCTTTTAAACGATATATGGGGCTACGATTATGACGGCGAAAACCGCACGGTGGACGTGCACATAAGAAGCCTGCGCTCAAAGCTCGGGGAAAGCGGAGATATTATAGGAACAGTACGCGGAGTCGGCTATAAAATAGTTTGACAAAAGGGGTATTATTATGACCGGAAAAATTTACAGAGGAATACTTATTTCAACCGTTATAACAATGCTTGCCTGCCTTATTTTCACGGTGGGAGTGCAGTATCAGATATATGATGAAAAATCCTACAAGGAGCTGCGCAGCAAGGCGGAAATAATAAGTGTTGCGGCAGAGGAAAACAGCCTTTCCGAATATTCGGATATAAGCGACCGAATAACCCTTATAGACCCCTCGGGCAAGGTGCTTTACGATAATAAGAGCAACCCCGACGCCATGGAAAACCACTCGAGCCGCCGTGAGGTAAAAGAGGCGGAAGCTGACGGCGAGGGGTATGATACGCGCCGCTCGGAAACCTTAGGGCAAAAGACCTGCTACTACGCAAAAAAGCTTAAAAACGGCAATATTTTGCGCGTTGCGGGCGCTTCGCTTACCGTTTGGGCGGTAGTACTTGAGCTTTTGCCGCCTATTTGCGCCATTGCGATTATGGTGTTTGTGCTTGCTAATATTTTAGCGTCGGTTATAGCTAAAAAAATAGTAAAGCCGATAAACGAAATTGACCTTGACAGACCCGTGACCGACTCGGCATACAGTGAGCTTTCGCCGCTTATTTCAAAAATAAACGCGCAAAACCGCAAAATTGACCGCCAGATAGCAAAGCTCATGCGCAGCCGCCGCGAATTTGAGGCTATTGCCGAGAATATGAGCGAGGGGCTGGTGCTTACCGATATTAACGGTAATATTTTGACCCACAACAAGGGCACTGAAAAATTCTTCGGAACGCAGGGCGATATAAACGGCAGCAATATTTTAACACTCAACCGCAGCGAAGTTTTCAGAAAAATATTTGACGATATTAAGGAAAGGCGCTCGGGCGACGATGTTTTGCCGCTTGACGGAAAATACTTCAACATAACCGCAAACCCGGTTTACGATGAAAACGGCGAGCCCTGCGGCGCGGTTATACTGCTGGTTGATATAACCGAAAAGGAAAAGCGCGAAAAGCTGCGCCGCGAATTTACGGCGAACGTATCGCACGAGCTTAAAACCCCGCTCACCTCAATTTGCGGAATATCCGATATGCTTATGAACGGCATTGTAAAGCCTGAGGATGTTAAGGGCTTCGGCGGAGATATTAACCGCGAGGCTGCGCGCCTGCTTGCCCTTGTGAATGATATTATAAGGCTTTCAGAGCTCGACGAGGGCGCCGAGGATACCGAAAAAGCAGAAACAACCGATATACTTGAGGTTGCAACCGACGTGGTAAAGAGCATTTCGGGCGTAGCAAAGAAAGCGGGAATAACCGTAACGGCGGAAGGCGAGAGCACCCTTGTAAACGGCGGAAAATCGCTTATTTTTGAAATGATATACAACCTTTGCGATAACGCGGTAAAATACAACCGCGAGAACGGCAGCGTTAAGGTGACCGTAGGTTCTGCGGGGGGCAACGCCTTTATTCGGGTGAGCGACACGGGCATAGGCATAGCGCCCGAGCATATAGACCGTATTTTCGAGCGTTTTTACCGTGTGGATAAAAGCCGCTCAAAGCAAAGCGGCGGCACGGGGCTTGGGCTTTCAATAGTAAAACACATAGCGCTGAGCTTAGGCGGTAAAATTTCGGCTGAAAGCAGACCCGGCGATGGCACCGAAATAACAATTACCCTACCTGAAATAACAGATAAGTAAAAACAATCAGGGTACAATGTTTTTTTCGGCTATACAGCATTATTATCAGCTTTTATTTATTTCAAATACTTTCCGCACTCGTTTTAAAGCTCCCGCCATACCGGGTATTCCGCACCGTTTTTATCCATAATTTTTTTAACATCCGTGTTTAGTGCACGCATTTCATCGACCGCGTTCATAGCATGGTTCGAGGCGCATATTTTCCCAAGTACGGTAGCGCACATAAGCTTGAAGAAGCGGAAACAGGTTTTTCGGTAGGCGGCGCCTTCAAAAAAGAGAAATTTCATACCTGTCGGCAGCGTCAATCCACTTTTTCCTTGCGTTTTTCGGCAAAAAGTCGTTCCATATTGTAACCGTGTTTAATTTCAGCATAACCATATTATCTATAAAGCTGCGGTAATCGTAAATCACGTGTCCCCAGGTCCATATTCCCCTGTTTTTAACCGCGGGGCGCGAGTTCAGCTCAAAGTCGGGCAGCGGGCTTTCTCTTTTAAAAACCGGCACCCGCAGCCTTAAAGGACTGCGGGTGCCGGTTTTTAAGCTTTATAAGAATTATTCCTCAGTTTCAGCCGGAGCCTCTTCTGCGGCGGGAGCCTCAGCCGGGGTCTCGTAAACCGTTTCGTCCGGTTCGGAAACAGCGGGAGCTTCCTCCTCAGCCTTTTCAGGCTCTAAAAGCGCACGGATAGAAAGACTTACGCGCTTTTTCTCGGGGTCAACAGCAATAATCTTTGCGTCAACCTCCTGACCGACGGTAAGCTCATCCTGCGGCTTTGCAATATGCTTATCGGCAATCTGAGAAATGTGGATAAGTCCGTCAATTCCCGGAATAATACGGGCAAACGCGCCGTATGTAGTCATGCTGACAATTGTAACCTTAACGGTATCGCCCACATGGTAGTTATTTTCAAAAATAACCCACGGGTTGTCCTCAGCCTTTTTGTAGCCGAGAGAAATTTTTCTCTTTTCGGGGTCGAGTGCCTTAACGTAAACCTCTACGGTATCGCCCACAAGCACTACCTCGGACGGATTTTTAATTCTCTGCCACGAAAGCTCGGAAATGTGCACCATTCCGTCAACGCCGCCTATATCAACAAATGCGCCGTAGCTGGTGAGAGATTTAACTACGCCTGTGAAACGGTCGCCCACGGCGATATTTTCCCAAATCTTATCCTCTGCCGCCTTGCGCTGCTCCTTGAGCACACTGCGGATAGAGCCTACCGCTCTGCGGCCTCTGCCGATTTCAATAATGCGGAAGGAAACCTCCTTACCCTTTAAATCCTCAAGGGATTCACCGCGGGAAGCGGTTGCCTGAGATGCGGGAATGAAAACGCGAACATTGTTGGAGTAAGCCACAACGCCGCCCTTGATAACGTCCTTAACAAAGCCAGTAACGATTTCGCCCGAATCCTTGGCTGCGACTATATTATCCCAACCGGCAATAGCATCGTAACGACGCTTTGAAAGCATTGCGGTTCCTTCCTGGTCATTGATTTTCATAATGATAAGATTAAGCTTATCACCCGCCTTTACCTCGTCCATAAGCTTTACGTCTGGATCTGAATAATACTCGTCCGCTGTAACATATCCGGTGACGCCTCTGCCGATGTCCACCGAAATTTCGCCGGGGGTGACAGCAATAACCGTACCTTCTACCTTTTGGTCGCCCGTTAAGCTGCTGAGCGAAGCCTCAAATGCTTCCTCATCCGTCATTTCCTCAAAGCTTTTTTGAACAGATTCTTTTACCTCCGTCTGTTCCTCCACCGGTTGTAAATTTTCCGACATGGTTTTAATAACCTCCTTTATAATACCCGCAGGCGTAGATGCGCCTGCAACAACTCCCGCCGAGCGGCACTTATCAAACATAGCGCCGGTAAGCTCCGCCGCCGTTTCAATAAGATACGCCCTGCCGCACTCCTCTTTGCACACGTCAAAAAGCTTTGCCGTGTTGGAGGAATGTCTGCCCCCAATAACGATCATCACGTCATTTTCAGCCGCCAGCTTTCGGGTCTCCTGCTGGCGCATGGAAGTCGCATTACATATTGTATCAAATATTTTTGCATTTGTACATACTTTTTTTGAAATTTTCTGAATTTCTTTCCAAATTTCCGCGTTGAAGGTTGTTTGAGCCACTAAAATGACCTTTTTCCCACTGAAATTTTCCTTTTTTTCAAGTAATTCCCTGAATTGTTCGGCACCCGAAACAACATAATACTCGCCCGTGCAGTGCCCAACAATACCAATTACCTCTTGGTGAGACGCGTCCCCCGCTATTACGGTTATGTAACCCTCGGCGCTTTTTTCGGCGACTATTTTATGAATTTTCGCAACGAACGGGCAGGTAGCGTCCACCGTTTTAATGCCCGCTGCCGCCGTTTCTTCAAAAACCGCCGCCGGCACACCGTGCGAGCGTATTACAAGGGTCTCGCCGGGCAAAACCTCGGTATATGACGAAACTGTTCTTATGCCCTTGCTTTCAAGCTCCTTAACCATCTGGTCGTTATGAATTATAGGACCCAGCGTGCAAACCCTCTCGCCCTTTTCGAGCAGGTCATACACCGTTTGCACCGCGCGGTCAACCCCGAAGCAAAAGCCCGCGGTTTTCGCAAGCGTTATTTTCAAGCTTTTTTAGTCCCTTCCGTAATTATTTTAACTACAAGCGCAACAGAGTCACCCAATGTCAAATCGGAGGTATCTGCAAGGCAAGCACCCTCAGCCTGTTTCAGCGGGGCTGCCGCCCTGTGCGTATCGTTATAATCCCGCTTTTCAATATCGGCATATACATCTTCAAAGCTTACGCTTTCGCCCTTTTCCGTAAGCTCGCGGAAACGCCTTTCGGCGCGCACCTTAACAGAAGCGGTAAGAAAAATTTTAACATCGGCATTCGGCAGCACCACCGTGCCTATGTCTCTGCCGTCCATAATAACATTGTTTTCACGCGCCAACTGCCGCTGCATTTCAAGCAAAAACGCCCTTACGGCGGGCTTTGCCGAAACCGCCGACGCCATCATTGAGGCTTCGGGCGTGCGTATAAGACCCGATACGTCCTCGCCGTCTAAAAAAACGTGCTGCTCGCCGCCCGAAAAGCGAATATCCACCGCCGTGCCCGACAGCACCCTTTCAATATCCTTATCGGACGATATATCCGCTCCCGTTTTGCTGAATTTAAGCCCCACCGCGCGGTAAAGCGCACCCGTATCTACATATATATATCCTAATTTTTCGGCTGCGCGCCTTGATATTGTGCTTTTTCCCGCGCCCGCAGGTCCGTCAATTGCTACATTTATCATTTTCTCTGTCTCCTAAACATTACTGCCCGCCGCAAACCCGGTTGAAAAGGCTATTTGCAGATTAAAGCCGCCCGTGTATGCGTCCACGTCTATTATCTCGCCTGCGAAATAAAGCCCCTTTACAAGCTTTGAGCCCATTGTTTTTGGGTCTATTTCCTTAACCGATATACCGCCGCGGGTGATTATTGCCTCGTCTATCGGGCGCGTTCCGGTTATATGCAAGGTCAGTCCCTTTAAAACCCCGCAAAGCGCGGCGCGCTGCTCCCTGCTTATACTGTTTACCTTTCTGTCGGGTTCTATGCATGAAAGCCTTACAATTATCGGAATTAAGCTTTTCGGCAGCAGCTTATCAAGCGAATTTATAAAATCGCGGTTTTTTTCTTCGTCAAAATCTCTGAGAATCCGCTTGTCAAGCTGCTCGGGGGTAAGCCCCGGCTTCAAATCTATTACCGCGGTGTACTGCTTTTTGCCTATATAACGCATATGCGCCGAGGCGCTTAAAACTAAAGGACCGGATATTCCGAAATGGGTAAAAAGCATTTCGCCGAGCTCCGAAAACACGGGTTTTTTCTTGCCCTCCTCAAAAACTGAAAGAGTAACGTTTTTAAGTGAAAGCCCCGCCAGCCTTTCGCAAAAGCCCTCGTGAGCGTTAAGCGCCACAAGAGAAGGCTTTATTTCGGTAACGGTGTGACCGAGCACCCTCGCCATTTTATAGCCGTCGCCCATAGAGCCCGTAAGCGGGTAGGACATACCGCCCGTTGCAAGTATCACGCTGTCGGCGGGCAGTGTTTCGCCGTTTTCAAGCAAGACCCCGCTTACCGCGCCGTTTTCGGTAAGAATTTTCTTCGCCCTGCCGTGAATTATTTTTGTGCCGCTTTTTTTTGCGGCTTTCACAAGCGCGTCCGCAATATCCGCCGCTTTATCCGATACGGGAAAAACCCTGTTGCCGCGCTCGGTTTTAAGCGGAACGCCGAGCGACTCGAAAAACGTCATAGTATCCTGCGGAGCAAAGCCCGAAAATGCGGAATATAAAAATCGTCCGTTCTTAGGTATATTCGCAATCAGCGTGTCAATATCGCAGTTATTGCAAACATTGCACCGCCCCTTGCCGGTTATCATAAGCTTTCTCGCGGGGCGCTCGTTCTTTTCAACAGCGGTTATTTCAGCCCCGCCGTTTCTATATATATAATTTGCGCTGCACGCCGCCATAAGCCCTGCGGCGCCGCCGCCTATAATTACAATTTTTTTCATTTCGTCACCCGAAATATTTTACCGCAGAAACGGGGAAAAGTCAACATTAGACATTAGATATTAGACATTAGACGTTAGATTAAATACCCCGCTTGCGCAAAAGGCTCCCATCTATTTCGGCAAAGCCGAAAAGAAGGGAGCCTTTGCATATCTTTATTTACTCTCGTTCTTCCCGCTTACAATAGCGAAATATGAATTGGAGGTAAACTTATATATAAGCGCGTAAAGCACGCCGAAAACCAGCACCGCGCCCGCTAAAACTATCAGCATAAGGGGAACGTTGTTAAGGTTAAAGAGGGTGAGCAATCTGCGTATCATGGGGAAAGCAAAGCACAAATGCAGCGCCGCGGTTATAAGCGGCAGCAAAAACACCGTTAGCATTTGCGAATTTATGCTTTTTTGTATATCGCGCTTGGTCATTCCCACCTTTTGCATAATTTCAAAGCGCGATTCATCCTCGTAGCCCTCGGTTATCTGCTTATAATAGATAATTAAAACCGTGGCAAGCAGGAAAACCGTGGATAAGATTATTCCCAGGTAGAAAAGCCCGCCGTAGGTGCCGTAAAAATCGGCGCGCTCAGCCTCTCTGTACTCAACGGTTCTTGAGTAATACCCACCTGTGCCGGCGTTATCCATATCGCGCAGTCTTTCGCTTATTTTATCCGCGAGCTCAATATCGCGCTCGGCGGAAAGCCCCGTATCAAAGCTGTAATAAAGGCGCGGGCAGCAGAAATATGTGTCGCTTTTAAACTGACTGTTCACCTCGTCATAAGCCTTTTCGGGGTTATTCATCACAACAAACACGCTCGGCACCATTTCGGATGCCGCCCTGCCGTTGTTTATCATATCCTCAAGCTGCTTTTTAACGGTGTATTTAAGCTCGCCTATCGTAAGGGTTTTATTGTTATATTCCCGCCTTACACAGTGAATAAAAATTTCATCGTC
>OHFR01000809.1_pt1 | contig 12139 bp, 9 predicted proteins | sample 1567531 | NCBI WGS metagenome assembly OHFR01 (sample SAMEA3879597, study PRJEB24766) | human gut metagenome | biome: human-associated habitat; feature: feces | place: USA | collected 1985/1987
TAAGGTTACATACAACAATATACTTATATTCATTAAAAAATCGGTTGCCGATTTATCCCCGACCGAGGAAGACGTGGAGCTTGTAGCCTCGTTTTATTCCCACGCGCTTGTAGGTATGACGCTTGAGTGGCTGAGCGGCGGCATGAAGGGCGATCCGCACGATTTTGTTATAAGAATTAGCGGGCTTTTGGACGGAACGGTGCGCTACTGCTTTTTGAAAAATACAGACAAACAGGGGTAAATGTCTGAAAATACGACACTTTAAGGCTTATGTGTGAAATTCACACATAAGCCTTTTTATGTTTATTGGAAACGGAAATTATTATGTATATAATATATTGCGTTGAGAAAATGAAGGGAGGAAAAAACAATGAAAACAATTAAACAGGCAAAATGGTGTTATATAATCTGCTCGGTGCTGCTTATAGCCGCAGGCGTTTATATAATGGTAAGACCGTATGCCTCGGCAATTATTTTTTGCAGGGTTATAGGCGCTGTGTCGCTTTTTTACGGAGTTTCGAAAATACTCGGCTATTTTTCACACGACCTTTACAACCTTGCATTTCAGTTTGATTTGGCGCTCGGAGTTTTCACACTTATCTTCGGTTTGATACTTCTGCTGCGCTCTGCGAGGGTCGTAGCCTTTATGCCGGCAATACTCGGTGTGTTTGTTTTGGTGGACGGCGTGTTCAAGCTGCAAACGGCGGTTGACGCAAAGCGCTTCGGGCTTTCAAACTGGTGGCTGATACTTTTAGGCTCGCTTATCTGCGCGCTTTTCGGGTTGCTGCTTATAATTGACCCGTTCAGCGGCAACAACGTGCTTATGACCTTTGTGGGTCTGTCGCTCGCTATCGACGGGCTGCAAAACCTATTCAATGCGTTTTACACCGTTAAAATACTGAAAAACAAATGAAAGCTGGGAGATAAATGATAAAATTCGGAAAAGGCGTGGTAAAGCACCGCGTGCTTATTCTGATAATCGCGGTAGCCTTAATGGTGCCGTCGGTTTTCGGAATACTTAAAACGCGTATCAATTACGATATGCTGACCTACCTGCCCGACGACATTGAAACAATGAAAGGGCAAAACATATTGCTTGACGATTTCGGCAAGGGCGCGTTCTCCTTTATAATCGTTGACGGTATGGAGGATAAGCAGGTATCCGCTTTGCGCGAAAAGATCGAAAAGGTAGACAATGTTGACAGCGCTATCTGGTACGACAGCGTTATGGATTTATCCGTACCGAAGGAAATGCTGCCCGATGATATTTACAATGCCTTTAATTCTGGCGACTCAACCATAATAGCGGTCTTCTTTAAAACCTCCACCTCGGCGGACGAAACAATGGACGCCATTAAAGAGGTAAGAAAAATTACCGATAAAAACTGCTATGTAACGGGTATGTCGGCGGTCGTTACCGATCTTAAAGACCTGTGCGAGCACGAAGAGCCGATATATGTAGGCATTGCGGTTTTGCTTTGCACGGTTACAATGATGATATTCATGGATAACTGGATTATCCCGTTCCTGTTCCTTGCGAATATCGGTATGGCGATTGTGGTAAACCTCGGCTCAAACTACTTTATGGGCGAGATTTCATATGTAACAAAGGCGCTGGCGGCTGTGCTTCAGTTAGCCGTCACAATGGACTACTCGATATTCTTGTGGCACAGCTACGAGGAGCAAAAGGAGCGCTACTCGGGTGATAAGCACAGAGCAATGGCGCACGCAATTAAAGCTACCATTACCTCGGTTGTCGGCAGCTCGATAACCACCGTCGCAGGCTTTATAGCGCTTTGCTTTATGAGCTACACGCTGGGCCGCGACCTCGGCATAGTAATGGCAAAGGGCGTTTTGTTCGGGCTTATTTCCTGCGTAACCGTTCTCCCCTCTTTAATACTTGTATGCGATAAGTTGCTTGAAAAAACAAAGCACAGAGCGCTTATTCCCCCTATGAACAGGCTTACAAACTTTGTAGTTAAACGCTCGTGGATATTCCTTATAGTCTTCTTAGTGCTTGTAGGTCCTGCTTTCTGGTGCTACACCAAGGCAAACAGCGAGGTTTATTACAATATGACCGAAACACTGCCTAAGACCATGGAGTGCTCGATAGCGAATACCAAGCTTGAAAAAGAGTTCGACGTAGGTTCAACGCATATGGTACTTATATCTGCCGATACCGATGGCAAGACAATACGCGAGATGTCAAGCGAAATGGAAAAGATAGACGGCGTTAAGTTTGTATTAGGGCTTGAATCGGTAGTGGGCAGCAGAATACCCGATGAAATAATTCCGGATGAGGCAAAGTCCACCTTACAAAGCGATAACTGGAAGTTGATGGTTATAAACTCCGAGTACGCAACCGCGTCAAACGAAGTAAATGAGCAGATAACAAAACTTAACGATATACTTAAAAAGTACGATAAAAACGGTATGCTCATAGGTGAGGCGCCCTGCACCAAGGATATGATAGATATTACCGACCACGACTTCAAGGTGGTTGACGCAATTTCAATAGCGGCTATATTCGTTATAATACTGCTTGTTTTAAAGAGCGTTTCACTGCCGATAATTTTGGTTGCGGTTATAGAGCTTGCAATATTCATAAACCTCGGATTCTGCCACCTGCTCGGCACGTCAATGCCGTTTATAGCGCCTATATGCATAAGCACGATTCAGTTAGGCTCAACGGTTGACTATGCAATACTTATGACCACCCGTTACAAGAGAGAGCGCTCTTTGGGCGGCGACAAGAAGACATCGGTCAGCATAGCGCTTAAAACCTCTATCCCCTCGGTTGTGGTAAGCGCGCTCGGCTTCTTCGCCGCAACCTTCGGCGTGGGGCTTTACTCCGACGTTGATATTATCAGCTCAATATGCAACCTTATGGCGCGCGGCGCTATAATCAGTATGCTTGCGGTAATATTCATACTGCCTGCAATGTTTATGCTGTTTGATAAGGTCATATGCAATACAAGTATAGGCTTTAAGCCTAAAAAACAAACGGAGGCTAAATGAAATGAAAACTGTTAAGAATGATTTAATAAAACTTATTGCAGTTGCCGCTGCCGGCGTTATTGCCGGCACGGGCGTTACTGCGGCTGCTATAAATGCCGCAAGCAATAAAAAGGATACCGCAAGCACCTCTACGTCCGTTTCATCGGAAAGCGACAAAACCGATACAAAGACCGCAAAGGACGAAACCGTTTATGTGCTTGCAAATGCCGACGGCTCGGTTAAAAAGATAATCGTAAGCGATTGGATTAAAAACGGGCTTAATGAGAAATCCTTAAAGGATAAAACCGACTTGGAAGACGTTAAGAACGTCAAGGGCGATGAATCCTATGTAATGGATACCGACAATATGCGCGTATGGAACGCCGACGGCGCGGACATTTATTACCAGGGCACAATAAGCAAAGAGCTCCCCGTTGATTTAAAGGTAAGCTATAAATTAGACGGCAAGACCGTTTCAGCCGATGAAATTGCGGGAAAGAGCGGCAAGGCTACTATCCGCTTTGACTACACAAACAAGCAGTACAGCGAAGTAAACATAGGCGGCAAGACCGAAAAGATTTACGTACCGTTCGCAATGCTGACAGGCTTAATGCTTGATAACGACGTTTTCACAAACGTATCGGTTACAAACGGCAAAATCATAAACGACGGCGACCGTACAATAGTTGCGGGCTTTGCGCTGCCGGGTTTGCAGGAAAACCTTAATTTAAGCAAGGATAAATTTGAAATTCCCGATTACATTGAAGTTACGGCAGATGTTAAAAACTTTGCCCTTACCACTACCCTCACCCTTGCGACAAACAGCCTCTTTAATGAATTTGACACTTCAAAGCTTAACTCCGCCGACGATTTACAGGCACAGCTGAACGAGCTTACAAGCGGTATGAAAAAGCTGATAGACGGCTCCTCCGAGCTGTACGGCGGGCTTACTACCCTGCTTTCAAAGTCTAAAGAGTTAGTTGCGGGTATTGATAAATTATCCGCCGGTACCGACGAGCTTTCAAGCGGCACCGCAGCGCTTAACGCGGGGCTTAACACCTTGGTTTCAAACAACGGCGATTTAACATCAGGTGCTAAACAGGTATTTGATACACTGCTTGCCACAGTCACAAAGCAATTGAACGAGGGCGGCATACAAAACTTTGACGCACTCACGACAGATAACTACAAGACGGTATTAAAGGGCATTGAAGAAAATCCTCTTAATTATTTAAGCGAGGCTAAGAAAAACGAGGCTAAAGCGGCTGCCGAGGCACAAATTGACGCGACTATCGCCGCAAATACCGCAATTCCCGAAACCTCACGCTATGCCGCAAAGGTTCTTACCTGCATGGGCAAATCAAAGGAAGAACTTACAACAATACTTACCAATGCAGCTATAACCGCTAAGATTACGGCAGGCGGCGCAACCACCAACGAACAAATTATCAGCGGTATTTGCGGATATTTAAGCTCGCAAAACGGTAAAACTCCTGCCGAGAACTTACAGGCAGCGCAGAAAATCGCAGCCGACGCCGCAACCTATAATGCGGCAAGCGTAAAAAATGAAACAAACGAAAAAACAATTTACACCGCTTGCTTAGGATTGGCGCTCCCCACAATTAAAAACACTGTTAAAACCGCAATTGATACCGCAATAACCTCGCTTGACAGCTACAACACATTCTATCAGGGTGTGCTCGCCTACACCGCAGGCGTTTCGGCGGCAGCCGACGGCAGCGCTAAGGTAAACGCAGGTGCTAAGCAGCTGAAGGACGGCGCAGCAGAGCTTAAGTCCGGTGCTGCACAGTTAGTACCCGGCGTTGAAAAGCTTTCTGACGGCTCAAAGCAATTAGCCGACGGAATAAAACAGCTTAACGATAAGGGCATAAGCAAGCTGACAGGTCTTGCGGGCGACGACCTCCAGAACCTTGTTGACAGAGTAAAGGCAACGGTTGACGTTTCCAAGAATTATAAATCATTCGCCGGAATTGCCGACGATACCGACGGCAGCGTTAAGTTCATCTACAAAACCGATGAAGTAAAATCCAAATAACGCCAAGGGCGCAAAAAATCCTCCCTTTAATTCGGGAGGATTTTTTGCGTCTTTAAATATTGTGAATTATATTGTATAGCCAATTATAAAACCCAAGAATGAATATAATCTGTGGGCTTTTACTCATAATAACAAAATATAGAACTTCGTATTGACATACAGCACAATATATTGTATTATTATATCAGTATAATGCAAAGGCGGTACAATATAAATGATACATAAAAACTGGGACGGATTTACAGGCGGCAAATGGCAGGAAGAAATAAATGTGCGCGATTTTATTCAAAAAAACTACCGCGAATACACAGGCGACGACAGCTTTTTAAGCGGCGCCACAAAGCGCACAAAGGAGCTTATGAAAAGGGTAAACACGCTTTTTGAGGTTGAAAAGCAGTTCGGCGGCGTGCTGGATATAGATACCGAAACAATATCCACCGTTACCGCGTATGCTCCCGGGTATATCGAAAAGGATAAGGAAATAATCGTAGGTATGCAGACCAACCGTCCGCTTAAAAGGGGCGTTAATCCCTTCGGCGGTATTCGTATGGCACGGCAGGCGTGCGAGGCTTACGGCTATAAGTTATCCGACAGCATTGAAAAGCAGTTTAAATACAGAACTACCCATAACGACGGTGTTTTTAAAGCTTATACCGATGAAATGCGCAAGGCGCGCCACAGCCACCTTATAACAGGCTTGCCCGACGCTTACGGCAGGGGCAGAATTATTGGCGATTACCGCCGCGCGGCGCTTTACGGAATTGACAGGCTGATAGAAGAAAAGAAAAAGGACAAAGCGGCTCTTTCGGGCGTTAATTTTGATGAGGAGCATATCCGTTTATCAGAGGAGCTTTCAAACCAGATAGCCGCGCTTACCGATATTAAGAAAATGGCGGAATCTTACGGCTACGATATAAGCGCGCCCGCTGCCAACGCGCGCGAGGCAGTGCAGTGGACTTATTTTGCCTACCTTGCCGCAATTAAAGAGCAAAACGGCGCGGCAATGTCGCTGGGCAGAGTAAGCACGTTCCTTGATGTTTATATTGAACGCGACCTTGAAAATGGGGCGCTTACCGAGCGCCAGGCGCAGGAGCTTATGGACGATTTTGTAATGAAGCTGCGCATTGCGCGCCATTTGCGCACGCCCGAGTATAATGAGCTTTTCGGCGGCGACCCTATGTGGATAACCGAAAGCGTTGGCGGCATGGGCGAGGACGGCAGAACGCTCGTCACCAAAAACAGCTACCGCATGCTAAACACGCTGTATACTCTCGGCTCCTCCCCCGAGCCGAACCTCACCGTGCTTTGGTCAAATAAGCTGCCCGAAAGCTTTAAGCGCTTTTGCGCTAAAGTTTCGTGCGATACAGATTCTATACAGTACGAAAACGACGACGTAATGCGCCCGATATACGGCGACGACTACGCCATAGCCTGCTGCGTTTCGGCTATGAAAATAGGTAAGCAAATGCAGTTTTTCGGCGCGCGCTGCAACCTTGCAAAGCTGCTGCTTTTATCGCTCAACGGCGGTTACGATACCTCAAGCGGTATAAACGCAGGTCCGCAAATGAAGCCGTTTGAAGACGACGTGCTCTCCTACGATAAGGTTTACGAGCGTTTCACCGAATACGCGGCGTGGCTTTTAAGGCTCTATGTGAATACAATGAACGTTATTCACTATATGCACGATAAATACGCCTATGAAAAGGCGCAAATGGCTTTGCACGATACCGACGTGCACCGTTTTATGGCGTTCGGCATTGCGGGGCTTTCGGTTATAACCGACTCCCTTTCGGCAATAAAATACGCCCGTGTAACGCCCGTAAGGGATGAAAACGGCTATATAATCGACTTTAAAACCGAGGGCGATTTCCCGAAATTCGGCAATGACGACGACCGTGTGGATATGATAGCAAAGGACCTTACCCACCTTGTTATAACCGAGCTGCGCAAAACCCCCACCTACCGCAACGCGGAGCATACCCTCTCGGTGCTTACCATTACCTCAAACGTTATGTACGGCAAGCACACGGGCGCCACGCCCGACGGCAGAAAAGCGGGCGCACCGTTCGCCCCGGGCGCTAACCCCATGCACAACCGCGAAGAAAACGGCGCTTTAGCCTCGCTTAACTCGGTTGCCAAACTTTCATATGACGATTGTCGCGACGGCATTTCAAACACATTTTCAATAACCCCCGATACCTTAGGCAGAACGGGTGACGAGCGCGTTAAAAACCTTGTTTCGGTACTGGACGGCTATTTCGCCAAAAAGGCGCACCATATTAACGTAAATGTTTTAAACAGGCAGACACTTATTGAGGCGTATAACGACCCCACAGCCTATCCCAACCTTACAATACGCGTTTCGGGCTATGCGGTCAACTTCCACAAGCTCTCCCGCGAGCAGCAGCGCGAGGTTATAAGCCGCACCTTCCATGAGGCAATGTAATAAATGGCTGAAATCAAGGGAAACATAAGCTCCTTTCAGAGTATGGGCACGCTTGACGGCCCCGGCGTTCGCTTTGTAGCGTTTACGCAGGGGTGTCCGCTCAGGTGCGCCTGCTGCCATAACCCCGAAACATGGGGCTTAAATGGCGGCACGGTCTACACAGCGGAGCAGGTCGTAAACCGCGCGCTGAAATATAAGGAGTATTTCGGCAAAACGGGCGGAATAACCCTTTCGGGCGGCGAGCCGCTTTTGCAGCCTGAATTTACGGCTGAAATATTTAAGCTTTGCCGCGAAAACGGAATAAACACCTGCCTTGATACAAGCGGGTGTGAACCCTTAGCCGATTTTGTTTTGGATTACACTGACTACTGCCTGCTCGATATAAAATACACGACCGATGAGCAATATAAAAAATATGTCGGCTGCAGCCTTGCACAACCGACATATTTTTTAAAACAGCTTAATGACCGCAATATTCCCACAAGAATAAGGCAGGTTATAATTAAAGGCTTAAACGATACCCCCGAAAGCATTAAAAGACTAAAAGAACTGGTCTCCCCTTTTAAATGCGTTAGTGAAATTGAGCTTTTGCCGTTCAGAAAGCTCTGCGTTTCAAAGTATGAAAAGCTGGGGCTTGACTTTCCCCTTAAAGAAACGCCCGAAACCGCATCGTCGGATATAGAAAAACTAAAAATGCTTTTATAGCAACAACTCCTGCAAGCGCTTATTCGCTTGCAGGAGTTGTTTGAGCTTTATCTAATCTGTTTCGTAGCGCAAACAAAAATACAGGTCGCAAAATACCTAAGGTTATAACATTTACAGCAGTTAATATATCGGCGTTTTTATTTATGCGCTGCGAAAACAATTTATGCGAAATTACCGTATCAATAATGAAAGTAATAATAACGCATACAATCAGTAAAATAAACAACGCCGTATTTATTTCCCGATTGAAATAAAAATATATGCACAGGCAAACCTCTGCGAGCGTTAATACACCGGAAATGCCGCCCAACGCTTTATTTTCTGCAATTCTGCCAAGTATGTATTTATTATAAACCGGAATCCAGGCTGCGAATTTTACTTTATAATTCAAATTTTCACCCATACGCATTGCCGCGAAGCTTTCAAGGACATAACTTACCAGCGTATAAAAAATAATTGCCGCCAAAACTGCGATGAAAAAATAATAAATCGCCGCTACTACTGCCGAAAGCAATAGCACGCATAATCCACCCATAGCTCCACCTCACTTACGGTTTAAATCAAAAATTACGGTTTTTAAAGCTTTTCAAGCATATTTTCAATTGATTTATCGTTCTTAAAATCAATATCGCACGGCTTTTTGCAAAGCGCCCAGCTTTCGGTGTGGGTAACGGTCTCGCCCGGCTTTACGGTTTTAAGCTCGCTGAGTGACTCCACTTCAATCATACTGTCGTTTGTGTATGTTTCAAATGAGCAGCCACCGTCGGGGTAATTTCCGTTCGGGTGGTTTGTATCATAGCTCTTGCAGAAAATATCATCGTTAAGGCAGTAATAGACCGTGCCGCAGTTAAGGTCAAAGCCAAGCTTTATGGGCTTATCGTATTTTGAATCTTGCCTTAGGGTTACATACTTGTTGCCCCAGTAAATGCGGTCGTTGCTCATATCGGTATAGGGCCAAACCGAAATAATCCTGTTTGAAAGCAGCCCCGTATCGTTAGTGTTCATAGGTATAATAAGCGTTCCGCCCTTTTCGGAAACCGAAAGACCCCAAACGGCGAAATCCTTATCCTTTTCCGAAATATTTTTAACGCGCATAATAACCTGCATATTCGCGTCGTCTGCGTCCATTTTAATTTCAAGGCTTTTAGCCGCGCCGTTTTCAACCTCGGGATTCGGTGTGAACACCGCGCCGTTTTCGGTAATTTCGTAGCTTACAGGCTCTAAATCGGGGTAATATGTTTCGGGGTAGCTTTCGGGTGACAGCCAAATTCTGTGCCCGCCGAGGTTTTCCCAGCGCTTGCCCTCGCCGAAATAATCGGTAAATTCCTTATCGTCCTTCGGTCCGAACGCCTTGCGGTTTGAGCACATTATGTTCTGCCCGTCAACATAGCCGAAACGTATTATTCTCGGTCCTATATCCACCGTTACATACGCCTCAATAACGCCGTTTGTAACGCAGATACAGCGCCCGTAATCCTTAAAGCTTTCAATTTCCTTTATGCTTACCATAAAAATTCACTCCGTTTTTATAATTTTTGCGGTATACTCCGCCCCGCAAGGCTGCGGCACGGGTAAGGCAAGTGAGAACATATCCGTTGCGCGGCACTCCGCGGCAAAAAGCCGTTTTGCGCCGCAGGACAGTCTTTCAATATCCGATACGCGGGTTATAACCGGTATGGGAGACCTTTCTGCCGCCTGTTTTAAGTGCTCTTCTCCTCTTTTGTTAAATCCGAGCACCCTTACATACGGCGGCGATTTCATAAAGAACTCGTTATCAAGCCCTAAAAAAGCCGACAGCGCAAGCCGCCTTATTCTCGCGTGTGTATACCGCTTGACCTTAACTGTATTATACAGTTCTTCCGTGCTGTTTGCAAGCCTTATTGCGGAAAAAAGCTTATTTTCTATTCCCTCGCTTATATCGGGCAGTTTTTTAAGGTCCTCGGGCGTTTTTTGCCTTAAAACCGCAAGTATTGCGCGGTCGAGCCTTTTAATATCCGCCGCATCTTCGGGCGTGAAAAACTTATAAGCCTCGGGCGGTATATATTTTTTGCAAAAATCCAAATCCCACGCCCGCATTTTTTCGCGCAGAGGCGAAGCCGCAGCATAGCCGTTTTCGGCTGTTTCGGCATCGTGCCCTGCGCCCAGTCGCCGAACGGTTAAAAATTTCATATCGGCGTTTATAGCCCTTGCCGCCGCAATATATTCTATTGCAAGGTTATTGTTAGCGCCGCAGAGCAAATCGCCGCCAAGCCCCGCCGCCTTTTCACGCGCCGCCGCAAAGGTAAGCCCCGAATCGAGGTATTTTTTCAGCCGTTCTTTATATTCGACCGCCGAAAGCACGTCTGCCGCGTTTTCAAGCTTTGCCGTGTCTCCGCACTCGCTGCCGAAGATAAGGCTTTCGCACCCGAAAGCCGATAATACCGAAACCCCGCCAAGCGCAAAGTTCTGCGCGGTTGACATAGCGTAGCTTACGGGAATTTCAAGCACAATATCCGCACCGCAGGCAAGCGCGGCGGCGGCTCGCTTTCTTTTATCAAAAATCGCAATATCGCCGCGCTGCACAAAATTCCCGCTTACAGCGGCAATAACCGTGCCGTGGCGGCGCGCCTCGGTTAAAAGATATTTATGCCCCGTGTGTAGGGGGTTGAACTCCGCTATAACGCCGATTGCCGACAAAATATCACTTCTTTGCAAAAAAAACTTGAAAAAATGCCCTATATACAGTATTATATATTAGTTAGGTAATACTTTTCAAGGATAAATTAAATTTTTTTACCAAAGGAAGTTTTAAGTATGAAAATTTTTGTTGTAAACGCGGGCAGCTCCTCTTTGAAATATCAGCTTATTGATATGGATAACGAGCAGGTACTCGCAAAGGGTCTTTGCGAAAGAATAGGCGTTACGGGCGCTATTTCCCATAAAACCGCCGACGGCAGAGAATACTCTGCCGAGACCCCCATGCCCACCCACAGCGAGGCTTTTGAGGCGGTGGTTTACGCCCTTACAAAGAGCGACGCTAAGGTTATTGATTCGTTTGATGAAATTTCGGCTATCGGTCACCGCATAGTGCAGGGCGGCAGCATTTTCCCGAACAGCTGCCTTGTAACACCCGATGTTATTGATAAAATAGAGGAGCTGGGCGCTTTAGCTCCGCTGCACAATCCCGCGCATGTGCTGGCAATCCGCGCCTGCATAAAGACCTTCGGTGATAAAATTCCGCAGGTGGTTGTGTTTGATACCTCATTCCACCAGACAATGCCGCCCAAAGCCTATATGTACCCCCTGCCCTATGAGTATTATGAGAAGTACGGCGTTCGCAAATACGGCGCGCACGGCACATCTCACCGCTTTGTCAGCGCTCGCTGCGCGGAAGTTATGGGCGTTGACCTCAAGGACATAAAGCTCATCACCTGCCACCTCGGCAACGGTTCGTCAATTTCGACAAATGCCGTAAAATCGCGCACATGTTTAATACTGTTACCGAATGTCCTGGGCATATATTTGTTGACCTGTGCAATTACAACTTCGCAATGGTCTGCTGTGCCCTTCGAATAGTCAACCGTCGTACCGAACGAAACATATCCGTGTTCGTCGGGAGGGGATACCATTACTATCGAAACACGCGGACAAAGATAGTTTTTGATGATTTCGGGTATTTCATAAAAGTGGGAGGTGGTGAATTCACTTGTGCCGTTTGAAATTGATGCTCTGTTGGATTGAGAAGCAAAAAGACAGTTTAACTTAAAATGTCCCTTCATCTGCGGTTCGCACCACGGTGAATTTCCGAGGGTCAGCATATTAATTATTTCAATATCTTTAAAATCTTTGTAGTGCGCTATAAGCGCTCTTTCAATTCCGAATGGCTCGCCGCATCCAAAGCCCACAACAACGCCGTCACCGTTATTAATTAGCTTTATTGCGTCCTCGGCTGTCAT
>OHFR01000817.1_pt1 | contig 12064 bp, 9 predicted proteins | sample 1567531 | NCBI WGS metagenome assembly OHFR01 (sample SAMEA3879597, study PRJEB24766) | human gut metagenome | biome: human-associated habitat; feature: feces | place: USA | collected 1985/1987
TTCATAAACCTATAAAATCACGACTTGCGAGAGGACGCTTATATCTGCCCTTCAAGCCCTAAGAAAGCACCACAGAATCTGCGACACTACGCAAGTGAAACTCTGGTTTAGTTCGCACTTACAACCCCGCTCTCGCAGTCCACTTCAACGTAAGCACTGGTCTTTAAGACATCCAATGCATTTTTAGCTGCGATAAGAACCGGAATATCAAGGCTTAACCCTGCGATTGCTGCATGACAGTTTGCACCCTCTGCTTCTACGATCAGTGCGGAAGCCTGACGCATCTGTGCCATCATTTCATTTGTGGTGTCTGCTGCGACAATGATATCACCGTCTTTAAAGCTTTTTAAATCTTCATTGCTGTGGCACACACAAAGGTTTCCAGAAATTTTCTTTCCGTTTAGCCCTTTTCCTGTCACAAGAATATGTCCTGCGACCTGTACTTTGATGAGGTTCGTTGTACCGGATACCCCAAGTGGAACACCACCGGTCAGAACAACTAATTCCCCTTTGGAAACAAATCCTGCCATCTCTGCCACATCAACTGCCTTCTCAAACAACTGGCTTGCATCCTGTTCCTCTGTGATAAGAATCGGTTCTACACCCCACTCAAGGTTTAACTGACGGCATACCTTTTCTGTCAGGCACTCACCAATGATCGTGCAGTTTGGACGGTATTTGGAGATCATTCTCGCAGTACGTCCGGACTTCGTTACCGTCACGATTGCCGCTGCACTTAAATCACCAGCCATCGTACAGGTTGCATGTGAGATTGCGTTTGTCACATCCGGGTTACACATGGTCCTGCGCTGTCTGAATCTCTGTAAATAGTTGATATCATGCTCTGTGCGGGTTGCAATACGGACCATTGTTTTTACAGCTTCAATTGGATACATTCCTGCAGCAGTCTCTCCGGATAACATGATCGCACTCGTTCCGTCATAAATAGCATTTGCAACGTCTGTGGACTCTGCTCTTGTTGGTCTTGGATGTTTCATCATGGAATCTAACATCTGAGTTGCTGTAATAACGATTTTTCCAGCCTCACATACTTTTTTGATGATCATTTTCTGCATAACCGGAACATCTTCCAATGGGATTTCAACACCCATGTCACCACGCGCTACCATGATACCGTCGGAGACACGGATAATGTCATCGATATTGCGGACACCCTGCATGTTCTCGATCTTGGAAATGATCTTAATATCCTCGCCGCCTTTTTCTGCAAGGATTTTGCGGATTTCCATAACATCCTCTGCGGTACGGACAAAGGAAGCTGCGATAAAATCATAATCATTTTCTACCGCAAAACAGATATCTCCGTAATCTTTTTCACTGATAAATGGCATCGTGAGGTCAACGTTCGGAACGTTCACACCTTTTTTATTGGAAATCACACCATCATTTAACACTTTACAGACAATATCTCTTGCGTTGACCTTGGTATTCACTGGTTTTGCAACCGGTTTGATCTCTACAACTTCCAGACCTACCAGACCATCATCGATCAGAATATGATCGCCCGGCTTTACATCATCTGCAAGATTTTTGTAAGTGATTGATACGCGCTCATCTGTTCCAGGAATATCATCGGTTGTCAGTGTAAAAGTCTGACCTGTCTTTAACTCTGTTTTTCCTTTTTCAAATTCTACGAGACGGATTTCCGGTCCCTTTGTATCAAGTAAAGCTGCAACATATTTTCCCAATTCTTTGCGCAGTTTGCGGAGCATTTTTAATCTTCCCATCTGCTCATCATGCGGTCCATGCGAAAAATTGAAACGTGCAACGTTCATTCCCTCTTCGATCAATGCTCTCATCACCGCTTCATTGTCGGTGGATGGTCCTAACGTACAGATAATTTTTGTTCTTCTTGTCATAAATTCTTCCTTTCTTTTTATGGTTTCATTTTTCAAGTGTTCCTGCTTCCTGCTGATTTTTATTCATTCGAAATGCATATGCCTCTCCTGATTTCTGTTATAGTTTTAACAATCTCCCTAAATCAGCACGGAGCCGGCGAACCAGGTTCTGCAAAACTTAAAACTTATACACTTTTCACAATAATACAGTCTCTTCTTTCCGTTTTAATTCGTATTCTTGTGAAAAATGTATAATAAATTTTAAATTTCTTCTTTGGTACGGCGACTCCATCTACGGAGAGATTATACGAAATAAACATAAAAAAAGCAAGCTTTCTTTTGTAAAAAAACCTGCTCTTTTTGTAAACATTATGTCAAAAACATTATTTTGTGATCATGGTTCCCATACCGCCATGAATATTAGAACCATCTTTGTTCAATTTTGTGATCAGAACGGATCTGATCGCAGAGTCACCGATAAAGTTGATGGCTGCCTCTATCTTAGGAAGCATATCGCCCTCACCAAACTGTCCCTGCTCCATGTATTTCTTTGCTTCTGCAACAGTCATGGTTGATAATGGTTTTTCATCCGGCTGTCCATAATTTAAGCATACATTGTCAACACTTGTCAAAATAACAAGCATGTCTGCATCCAGCAGTTCTGCCAGTTTTCCTGCTGCAAGGTCTTTTTCAATAACAGCACTGGCACCCTTTAAGTTGTTGTCCTGCATTAATACCGGGATGCCGCCGCCTCCACAGGCAACTACGATCTGGTCAGCATCGGACAATGCTTTGATTGCATCGATCTCCACGATATCCATTGGCTTTGGCGCTGCAACGATTCGTCTGTACCCGCCTTCTATTTTGACAACGTGATTTCCTTTTTTCTCCTCTGCCTCTGCTTCCTCTTCCGTCAGCACACGTCCAATGACTTTGCTTGGTTTGTAAAACGCCTCGTCATATGGATCAACCACAACCTGTGTAAGGATCGTAGAAACGGGTTTATAGATTCCCTTGTTCAATAATTCCGCACGGATCGCATTCTGTAAATCGTAACCGATATATCCCTGACTCATTGCAGAACATACAGACATTGGTGTTGCAGTATATTCCGGATATAATTTACAAAATTCATTCATAGCAGTATGGATCATACCGATCTGTGGTCCGTTACTGTGTGTGATCACAACCTGATAATCTTCACGGATAAAATCTGCCACTGCCTTTGCTGTTCGTTTCGTTGCCTCTTTCTGTTCAGGAAGTGTTGTTCCCAAAGCTTCATGTCCAAGAGCAATCACAATTTTCTTCTTTTTCATCTCTACCATCCTCCGATGCACCTTTATATTCGCAGAACACCCGGAAAGTATCTCCGGGTGCTTTTTGTCTTGTCTGACACTTATACTATTATTTTACCATGAACGATTTTGCAGTGCAATGTCATTTTTACATTACAGGCCACAGGCATTCTGCGAACTGTTATTTATCTTCTTCCTCAGTTTCCTCCTGTGGCAGAACAAAGGAATCAATAACCTCCCACAGTTCATCCCTTCCCTGCTTTGTCTCGGAAGAGAATGGAATGATCACCGTACCCGGCTTTACTTTCAGCCCTTCGCGGATTGCTTTTACATTCTTCTGGATCTGGCTTCGTTTGATCTTATCAAGCTTTGTGGCAATGATAATCGGTGTAAATCCCTGATAAACCATCCAGTCATACATCATTTTATCGTTTGCAGACGGATCATGACGGATATCGATCAGCAAAAAGACTGCCTGCAGTTTTTTAGAGGTATGAAGATAATTCTCGATCATTTTTCCCCATTTTTCCTTCTCGCTGGCAGAGGTCTTTGCATATCCATAACCGGGCAGATCGACCAGATACATGGCATCGTTGACATTGTAAAAATTGATGGTCTGAGTCTTTCCCGGCTGCGCCGATGTCCTTGCGAGCGACTTGCGGTTTAACAGCGCATTGATCATGGACGATTTTCCTACATTTGACTTTCCTGCAAATGCCACTTCATTAAATGGATTGTCCGGTATTTTACTTGTGATACCACAGACAGTCTCCAAATTCACACTTCTAATTACCATTGTCTTTTCCTCTTCTTAATTCACTTCTTTACAAACGCCACATCCAGCACGTCTTTCATCTGCTCTACAAACACGATTTTCAGACCTTTTTTGATCTCCGGTGAAATCTCATCAATATCCTTCTCATTCTTCTTCGGTACACAGATGGTCTTAATCCCTGCATTTTTGGCTGCCAGTGTTTTTTCCTTCAGTCCACCGATCGGAAGCACACGGCCGCGAAGCGTGATCTCGCCTGTCATTGCGACATCAGCACGGATCGGTGTCTTCGTGATCGCCGATAGCATGGCTGTCGCCATCGTGATCCCGGCAGACGGTCCATCCTTCGGCACTGCACCCTCCGGGATGTGGATATGGATGTCATTCTCCTGAAAAAACTTTTTCGGAATGTGATATTCTTCACTGACCGAGCGGATATAGCTGATCCCTGCCTGTGCAGACTCCTTCATCACATCCCCCAACTGTCCCGTCAACTGGAACTCACCTTTTCCCGGCATGATGTTGACTTCAATCTCTAAAGTATCTCCACCAACGCTTGTCCATGCAAGTCCACGGACGATTCCTACTTCATCCGTATCATTTTTCTTATCAAAACTGTATTTCTCTTTGCCGAGGAACTTTTCAAGATTCTGTTCTGTAACTTTAATCTTCTCTTTTTCTCCCTCGTAAAGCGGTCTGGCTGCTTTCCTGCAGATTTCGCCAAGCTTACGTTCAAGATTACGCACACCGGCTTCCCTTGTGTAACCACTGATGATCTTTGCCATCGCTTTGTCCGTAATGGAGAGCTGCTCCGGTCTGATTCCATTGCGCTCCATCTGCTTTGCGAGCAGATGCTCTTTGGCAATGTGAAGCTTCTCATTCTCTGTGTAACTGGTCACCTCGATCAGTTCCATACGGTCTAACAGCGGTCTTGGAATATCCTGCACCGAGTTTGCTGTTGCAATAAACAGCACTTCTGAAAGATCGATCGGTATCTCGACATAATGATCCCGGAACTTCTTATTCTGCTCCGCATCAAGGACTTCCAGCAATGCAGCTGCCGTATCCCCTTTGTAATCGCTGCTCATCTTGTCGATCTCATCTAACAGCATGAGCGGATTTTTCACGCCGGCGCTGCGCAGTCCGTTCACGATACGTCCCGGCATTGCTCCGACATAAGTTCTTCGGTGGCCGCGGATTTCTGCCTCATCCCGGACACCTCCGAGACTGATCCGCACATATTTTTTATCTAACGCTTTTGCAACGGATCGTGCAATACTCGTTTTACCGGTTCCCGGCGGTCCTACCAGACAGATGATCGGGCTTTCGCCCTTGCTGGTGAGATTGCGGACAGCCAGAAATTCCAACATACGCTCTTTTACTTTTTCCAGGCCGTAATGATCGGCATTTAAAATCTGTTCGGCATTTTTCAGATCCTTGTTATCTCTGGATATCTTATTCCATGGAAGCTCCAAAAGTGTTTCAATATACCCTCTCGCCACAGCGCTCTCAGAGGAGCTGGAACTGATATTTTTAAAACGGTCGATCTCTTTTTTGATCTTCTCTTTTACTTCTTTGTCTGCCTTGATCTTACCCAGAGCATCCATAAAGTGATCTGCGTCTGATTCCGTATTATCTTCGCCAAGCTCCTCACGGATTACTTTCATCTGCTCTCTCAGCAGATATTCTTTCTGGTTTTTATCCACATGCGCCTTGACTTTCGCCTGAAAATCATTCTTGATGGCTATGATCTCGATCTCTTTTAATAAGAGTGCCATCAGAACCTCATAACGTTCGGTCATAGAAACCGCATCTAAGATTTTCTGTTTTTCCTCAAAATGTACCGGAAGGCTGTTGGCAAGCTGATTCATCAGTTTTTCCAGATCTGTGATCTCACTTAACTGGCGTTGCAGCTCTTTTCCCATTTTGGGATTGACGACCACATATTTACCAAATGTCTCCTGAATGCTCCGAAGCATTGCCTCCTTCGCTTCTTCTGGCAGTCCGTCATCCACTTCCTCGTCAAATCGAATGATCTCCGCAAGCAGATAGTCCGGATTTTCAAGAAAAGCGGACAATTCTGCCCGCTCTTTCCCTTCTACCAAAATGCGTACAATATTATTTTGTAACTTAATTACCTGCTTTACCTCAGCAATGATCCCGATCTTAAATAAGTCCTCGATATCAGGATTTTCCTGTTCCACATCTTTCTGTGCCACAAGAAAAATCTTCTGCTCATCCATCATCGCCTCTTCCACTGCCTTGATGGATTTTGCACGGCTTACGTCAAAATGGGCTACCATTCCCGGCAGGATCACCATTCCACGAAGGGCAACTGCAGGCATTTTCATAATCATTGTATCCATTTTCTATAATTCCTTTATCTGTAACAGCTTTTCCTGCTGTTATCTTTTGTTTAAGAAGCCTGTTCTAACTTCTCAACAAGTGCTTTTTCTTCTTTCTCTTCAATTGCAAGATTCTTTTCTACATCTTCTTTGGTGATCTCACATTTTGTAATGCTCTCATCGGATGGAATATGATACATCAGATCTAATGTAACAGCCTCCATGATTGCACGAAGACCACGCGCTCCGGTCTTTCTCTCAAGCGCTTTGTCCACGATTGCTTCGAGTGCATCCCTGTCAAATTCCAGACTGACACCGTCTAATTCAAACAGCTTTTTGTACTGTTTTACAAGTGCATTCTTCGGCTCGCATAAGATACGGATCATCGCATCCTTATCTAACATATCCAGTGTTACGGTTACCGGCACACGACCGATAAATTCAGGGATGAGTCCGAATTTCACAAAATCCTGTGGAAGTACATGTTTTAATACTTCCCCTACATTGTACTCATCTTTGGCGTGTACTTCTGCATTAAATCCAATGGATTTCTGGTCGAGACGTGTCTCAATGATCTTCTCTAATCCATCAAAAGCACCACCACAGATAAATAAAATATTGGTAGTATCAATCGGGATCAGTTCCTGCTGCGGATGTTTTCTTCCACCCTGTGGCGGAACAGAAGCAACCGTTCCCTCTAAAATCTTAAGTAACGCCTGCTGTACACCCTCGCCGGAAACGTCTCTTGTGATGGAAACGTTCTCAGATTTTTTTGTAATCTTGTCAATCTCATCAATGTAAATGATACCGTGCTGTGCACGCTCAATATCATAATCAGCAGCCTGGATCAGTTTCAAAAGGATATTCTCGACATCTTCACCCACATAACCTGCCTCGGTAAGTGTGGTTGCATCTGCGATCGCAAACGGAACATTCAACACTCTCGCCAAAGTCTGTGCTAAAAGTGTTTTACCGGAACCGGTTGGTCCGAGCATAAGAATATTACTCTTCTGCAATTCTACATCTGAATCTGATCCTGCCATAATTCTCTTGTAATGATTATAAACTGCAACGGACAAAACTTTCTTCGCTTTATCCTGGCCAATGACGTACTCGTCTAAAAATGCCTTCATCTCCTCCGGCTTGATCAGATTGATCTGCTCCGCAGGTTCTTCCAGATTTCCGTCAAATTCATCATTCTCCAACTCTTCGTCTATAATCTCGGCGCAAACGTCTACACACTCATCACAGATATAGGCTCCGTTTGGTCCCGCGATCAGTTTACGGACCTGATCCTGAGTCTTACCACAAAATGAGCAGCGCAGTCTCTCGTCATTTCTTCCTGTCATTTCTTATTCTCCAATGTCTCTATTTATTAGCGGCTTGTGATCACATTATCGATCAGTCCGTATTCCATTGCTTCCTGAGCGGACATATAATGATCTCTCTCTGTGTCCGCTGCGATCACGTCATAAGGTTTTCCGGTGTTTGCAGCTAAAATCTCATTTAATTTCTTCTTTGTCTTTAAAATGTTTTCCGCTGCGATCTGGATCTCCGTTGCCTGACCTTTTGCTCCGCCGGATGGCTGATGGATCATAATCTCTGCATTCGGAAGCGCAAGTCTCTTGCCCTTTGCTCCACCTGCAAGTAAAAATGCTCCCATGCTGGCGGCCATACCGATACAGATGGTAGATACATCACATTTGATGTACTGCATCGTATCATAAATAGCAAGACCTGCTGTTACCATTCCACCTGGGGAATTGATATATAAATGAATGTCTTTTCCAGGATCCTCGGACTCTAAGAAAAGTAACTGTGCAACAACAAGGCTTGCTGTTGTCTCATTCACTTCTTCTCCAAGGAAAATAATTCTATCTTTTAATAATCTGGAGTAAATATCGTAATTACGCTCTCCTCTGCTTGTCTGTTCAATGACGTAAGGTACTAAACTCATATCTCTTACCTGCCCTTTCCTTTTCATAAATATGGTTGGAATCGCACTATGATTGAATCCACACTTTTTTCACTATTGCAATATATCGGTCATACACTGCACTGATAAATATTATCCCACAAATGCAGAGACGTTGGAATAGGAAAAAAACATGTTTTATGAAAAATTAATATCTTGTTCGAATTTTAAAAAATACTGAACTTTTTTCTCATCAAATGCATTCTGCCATAAATCTCAAACAGACCGGCTCATAAGAGCCAGTCTGTGATATTTCCGGTCTGCATATTATATGCAATCCTCTGTCTGCTGTACGCTGCCGGAATTATTCTTCTGTTCCTTCTTCTGCTTCAGCTTCTTTTTCTTTCTTTGTCTTAGCTTTTGCTCTTTCTTTTACGTTCTCCATAATTAAGTCAACTGCTTTTGTCACAGATAAATCTCTCTTAATGGATTCTTTCTCAGCTTCTCCTAAGTACTCTTTTAACTTGTCAGCTTCCATTCCGTACTGAGCTGCCATCTTCTCAACTTCTGCATTGATCTCATCTTCAGAAACTTCGATGTTCTCTTCTTTTGCGATCTGCTCTAATACAAGGCTGCTCTTGATACGAGTCTCAGCTTCTGGACGAACCTGCTCTTTTAATCCATCGATCGTCATACCGGAGAACTGCATGTACTGCTCCATGGAAAGACCGCTCTGTGCGATTCTCTGTGCGAACTCATTGATCATGTTCTCGCACTGTGTCTCGATCATAGCTTCCGGGATCTCCATTGTGGATTTGTCGATGATCTTCTTGATTGCTTCATCTTCTTTTGTACGTTTTGCTTCGTTCTCTTTCTCAACTTCAAGATGTTTTCTTAAGTCTTCTTTGTACTCAGCTAATGTATCAAACTCAGATACTTCAGAAGCAAATTCATCATTTAATTCTGGAAGTTCTTTTGCTTTGATCTCGTTGATCTTAACTTTGAATACGGCTGGTTTTCCAGCTAAATCAGCTGCCTGATATTTCTCTGGGAAAGTAACGTTAACTTCTACTTCATCCCCTGCATTGTGTCCTACTAACTGATCTTCGAATGTATCGATGAAAGAGTGGGAACCGATCTCTAATGGATGATTCTCTCCTTTACCACCTTCAAATGCAATGCCGTCAACAAATCCTTCGAAATCGATGACTGCTGTATCACCGTTTGCAACTGGTCTGTCTGTTACAGTTACAGTTCTGGAGTTCTTCTGCTGCTCTTTCTCAAGTGCTGCTTCTACTTCTTCGTCTGTTACAGTTGTGTCGATCTTAGTTACCTGAACACCTTTGTATTTTCCAAGTGTCACTTCCGGTCTTACAGCCACTTCTGCTGTGAAGATGAAAGGTTTTCCGGATTCGATCTGAACAATGTCAATTGTTGGTCTGGAAACGATGTCCTCTTTGCTCTCTTCCATAGCTGCTGCATAATTATCCTGAATTAAGATGTTTGCTGCTTCTTCATAAAATACAGCTGCACCGTACATTTTCTCGATCATAGCTCTTGGAACTTTACCTTTACGGAAACCAGGGATGCTGATTTTGTTCTTCTCTTTCATGTAAGCAGCCTGTAAAGCTTTTTCTACTTCCTCTGCTGGTACTTCAACAGTAAGTTTTGCCATGTTTTTTTCTAATTTTTCAACCTGTACACTCATTATAATGATTTTCCTCCTTATATATATAAAATATCCATGTACATTTCACGCTTAATGCGCTAATCGAGCCACGTCCAAAGTCGCATAAACCCGCGGTTTTTCTGGCTCTGCCTAAAAATGGGCGTACTACGACTATCGCAGTCATTCTAGGATTATAGCACACACTTTTGCAAAATACCAGTGTTTTTTATGGTTTTACGAGGTTTTCTGCGATTTCTGCTCTTTTGCCATGCAATTTGTCATATACGACATTACAAACCACTGTATAAAGAGAGGCAGTCACATTGATCCCTGTCCGAAGCAGCAGCGCCATCGGCAGTCCGAACAATGAAGCTGCAATTGCAAGCGCTCCAAACGTGTTAAAAACCGTCTGCCATTTATATCCGGCAGAATAACCCACGCCGATCCCACCAATAATTCCGATCATACTTCTTCCTGACTCCGGCAGTATCAGATAAAGGACGAGAAACAGCGCACATCCGGCAATATTAAACACGCCCCTGTCTACCGCCCTCATTTTTCCATCCTCTGTAAATGGAAGGCAGACTGACATACATGCGATCCCTGCCCACATTGCTCTCGGAAGTCCAAGCAGTGAAACGATCAGCATTGCACTTGAGACGATCAGTGTCAGTTTCAGATACCATTGGTTTCTCGCAGACCGAACATCAAATTCCCGGAATAAATCCTTAAATGTCCTGCGATAAGGTCTGTTTTTCTGATTTTTATAAAAAACCGCCATGCACACAAGCATTCCCGCCGTAAGTCCGATCACCCGCATCTCAAAAGCTCTGCCACTCACATCATATCCATATAAGAGCAGATACCCGAGCACAAACGTGGAATGATTATGCATAATGACATTGTGACACCCAAAAATCATAAGAAGCAGGATACAGACACAATTTATAAAAAATGCTCCCACCGGAGATACCATATTTGCCAGTCGCGGGCCAGCCATCATGATCGTAAATATTCCCACAATGGACAACAATCCATGACTCGTCCGTATGCCAAAATCTGCCTGTCTCAGCACAAGCAGCGCCAACAGGACCGTTACTCCTGCAACGCTGTTTTCCTGCCCTGTCAGTTTTGTATACAATGTGACAACCGCCACACAAAAAGCCATAACAAGATATACTTTAAAATTATAGATAAGAATATGACGCCATTTTTCTTTTTTGTCTGTCGTATTTTTGATCAACTGTTTTGAACCGGCAGAACTAAGCTGTAACTCCTGATAAAATGTCATTTTGTTGTCTCCTTCTCTTCTCTTTTGAATCAGCAAAGCGAAGAGTACTATACTTCAAAACATGGAGTCTGGCAAGTATAAAACCTCATTTTAGAAAAATTTTGGAATGTTTACTGTTTTTTCATATAGAAATATTTTCCGAACAGACTTGATTTATGCTAAAATGTGATTATCCGGAAAGGTCTGCACAAATGAGGAGAAAGCTATGGCAATCACAAAATCCAACGAAAGAACAAAATATGAGCTGGCAGATGCCATGAAACGCTGTATGAAAACTGCACCTGTAGAAAAAATCACTGTGAAGGAAATTGTAGAAGCATGCGGTGTCACAAGACAGACTTTTTACCGCAATTTTCAGGATAAATATGACCTCATCAACTGGTATTTTGACAAAATTCTCTTAGAATCCTTTGAACATATGGGGGAAGGAAAATCTGTCTATGAAAGTCTTGTAAATAAATTTACCTATATTCAGGAAGAAAAGCTGTTTTTCAAGGCTGCATTTAAAAACGATGACCAGAATTGTCTGCGCGATCATGATTTCCAGTTGATCACCGCTTTCTATACGGATCAGATTGAAAGCCGTACCGGCAAAAAGATTTCTCCGCATCTGCAATTTCAATTGGAAATGTACTGTCAGGGTTCTATCTTTATGACTGTCCAATGGGTACTTGGCTGCCGGAAATGCACACCGGAAGAACTGGCCAGATCACTGGCCGGCGCTATGCCGGCAGAACTGAGTGAAGTATTCCGTGAGGTTGGACTGATATAAACCGGAGTTTAACTTATGAACTGCCGCCTGTAGGTGGTGTTACGGATTTCCGCAGGTTATGTCAATTGCATGCCAACAAAGTGTATAGAACTATAAAAAATAGAACTGTTTGTTTTCAGGAGCGCTTCCGCTTGTTGTCGCTGGCA
>OHFR01000818.1_pt1 | contig 12063 bp, 7 predicted proteins | sample 1567531 | NCBI WGS metagenome assembly OHFR01 (sample SAMEA3879597, study PRJEB24766) | human gut metagenome | biome: human-associated habitat; feature: feces | place: USA | collected 1985/1987
TGAAAAGGTGGAAATCGACCTGCCGCCCGCAGAGCCTGCGCAACCTGTCAGAAGACCCGAAAGGCAGGCAGCCGAGCCTAGGCAGAGCGCGCCCGCGCGCCCCGCTGCGCCGAAAAAGGAAATTAAATTTGAAAAGAGAGAGGGCAGACCCGATAACGGCATAGTCTACCTTGATAATCCGCAGCAGTTTTACGGCAGGGGCGGCATTTCAAACCACACCCGCGATATGATAAGCATTACGGGTGACGATACCGAAATTGCCTGCTGGGGCGAGGTTTTCGGGCTTGAGACCCGCGATATTAAGACAAAGCGCGGAACGGATATGACAATAGTCAACTTCTCGTTCAGCGACCACACAAACTCTCTTAACGCCTCGCTGTTTATTGATACCCACCGTATGGGCGATATTGCCCCCTTAAAGGACGGCGCATTTATACTTGTAAACGGCTCTTATGAATTTGATAATTACAAAAAGGATTTTGTTGTAAAGCCGCGCGCTATGGCGCTTTTGCAGAAATACACCGAAAAGGATGAACACGAGGGCGAAAAGCGCGTTGAGTTGCACTGCCACACCAATATGTCCGCAAAGGACGCGGTTTCCTCTGCCGACGCTATTGTAAGGCAAGCCTACGAGTGGGGGCATAAGGCAATAGCCATTACCGACCACGGCGTTGTTCAGGCATACCCCGCCGCCGCGGGCGCGGTTAAGGCAATACGCAAATCGGGCGGCGATTTTAAGGTTATTTACGGCGTTGAGTCTTATTTTGTGGATGACGTTAATAACGACGTAAAGGATTTAAACGCAAAGCAAACGGCGAAATTCCGCTACCACCAAATTATACTTGTTAAAAACCTAACGGGGCTTAAAAATCTTTATAAATTAGTGTCCGAGGCGCATTTGCACGATTTTCGCGGCAAGCCGCTCACAATGCGCAGTAAACTTGATAAGCTGCGCGAGGGGCTTATTTTGGGCAGCGCCTGCGAGCAGGGCGAACTGTACCGCGCGATAATTGACGAAAAGCCCGAGGATGAGCTTTTAAGAATTGCCGATTATTACGATTACCTGGAAATTCAGCCCCTCGGCAACAACGCGTTTATGGTGCGCGAGTCATCATACCCCGATAAAAAGGATAAGAAGACGGGAGCGGTTATACCCAACCGCTTTAAAAAGGTTACCGATTTTGAGGTTATAAAGAATTTTAACCGCAAGGTTGTTGAATTGGCGGACAAGCTGGGCAAGCCCGTTGTAGCCACGGGCGACGTGCATTTTCTTAAAAAGAGCGATGATATAATACGCAAAATACTTATGGCGGGGCAGGGCTTTGATGATTTTGACAATCAGGCGCCCCTGTACCTTAAAACGACCGATGAAATGCTTGCTGATTTCGATTATTTCGGTGAGCGAGCACGCGAATTTGTAATTGATAACCCGAATAAAATAGCCGATATGGTAGACGGCGACGTGATACCCGTGCCCGACGGCAACTATCCCCCTGTAATTGAGGGGTCGGACGAACTGCTGCACGATATCTGCTGGGATACCGCCCACAGAACCTACGGCGAAAATCTGCCCGAGGTGGTTGAAAAGCGCCTTGAAAAGGAGCTTAACTCCATTATCAACAACGGGTTTTCAATAATGTATATTTCGGCGCAAAAGCTTGTGGCATACAGCGAGGAAAACGGATATTTAGTAGGCTCGCGTGGTTCGGTAGGCTCTTCCTTTGCCGCTACAATGGCGGGTATTTCCGAGGTCAACCCCCTGCCGCCGCACTATGTTTGCCCCGAGTGTCAGTACAGCGAGTTTTTCCTAAAGGGCGAGGTAGGCTCGGGCTTTGACCTGCCCGAAAAAAAGTGCCCGAAATGCGGTGCTCAGCTTAACCGCAACGGGCACGATATTCCGTTTGAAACATTTTTGGGCTTTAAGGGCGATAAGGTGCCTGATATAGACCTTAACTTTTCGGATGAATTTCAAAACTCGGTGCAGAAATACACCGAAACCCTGTTCGGCAGTGAAAACGTGTTTAAGGCGGGTACCATTTCAACGGTTGCCGAAAAAACCGCTTACGGCTTTGCAAAGGCTTATGCCGAGAAAAAGGGCATAACCTTAAGCAACGCGGAATTAAACCGTTTGGCGTCGCTCGTGGAAAAGGCGCAGATAAAGCAGACTACGGGTCAGCACCCTGCGGGTATGATAATCGTGCCCAAAACCAACACAATTTACGATTTCTGCCCTATACAGCACCCGGCGGACGACGTTAATTCCGATATTATAACCACGCACTTCGACTTCCACTCAATTCACGATACCATACTAAAGCTTGACGAATTGGGTCACGTTGTGCCTACTACATATAAATATCTTGAGGAATATACAGGTATACCCGTAAACGATGTTTCAATGAGCGACCCCGACGTTTACAGCCTGTTCACCTCAACCAAGGCGCTGGGCGTTGAGCCGGACGAAATAGATTCAAGAACCGGTACCTACTGTCTGCCCGAGTTCGGCACAAAATTCGTGCGCGAAATGCTTATTGACTGTCAGCCCAAAAACTTTTCCGATTTATTGCAGATTTCGGGTCTTTCCCACGGTACGGATGTTTGGCTCGGCAACGCAAAGGACCTTATTGATAACGGCACCTGCACGATTTCCGAGGTTATAGGAACGCGTGATAACATAATGGTGTACCTGATTCATAAAGGGCTTGAAGAGGGCAGAGCCTTTAAAATAACCGAGACCGTGCGTAAGGGTCTTGTGGCAAAGGGCAAGGTTTCGGCAGAGGACTGGAGCGCTATGGAGGACGATATGCGCTCGCACGGCGTGCCCGAGTGGTACATTGAAAGCTGCCACAAAATAAAGTATATGTTCCCTAAAGCTCACGCGGCGGCTTATGTTATTTCGGCGCTGCGCCTTGCATGGTATAAGGTGCACCGCCCGCTTGAATTTTACTGCGCTTACTTTACCGCCCGCCCCGAGGATGTGGACGTGCCCACCATAATGCAGGGTAAGCAGGCGGTAAGGCAGTATTTGCAGAATATTAAGGCAAAGGGCAAGGAAGCCAGCAAAAAAGAGCTTGACGTTTACAATAATATGCTTATATTCAACGAGATGATGTCCCGCGGAATAGAGGTTCTGCCGATTGATATTAAGCACTCGCATGCTATGAAATATCTGCCCGAAAACGGAAAGATGCGCCTGCCCTTCGGCGCGCTTTCGGGCGTTGGCGAAAAAGCGGCATACTCTATTTACGAGGCAGCGCAGAAGGGCGACTTTGTATCGCGCGAGGATTTCCAGATAGAGGCGGGCGTTTCCAAAACCATTATTCAGAATTTGGCTGATCTCGGCGCTATGAACGAATTGCCCGATACCAACCAGATTTCTATGTTTTAATTTTACTTAATCGGCGGTGATTTATTATTATGAAGCAAGGAATAAGCCTTAAAAAAACAGCATATGCGGCGTATGCCGTTGCTGCGGTTTTGTTTGTTATATTCTCTGTTTATATGCTTTGCTTTGAAAAAACCGTCACATTCAGCTCGCGCGGTGAGCCCTCGTTCGAAGAAATAAAGGATTACACAAAATCTGAAATTTCCGCGCCCGACGCACCTATAGGAATAAAAAAGGAATACCGCTTTAAAACAAGCAAGGTAAACTCGGGAGATACAAGCCTTATGTTTTACGTCGGGCACAGCTATGTTGACGTAAAGCTTGACGATAGCCTGCTTTACAGCACAAGCGCGGGGAAAAACAACCGTATCGGCTCCTCTCCCTCAAGCTATTGGGTGGTTATACCGGTTTCCCAGCTTGATAAGGACAAAACCGTTACGATTACCGTAACCCCCGTATTTAAAAGCGTTGAAAACAGAAAAATCAGCTTTATGATAGGGTCAAGCTATGCACTGTTTATGAAACAACTTAAATCCGACCTGCCGCAGCTGATTCTTTCGGCGCTTTGTATGGTTATGGGCGTTTTGCTTATTGTAGTTCAGCTTTACCTTATATTAAGAAAACGCACCGCCGTGTGGAATATATTTTTCCTGGGTAATTTTTCGCTGCTGCTCGGTATATGGCGCATAACCGATACTCGTTTTTCCGCCTTGATGTTTAAAAACTATACTATGCCCGTAGGGTATATAACGCTGGCGGCGCTTTTTACATTGGCAGCCCCCGTATTGCTGTATACCGATAAGCAATACAAGGAAAAGAGCTATATTGTGCTTGATATTGCCGCAATTGCAAGCTCTGTCATCTGTGCCGTCGCGCTTATTTGCCAGTTCCTTTCAATTGTTGAGCTGCGCCGAATTCTTATTGTCTGCCATATAATGCTTATTGTGGATATTATCGTTATAATTTCCTCGGCAGTGTTTTACAACATCGGCGGAAAAAGAGACTTAGAGGCTGTTATTTTTACAGCACTTCTTATGACGGGCGGCATTTTGGATATAATAATTTTTTATCTTAAAGGCTCATCCTCGGGTATAATAATTACAATGGAGGCTTTTTTAATTTACTCGGTATACGAGCTTGTTGTAAGCCTTTTAAACATAAATAAAAAAGCATATATTGATTCAAAAACAAAACTTTTCAATAAGGCGTATTGGGAGGATCTGGTTAGGGACGTCTTCTCTGCCGAAGAACAAACCGCTATGATAATGTTTGACCTTAACGGTCTTAAACACACAAACGATACGCTGGGCCACAATGCCGGCGATAAAATGATATCTGAATTTTCTTCAATTCTTAAAAAGGAGATAGGCTCAAAGGAGCTTTTATGCCGCTGGGGCGGCGATGAATTTGCGGCGTTTGTGCGAAACGCCGACCGTGAAAAAACAGATGAATATATTTCGGCTGTAAACAGCGCGGTTGCCGCCTATAACAGCTCGGGTCAGATACCCGAAATTCATTTTGCCTGCGGCTGTGCGCTCTCGTGCGATTTCCCGAACCTTTCGTGGAGCGAGCTGCTTGCTAAGGGAGACGAATATATGTATATAAATAAGAAAAGCTGGTACGCTGAAAAAGCGGAAAAAAAGCACTAAATTTACAGAAAAGCTTTCAGGCAAAATAAAACCCGCAAAAGCGGGTTTTATTTTGCCTGAAATGCTATATTGCCTTAATATTTGTAAAATGGTCGGCGTAAAACCGTATATTCCGAAAACTCTCCGAAAGCACAGCTTTAAGCGGCTCAACTACCACGTCCTCGGTGTTAAAATGCCCCGCGTCGAATACGGAAATTCCAAGGCGCTCTGAATCTATGAAAATATTGTGCTTAACATCCGCCGTTATAAGCGCGTCGCAGCCCAATACCGCCGTATCAAAAGCATATCCGCCGCCGCTGCCTGAGCAGAGGGCGATTTTTTTTATGCTTTTGCCGCTGTCGGCAAATTTAACGCTGCCGCCGAGCTTTTCTTTGATATGCCGCGCCAATTCATCCGCCGATAGCGGAGTATCAAGCTCTGTAAAATTCAGCAAATAGCCGTCGCTTGCGGGTCTTTTTTCAAAATTATCAAATTCAAGCGCATAGCATAAGCAATCATTAACGCCCGATACGGCAATATCAAGGTTTGTATGCATTGATATAACCGAAATGCCGCTTTTTATAAGCTCGAAAACGGTGCTGCCCGCAAGTACGGTTTTCAGCGGGTCGAATATAACGGGGTGGTGGGTTATTATAAGCCCGCAGTTATTATCCCGCGCCGTTTTTACGGCGGAAGCGGTGCAATCAAGCGCCACCACAGCGCCGCTCACCTCGGCTGACGGGTCGCCCACCAATATGCCCGCGTTATCAAAATCGCAGGCGGTGTTTACAGGTGCTATACCGTTTAAAAAATCAAATATGTCTTTAACGGTCATAGCTTACGCCTTTTTAGCAAACGAGTCTTTCAGCGCTACGGTGCGGTTGAATACAATGTGCTCGGGTGATGACTCGGTATCAGTGCAGAAATAGCCCTGGCGCATAAACTGGAAGGTATCGCCCGGTTTAACGCCTGCAAGCGACCTGTCTATTCGGCAGCCTTTAAGCACCGTAAGCGATTCGGGATTTATATTATCCGCAAAGGAGGATACTCCCTCCTCATCGCTCGGGTTCGGCACATTAAACAGCCGCTCGTAAAGCCTAACCTCTGTCTCAACCGAATTATCCGCGCTTACCCAGTGCAAAGTGCCCTTTACCTTTCTGCCGTCTGGCGTTTCGCCGCCGTAGCTTTCGGGGTCATAGGTGCAGTGAACGGCGGTTATATTGCCGTTTTCATCTGTTTCGTGGGATGCGTACTTAATGTAGTAAGCGCCCTTTAGGCGAACCTCTTTTGCGGGGCAAAGCCTGAAATATTTACCGGGCGGGTTAAGCATAAAATCATCCTGCTCAATAAATATTTCCCTTGAAAAGGTAACGCTGCGCTTGCCTTTTTCGGGCTTGCCGGGGTTTACATCAATTTCAATTTCCTCGGTCTTATTTTCGGGGTAATTATCAATTATTACTTTAAGCGGGCGCAAAACCGCCATTGCGCGGTCGGCGTTCTCGTTAAGATTATCCCGCACGCAGGACTCAAGCAGCGCGTAATCAATAACGCTGTACGCCTTTGAAACGCCTATTTTATCAACAAATGCGCGTATAGCCTCGGCAGGGTAGCCGCGGCGGCGCATACCGCATATGGTAGCCATTCTGGGGTCGTCCCAGCCGCTTACCAAGCCGTCGTTTACAAGCTTTAGGCACTTGCGCTTGCTGGTAAGGGTGTAGTTTAGGTTCATACGCGCAAACTCTATCTGGCGCGGCGGGGTAGGAATATCAAGCGCCTCTAAAAACCAGTTGTAAAGCGGGCGGTGATTTTCAAATTCAAGCGAGCAGAGCGAGTGCGTAACCCCCTCTTTAGCATCGCTTAACGGGTGCGCAAAGTCATACATCGGGTATACGCACCATTTATCCCCCGTGCGGTGGTGGGTAGCTTTCATAATGCGGTAAATAATCGGGTCGCGCATATTAAGGTTTGATGACGACATATCAATTTTAGCCCGCAGCACCATTGCACCGTCGGGAAATTCACCGTCGGTCATACGGCGGAAAAGCTCTTTTGTTTCTTCAATCGGGCGGTTGCGGTAGGGGCTTTCGGTGCCCGGCTCTGTAAGCGTTCCGCGCATTTCGCGGATTTCATCTGCCGAAGCCTCGTCAACATAGGCAAGCCCTTTATCAATAAGCTTTAGGGCGCACTCGTAAAGAAAATCAAAATAATCCGACGCATAGTAAACGTTAGCCCAGTTAAAGCCGAGCCACTTAATATCGCGCTCTATAGCGTCAACATACTCAACGTCCTCCTTAACGGGGTTTGTATCGTCAAAGCGCAGGTTGCAAACGCCGCCGTATTTTTCGGCGGTTGAAAAATCTATGCAGATAGCCTTTGCATGACCGATATGCAAATATCCGTTAGGCTCGGGCGGAAAACGGGTCTGAACATGGGTGTAAACGCCCTCTTTCAAATCCTCATCTATAAAATCATGTATAAAATTTGAGGCTGCTGCATTTTCAGCCGTTTTAATTTCTTCTGACAATTTAAAAACTCCTTTTAAAGCTTTGTTATTGCCCTTTCCATTCGGGCGATACAGGTATCATACCCCAAAACCTGCATAATGCTGCATAGGTCGGGGGTGTTGCGCCTGCCGGTTATTGCAATGCGCAAAACCGTGCTTAAATCACCGGCGTGCCCCTTAAAGCTTGCGGGGTCTGCCTTATACTGCTTAGTTTCCGCGGCAAAGCCGATTTCGGGCGCAATGCTTTTAATTACATTGAACCATTGCTGTCGGTCGTCCGATGTGTTGTAAAGAGTTTTGTATTTTTGCAGGAAAGCCTTTGCGTCTGCGGGGTTAATATTCTCGGGCAGCGCTAAATCTTCCTTATAAAGCTCTGCAAAAAAGTAGGAGAAATAGTTTTTCGCTTCGTTCCACTTCGCAATATCCTTGCGGGGCTTAGGCACGTCGCGGTCTATTGAAAGCATAGCCTTTGTGTAATCGGGATCGCGTATTAAGAGGGAATAAAATTCCGCATCAAATTCGCGCGCCCACTCCGTCAGGCGGTTATACACCTCGTTACCCGAAAGCTTTGATATATAGGTTTTGCTTACGTCGTTCAGCTTATCGCTATCGAAAAGCGCGCCCGAAACGCTCATTTTTTTAAGGTTGAACTTAAATTCGGTATACGGCTTTTCGGGGTTGGCTCTGCGCCAGTCCTCAAAATCGGAAGCCGCCACCGTCATAAGATATTCTATAACGCCGTTCGGGTCGTAGCCCTCTTCGGCGAAGAAATGCACCGCCGCCTCGGGGTCCTTGCGTTTGGAAATTTTGCGCTTTGCGCCGTTTTCAAGCTTCATAATGGGGGAAATATGCCCGTATTTCGGCACCTTAAAGCCTAAGAGTTTAAAAAGCTGAATGTGCTTAGGCACTGAGGATATCCACTCATCCCCGCGCAAAACGTGCGTCGTGCGCATTAAATGGTCGTCCACCGCGTGCGCAAAGTGGTAGGTGGGTATTCCGTCGGATTTTAAAATTACAAAGTCCTCATCATTTTCGGGCATTTCTATTTTGCCCTTAATGCAATCGTCAAATACAATTTTATTCTCTTCGTTTCCCGGTGAGCGCAGGCGCACAACATACGGCTTGCCCTTTTCAATCAGTGCGGCAGCCTCGTCTGCGGTTATATTCCTGTGCTTTGCCCACTCGCCGTGGTAGCCTGTGCGCACCTTTTGCTCCTCCTGCACGCGGCGCGTTTCTTCAAGCTCCTCGGGCGTGCAGAAGCAGGGGTAAGCAAGCCCCTGTTTTATAAGGCTTTTGGCGTAGGTCTGATAGATTTCGGCGCGCTCGCTCTGCTTATAGGGCGCGTAATCGCCTATCTGTTTATCACCGCTTATAAAGCCCTCGTCAATTTTTATTCCGAAACGGTCAAGCCCGCCTATAATATCGTCAATACCGCCCTCAACCTCGCGCTTTTTGTCGGTATCCTCAATTCGGGTGTAGAAAATTCCGCCGCTTGAGGTGGCGGTAATGCGGTTTACAAGCGCGGTGAAAAGCGTGCCGAGGTGCAAATATCCCGTGGGGCTGGGCGCTACGCGGGTGACGCGCGCACCCTCGGGTAAGTTTCTCGGCTTATATAATTCCTCGTAATAATCGGGGGTTTTGGTTATATTGGGGAGCAGCAGCTCCGCCATTCTCTCGTTTTCATTCATAGAATACTCTCCGTTAATCGCTTGAAAGCAGCTTGTTTAACTCGCGCATAAATGTGTTAATGTCCTTAAACTGGCGGTAAACAGAGGCAAAGCGAACATACGCCACCTCGTCTATCTTTTTAAGCTTTTCCATAACAAGCTGACCTATTTTTTCGCTGCTAACCTCTCTGTCAAGCGAGTTTTGCAGGGTGGTTTCAATTTCGTCAATCATATTGTCAAGCGTGTCAATTGATACCGGACGTTTTTCGCAGGCGCGCAAAAGTCCCGTCATAAGCTTGTCCCTGTTAAAGGTTTCGCGCGATTTATCCTTTTTTATAACGATTATCGGCAGGCTTTCAATAATTTCGTAGGTAGTAAAGCGTTTACCGCAGCTTAAACACTCCCTGCGGCGGCGTATTCTCTGCCCCTCGTCTGTCGGGCGGGAATCAATCACCTTGCTTTCCTCAAAGCTGCAAAAAGGACATTTCATAAAGACTACTCCTTTTAATTTTATAAAAGTACTTGTATTATACAATATATAGTAGTAAAATACAAGTATTAAAAGCAAAAATCAATCGGAGGTAAAGCAATTATGGCAGCAATTCAGTTATCAACACCGCAAAAAGGAGATACTTTGGCGGTTATGCACACAAATATGGGGGAAATTAAAATTAAGCTGTTCCCCGAAAAAGCGCCTAAAACGGTGGAAAACTTTGTAACTCACTCAAAAAACGGATATTACAACGGGCTGAAATTTCACCGCGTTATAAACGATTTTATGATTCAGGGCGGCGATCCTCGCGGCAACGGCACGGGCGGAGAGTCTATTTGGGGCGGCAGCTTCCCCGATGAATTTGACCCTGAGCTTCACAACCTGCGCGGCGCGCTTTCCATGGCAAACTCAGGCCCCAACACTAACGGCAGCCAGTTTTTTATAGTGCAGGCAAGGGAAGTGCCCGCAAATATGCTTGAGCAAATGCGCGACCTTGAGGATAACGGCTTTCCTGCCGATATAACCGCCGCTTATGCCGAGCTCGGCGGCACGCCGTGGCTTGATTTCCGCCACACGGTATTCGGTCAGGTGACCGACGGAATGGACGTTGTAGACGCAATAGCCGCAGTTGAAACAAACAACGATGTTCCGTGTGAAGACGTTATTATAAGCTCAATTGATATTGAAATAATCTGATTAAAAAACGTCGAATCACCGAACCCGATTCGACGTTTTTACTATTATACTTGAATTTTGCGGCAAAATGGTGTATAATGTCGGATATTACATCAAACATAGATGAATTGTTTTCCCAAAATATTTTGAAAAGAGATAATTTATGTTCAAAAAATTTGAGTCTACCATTCTTTTTATAATGAAGCTCTTACTCTTCTGCGCATGCGCGGGAGTATTTTTCCTGATTTTCGGAAGTAAATTCTATTTTATGCTTATTCCTACGCGCACATCGTTTATAACCCTCGGCGTTTTCACGCTGGTTTATATGATGATGAATATAATATACGGCGGCTTTGATATAGGCAAGCGAAAAAGCAAGCCCATTATATATTCGTTTGTGCTTTCGGTTTTTTTCACCGATATTGCGGCGCATTTCTTTATGTGTATAATGAATATAACCGTAGTTCACAACGGTAAATTCGTTTACGATTATCCGCTGCTTTTGCTGCTGACGTATATAATACAGATATTTATTATCGTTGTTTTTACCTACGGCGGAAATTATATTTATTTTTCGGCAAATAAGCCGCACGACTCAATTATTATAACACGAAAAGGCGAACAGACCGACAGCATTATATCAAAGATAGGCCGCTATAAAAAGCAGTATAATATAACCGAAACCGTATTTATAAACGACCCCGATATACTGAAAAAGATAGATAAAGCCGACTCAATATTTTTCTATAACCTTTCCGTTCCCGAAAGAAATGCCTTTGTAGAATATTGCTACCACTGTAAAAAGGATATTTACTACAGCGTGGAGCTTTCGGATATTGTCTCGCTCGGCTCTCACCGCGTATATTTTGACGATAAATCAATGGTCTACGCGCCCGTAAAGGGGCTTACCTTTGAGCAGCGCGTAATAAAACGCATTATGGATCTGGTTATCGCGGGGTTCGGGTTGATAATAACCTCGCCCATATTCCTGATTACCGCGCTTTGCATTAAGCTGGAGGACGGCGGACCCGTTTTTTATAAGCAGGAGCGCGCCACATACGCAGGCAAAATTTTCAATGTTATAAAATTCCGCTCTATGAAGGTAGAGGACGGCTCTATTCATAAATCGGTAACCAAAAACGATGACAGAATAACCCGCACCGGCAGAATAATACGCAAATTCAGGATTGACGAGCTGCCGCAGCTTATTAACGTGATAAAAAGCGATATGAGCATTGTGGGGCCGAGACCCGAAATGGTTGAAAATGTTGAGAAATACACCAAGGAACTGCCGGAATTTGCTTACCGTCAGCGCGCCAAAGCAGGACTTACGGGTATGGCTCAGATTTACGGAAAGTATAATACCTCGCCTAAGGACAAGCTTATTTTCGACCTGACCTATATAAACGAATACAGCGTATGGCTTGATATTAAGCTGATTTTCAGAACTCTGCTTGTATTGCTGACACCGGATAAAAGTACAGAAGCTTTTGAGGATAATAAAAAAACAGAAGGCACCGACGAATAAATAAGATAACAGAGTGGAAAAGAAAAATCGGCAAGCATCTTATGATGCTTGCCGCAGTCTGTCGAATAACCCTAAATTTCAAGCGAGATTTAGGGTTATGAGTTTTGTTTTAGCAAAAAATGTATATAACCTAATTAAAGCACTGTATTGGTGAGACCTTTTCCACCTATGCAGTGCATACTTT
>OHFR01000827.1_pt1 | contig 11961 bp, 5 predicted proteins | sample 1567531 | NCBI WGS metagenome assembly OHFR01 (sample SAMEA3879597, study PRJEB24766) | human gut metagenome | biome: human-associated habitat; feature: feces | place: USA | collected 1985/1987
CCCACAAAGCCCTGTCAAGCACTTTTACGCGATTTCAGGGAAAAATATTACTTAACCTCAATCAACTTCCCCAGCTCCAGCGAGTAGATGCCCTTATAGGTCACCGGTTTCGGGGCAAAGCGCTTGCTGATGGCAAGGGCATAGAGGTCAAGCTGGGCGCGATAGGCGGCAAGGAAGTCATCCTCGGATTTTCGGCGGTCCGTTTTGTAATCCAGCAGCTCCAGGTGATCCGGGAACACCAGCACCAGGTCAGCGATGCCCTGCACCAGCACCTTTGCCTGTGCCACGGCAGCGCTGTCGGCGGGGGCAGTGCCCTGGGCGATCAGCACCTCGGCGGCAGGCAGGGCCGTGATGAAGTCCAGCTCCCGCAGCACCTCATCTGCGGCACAGATGCGCGCAAAGGCTTCGCTCTCCACAAAGCGGCAGATGCGCTTTTCATCCAGCTTCTCCGCAATTTCGGGCGCGGTGAGCTTTGCTTCCACCTGCCGGTCGCGCTCGGCGGGGATCGCCGTTTCCAGCGTGCCTGCCTGCTTTGCCGCCGCAAGGGCCGCAAAATCGGCGTGCTCCAGGAAGGCGTGAAGGGCCGTGCCCATCTCGGCGGCGGTCAGGCCGTCCTTTGCCAGAAAGCCCGGGCGTTCCAGCGTGGTCTGCTCTGCCTTGTGGACGATGCCGGTCACGCTGACCTTGGCGGGCACTTGGGCCAGCTCCGCCGCAGGGTACTGCCAGGCAAAGCCCTGCCGCAGCGTCTCGGTCAGGGCCGGGTCAGCCTGGGCCAGCGGCCTTTCCTCCAGTTCCGGGTCGGGCGGCTCCACGCCCTCGGGCAGTGCCTGCTGCACTGTCAGGGTGATGGTGCTCCCGGTATCCTCAAAGGGCAGTTCCAGATCCTCGGCCAGTCGGCGCAGAGGGCCGCCGTTGGGGTGGACGAGCAGGGCCGCGCGGAGCCAGTCGGCAAAGCTGTTTGCCTGCCGGCAGAGCGTCTGCCCCGCCCCGGCTTCAAGGAAGGCCGCCGCTCTGGTAAAGGGGTTGGAGGTCTTCCCGATGCCCAGCGGCACGGTCAGGATAAGCTTATCCTGCGCGCGGGTCAGCGCCACATAGAGCAGACGCATCTGCTCACTGCGCATCTCAGCGGCGTGGACATTGGAGAGCGCCGTGTAAGCCGCCGTCTTGTAAGCGCCCTCGCCCTCCTCGGGGCGCAGGCGCAGGCCCGCCCCATACATCCGATGCAGGAGCACCGGCTGGCGGGTATCGGCGGCATTGAAGCGACGGGCCGTGTCGGCCACGAACACCACCGGGAACTGCAGGCCCTTGGAGCGGTGGATGGTCATCACGGTCACACAGCCGGGGCGGGAGCCGCCGGGCACGGTATCCTGCCCCGTGGAACCTGCCAGCGCCGCAGCGTCAATGGCCCGCACCAGCGCCGAGATGCCGCCGGAGCCCGCCCCGGCACAGAAGGAAGCAAACCGCCGGGCATCCTCCCGGCGGCGGGCACCGTTTTCCATCACGCCCAGTGCGGCAAGGTAGCCGGTGGAAGCAAAGATCTCCTCCAGCAGCTGTTCTGCCGGGGCACTGCGGGCCATCCGTCGCAGCTCGGTCAGCCGGGCATAGAACGCCCGGACTTTTCCGGTAAAAGGGGTGTCTTCCCCGCTGTTCACGGTGAGCAGCAGCGCACCGTAGAGGCTGATGCGCTGGGGGGCGTTTTCCCCCTGCTGCTTCTGGATCTCTTCGGCTCTGGCCCGCAGGCGGACAAGGTCGTCATCGGTGAAACCGAACAGCGGGCCCAGCATGGCGGCGGCAAGATAGATATCCTGCGCCGGGTTGTCAATGACCTTCAGCAGGGCGATGAGGGGCCGGATGTGGGGGGCATCCAGCAGGTTTTCGCGGGCATCCGCATACACCGGGATGCCCCGGGCGGTCAACGCTTCCACATAGGCCGGAAAATCATTGCGCGCCGCCAGCAGGATGCAGCAGTCCTCGTACTGCACCGGGCGGGTGGTGCCGCCATCCCGCACCGGCTCACCGGAGGCCACCATCGCCTCGATGCGGCCGGCGATATACTGTGCATCCGTCTCGGCGGCATTGTCGGGCAGGAAGTGGGTCTCCACACTGCCCTCGTACTCGCCGGGTGCGCCGCAGACGAGGCGCTGTCCGTCGCCGTAGGCCGTGTCGCCCAGAGCAGGCGTCATGAGCTGTTCGAAGATAAAGTTGATGCCTGCCACCACCTGCGGGGCCGAGCGGAAGTTGGCATCCAGCGCCAGCATGGCATCGGTGCCGGGGGTACCCTCTGCCGGGCGGGGCCGCGCCGTGCCGCCGGGCAGGGCGGGCCAGCTGTCCAGCTTTTCCCGGAAGATGCTGGGGTCTGCCTGCCGGAAGCGGTAGATGCTCTGCTTCAGATCTCCCACCAGGAAGAGGTCGTCCCCCGCCGGGGATGCAAGGCACCGGTACAAGGCATCCTGCAGGGCGTTGGTGTCCTGATATTCATCCACCATCACGGCGGCGTAGTTCTGCCGGATGACCCCGCACAGCGCAGTGGGGGTGCCGTCCGGGTCACGGAGCAGGCGGAGGGCCTGATGCTCAAAGTCACTGAACTCCAGCAGCTTCCGGTCCCGCTTTTTGGCCGAGAACCGGGCATCGAAATCCCGCACCGCCGCGAACAGCGCCCGCAGGCGGGGCTCTGCGGCCCTGCGGTCTGCCTCAGCCTCCTCCTCACTGCAGGGGATCAGCTCAAGGATCTGCGCAAACAGGGCCGCGCCCTCATCGGCGCGGGTGCGGATGACTTTTTTGTGTTCGCCGTTCAGCCGCTTTTTCATCCCTTTCAGGCCGGGCAGCTCCTCCATGCCCAGCACATAGGGGGTCAGCAGATCGTAAAGCGGGGTCCATTTCCCCGCCACAGCCAGCTGTTCCACCCTGCCCAGCAGGGCGGCAGCCTTGTCCAGCCGTTCCTGGGCATCGGTATATTTTTCCAGCACGGCATTCTTTGCCTTTTCCCGGGCAGAGGGCGTTTTCTTTTCCTCGGCATCGGCCAGCTCCTGCTCCCGGTCGCCCGGGCAGTCAGCCAGCGCGGCGCGGAACAGTTCCCCTGCTGCCCTGGCACTGCGGGCAGCTTCGGCCAACAGCAGATCATGCCAGCAGGTGGCAGCAAAGCCATTTTCCTCCTGCCACGGAGCCAGAAATTCGTCCAGCTTTTTGTCGTAATCGGGCAGGGCGCGCAGGAAATCGTAGACATGCAGGATCGTCTCGCCCGCCGCACGGTCGGTGCGGCCCTTGCCGTAGAGGTCGGCAAAGGCGCAGAAATCCGGATCACGGTAGGCATTTTCCAGCGTCTCGCTCAGGGCAGAGGCCCGCAGGACCTCCACACTGCCGGGGTCTGCGGGGGAAAAATCCGGCGGGATATCCAGCGCCTGAAAGTGCTTGCGCAGCAGGTCCAGACAGAAGGCATCGATGGTGCAGATGGGTGCGCGCTGCAGCAGCATCCGCTGGCGGCGCAGCGCGCCATTGCCGGGTTCCGCCTGGCTGCGCTTCAGAAGTGCCTGCCCGATGCGGGCCCGCAGCTCTGCCGCCGCCGCATTGGTAAAGGTAACGATGAGCAGACGGTCCGCATCCACGGGATGCTCCGGGTCAGTGATGAGCCGGACAGCCCGCTCGGTCAGAACAGCCGTTTTGCCGCTGCCCGCCGCCGCGCTCACCAGCAGCGCGCCGCCCCGGTCCTCGATGGCGGCCCGCTGGGCGGGGGTCCACTTGGGTTCACTCATGCCTGTTCCTCCTCTCCCTCTTCGGGCTGCCCGGGAGCCTCAAATGGCTTTGCGGGGGCCTCCAGCGCCCGCTCCCCGATGCCGGTCTCGTGGCAGCAGACAAATCCGTAATCACACCACTGGCAGGGGCTCCGGCCCGCGACCAGCGGCTCGGCGGCGATCTGACCCTCATAGAGCTGCTGGCCCATCCGGGTCACAAGATCATCCAGATGCAGCTGGATGCGGTTCAGCTTGGCGATGTCTGCCCGCTTGTCCTTCTGGTAGGGGCTGGGCGCGCCTTTGTAATAGGAGAAGGGCAGGTATCTGCCGGTCTCGTCGGCATCCATGGCATCGAACAGCTTCTGCTCGTCCCGCACCAGACCGTCCAGCTTGTATTCCACACTGTGGGCCGCCTTTTCGCGGGTGGTGGTCTCAGGGGCCGGGTCGGCCAGCAGGTAGAGCACGCCAGCCGGTTCTGCCCCTGTAAAACGGCCGCTTTTATCCCGGGTCAGGCTGAACAGGTAGAGCAGCATCTGGCAGTCCAGACCGCAGTAGACTTCCTTCAGGTCCAGCTTTTTGGTGCCGGTCTTGTAGTCCACCACCCGCACCCAGCGGGTGCCGTCCTCCTCCACCCACTCGTCGGCACGGTCCACGGTGCCCACCAGCTGGACGGTGCGCCCGTCCGACAGGTGATACACCTGGGCAGGCACGGCATCCTCGCCCCGGCCGATCTTCAGCTCACAGGCCACGGGCTTGAAGCTGGACTGCCGCTGCTCATCCCGCAGGTAGAGCAGCAGGCTCGTCATGCTCTTTTTCAGGCGGGAGAGCAGATAGGCAAAGCGGGCGGTATCCTCGGGCAGATAGCGTTTGGCGTACTCGTCCACCAGCAGCGCGGCAAGGCTCGCCATGGCCTCATCGTCCAGCTCCATAAAGGGCTGCAGCGCCGCCATGGGGTTGTCCGGGCCGGGGTGAGGGTCCAGCGCCATCTGCAGCACCCAGTGCATCAGGGTACCGCTCTGGTCGGCGGAAAGCTCGGCCCGTCGGCGGGGCCTGAGCCCAAGCACATACTGCAAAAAGTAGCCGTAGCGGCAGGTATAATATTTTTCCAGCTGACTGGGCGAAATGCGCAGTTTCCGCCCCAGCAGCGCTTCCAGCGCAGGCAGGTCATGCACCTGCCGGGGGGCCGTGTCGGCCATCCGGCGCAGCAGGGCAAGGCCCTGCGGCTCGGTCTCGCCGGGGGTGTGCAGGGCTTCTGTCAGGCTGGCACGCTCGGTCTCCGTCAGGGGCCAGCCGCCGCCCAGACAGTCCAGCCCATCTGCGGGAGTGGCCGCAAGGTCCGTCAGTTCCAGCTCCGGGGCAGCGGGAGCCAGCGCTTCCACGAGGGGTTCCAACGCAGCGCAGAGGGTCTGCCCCTGCCCCTTGGGCCAGCTGAGCCACAGCCCCTTTGCAGGAGCGGTCAGGGCCTTGTAGAAGCAGACCTGCTCACGCACCACACGGTTCTCAAAGCAGTCGGGCAGGTCGATCTCCTGCGCCATCAGGGCATCGCGGTCGGCGTGGGTCAGCAGACCCACCTCGCCGGGCGCGGCCGGGAATTCCCCCTCGGCCAGCCCCAGCACAAACACATAGTCCGGCGCGTCCAGACGCATCTTGCCTGCGCTGGCCAGCACCACCGCATCCAGGGTCTGGGGAATGTGCCCCAGGTCGGACGAGCGGAGCAGCAGCCCGAACAGATCCTCGTATTCGGCCACGGTCACGGTCTGCTCCCCCAGCAGATGGGCCATCTCGTTCAGCAGCCCCATGACCACGTTCCACTCCCGGGCGGCTTCCTCCGCCGCCGGGATGCCCCGGCCCGCGCGGATGGCCTTTACCTGAGCGGCCTGCTGTTCCTCAGCCCCCAGCGTTTTCAGGCAGAAATACACCGCCCGGCTGATGGCCTCGGCGTTGACCCCGCGCACCTTGGCCCGGAATGTATCCACCGCCCCCACGAGCAGGGCACGGGCATGTTCTGCCCGCTCCCGGTTGCGGAGGTCCTCTTCGGTCAGCTCCTGTTCTCCAAAGCCCTTGGGGCTGCGCTCAAACTTCTCCCGCCAGGCCGCCGCCGTGGGGGCCCAGGTGTAGGCATAGTTTTCCAGCGCGCAGACCTGCTCCTCGCTCAGGGCACACAGACCGGTCTTGGCAAGGGTGGTCAGGTTCTCGGTCAGGTCGGCTCCCCGGGCGATCTCCAGCAGGGCCCGCACCGCCGTGGCCGGGGCGCTGAATTCCGGGGTGGTGGGTTCATCGCAGTACAGGGGGATCTCCGCCATCCGGAACTCATACCGGACTGCGGCACGATACTTGGCGATATCGCGGCAGACCACAGCGATCTTTCCGCACCGCACGCCCTGCCGCATCAGTCGCCGGATGGCACCGGCAGCGGCACGGGCCTCCTCCTCCCGGCTGGGCGCGGCAAAGAGCCGCACCTCGCCCGCCGGGACATCCGCGGTGCAGCTGCCGGTTTCCAGCAGCTCTGCCACTGCGGCAAGGCCCGGGGCGTTCCGGTGGCGCAGATCCTTGCGCAAAAGCTGCGGAACGGCCACCTCCGTCCCATTTTTCCGGGCCAGCTGGCGCAGCTGCGCCGCCACCTGCTTGGCCCCGGAGAACAGGCTCAGGTCACCGGGCAGCAGGGGGGCACCATCATCGCAGAGGGCCACCGTTACGCTGGGCAGCGCCGCCAGCAGGGCCCCCAGCAGCCGCTTTTTGGGGGCGTTGAAGGTATCGAACTCATCAATGAACACCGCCCGGTCCCGCAGAAACTCCGGCAGGTTGTGCCGGGCCAGCGCTTCCTCCAGCCGGGCTCCGGACAGCTCCAGCCGGTCAGAGGGGTCCATGCCGCTGCGGGCCAGCAGGGTCTCGTAGCCCTGAAAAATGAGGGCCAGCTCACTGAGCTTACCGCTCTCGGCTCCGCAGGCACCGGCCAGCTGTGCCAGCTGCTGGCCGGAAAGGCCCGCGCTCTTCAGCTCGTCGATGGTCTGAGCCGCCATCTGGCAAAAGGCCGCACTGCGCCGGTGGCGGTGATAATAGTGGACATTGTCCTGCAGCTCCTCCAGTGCCCGGCGCACCAGCACGGCACGGCCTGCGTCAGAGAGGGTCTGCACCGCCGCGCCGCCCTCGGTGGAAAGGATCTTTTCTGCCAGACTGGTAAAAGAAAAACTCTCCACCATGCCGGACAGGGCATCCCCCAGCTCACGGTAGATGCGGCCCTCGGTGCTGGAAGTGAATTGTTCCGGCACCAGCAGGATGCTTTTTTCCCCTTTTTCGGCCCGGGCGCGGATGCGCTGGTACAACAGCGTTGTTTTTCCGCTGCCGGAACCGCCCAGAAGTAGCTGTAACATTGTTTTCTCACTTTCTCTGCATCTCAGCCCAAGCCACCGAACTGACCCAATATGCCAAGGGCTCCCCTACTAGGAGCAACAGCAACAACCGCCGCCAGTGGCGGATAAAGGGCGTTGCTGTTGGGGCCGCGGCCAGCAAGACACAAGTGTTGTTTACAACACGAAGTGGATGCTGGGTGCCGCAACCCGGACCTGTCACGCGGAGCGTGACTGAGGGGTTTAACGTTCCATAAAAATTTCCTTCCCCCTGCAATAAACAAGCCGCCCGTTCCGTATTCATTACAGAACGGGCGGTTTTTCGTCCATAGTACAGGAGGTATATTTCTTATGAAGATTCTGAATACAATGCTGGGCCGTCAGGCCATTGCCGCAGCCCTGGTGCTGTCCCTTGCCATCCCCATGAGCGTCGGCGCATTTGCCGAGGAGCCTGCCGCTGCGGCTGCCGCCGATGACACCGTTGTTGCAGGCTACCTGCCCCCGCAGGACGAAAGCGTGATGCTTCAGGGCGAGATCGCGCTGCACAGCGGCGATGTTGCCGTGGGCGAGACCGACCCCGCCTACGGCGGCTACGGCGCACCGGAGGGTGACCCCATTCAGGGCGACATCATGCTGATCTCCGCTGACGAGGCAAAAACCACCGAAGCCCGGTACACCGTCAAGGGCCTGCTGGGCCGTCAGGTCCTTTACACCGCCCGGCAGGAGGGCCGTGTTCTGACGCTGGACGTGCCGGACTGCGCCGCCACCTTCCGCACCACCATTCAGGATATGAAGGCCCTGATGAATCAGGGCGTGTCCACGCTGGTGCTCACCACGGAGAAGGGTTCCACCACCCTGAACCTTTCCCTGCTGTGCGAGGGCCAGACCGACACCCAGCGGGTGGTGCTGCGGCAGCTGGGCGACAGCGCTTTCCTGACGGTCGGCCTGCGCTGCCGCCGCGACCTCATCGTGGGCCGCTGAGCGGGGTGTGTTCCCCTTTCCTGAAGCTTAACAGAAACACAGCAGGAGCGCTCTGCCGGTATGACCCGGTGGGGCGCTCCTGCTGTGTTTGGGATATATCAGAGGATGTCAAATTTTACTGCGCGTTCTGCTTGAGGTCCTGTGCCTTCTTCCAAGCACGCAACACGCCGATCTTGGTAACCATGTTGTCCGGATAGAACTTCACCTGTTCAGGGGGCAGCTCTGTATCCTGATCGTTCAGGTCAGGCATGAGGTCGTGCTCCATGGCCCAGCGGGCAGCATGCTGCAGATCCATATCCTGTTCTTCCTGGCCAACATCGGGGTAGAGGATCTCAGATTCCGGCATAGGCTTGCCTGCATCCTCCCACAGCATCATTGCAAGAGCACTGCGGTTGCTGGGGAAGTAGGGCAGACCCCACATCTGGCCCACAAGATCGGTGCCCAGCGTGTAGCCGACCAGTGCGCCGCCAGCCACAACAGCCGTACCGACAATGATGGGGCCAACAACATCAGAACCATCCTCAATGTCAGCGCTGCGGTACTGTGCAGCCACATCCACATCGTCATTCATGGTAAAGGTGATGGACTCAGCCTTGTAATCCTGCTCCTGCGGCAGGTCAAACTTGCCGGTAGACCAGAGATCAAACACCATACCCTCGGGAACCTTCGTCTGGTCCAGCGTCACGGTGACTTCTGCACCATCCGGCACAAGGCAGGTCTGCTTGCCGCTGGTCTCATCGGTGCTGGTTTCCAGTGTATCGGTCACATCAATGTCGCCGTCTTTCACAGCAAAGGTGCCGCCGGTCACGGTCAGGGTATGATTGACGACAGGCTCATCCTTCTTCCACTGTGCCGTAAACACCTCATCACCCGTCAGTTTTTTAAGCTCACTCTCAGCTTTATAGAGCTTACCGTTAAGGCTCAGCCATCCAGCAAACTGGTAGCCTTCTCGTGTGGGCTTCGCTGCAAGCGTCACGCTCTCATTTTCACGGTAGAAATGTTCGTTGTAATCGGCAGTTGCGTCGCCAACGCCTTCATTCAGGTTGTACTGGAGGCGGTACACGCTGGCATGTTCCAATTCTTTTTTCGTCCAGCCACAGTACTTGCAGGTTTTTGTCACTTCACACTCATCAACACGCTCAACGCTCGGTGTCCAATCCGAACGGCCGGTAATTTCATAGGCATCCTCCTTCTCACCAACGGTATAGGAGTGCGTCTTCATCTTGCCGTTTGTCCAGACCAGATCGCCGCCCAGATACACGTCCGTATAGCCAGTGTTGCCCGTAAAGCCAGTGCTTTTGTCCTCTTTAAAGCCGAACAGCTGCGAGCAGGTCGTATTACTCAGGGCTGCATCAATGGTCTGGGGATTGTCGATATGAATGATGTACTTATAGGGACGCATGTTGCTGTCGTTGATATTCAGCGCTTGTTTATTGAGGATGGAGGAATTCACGGTGCAGTTGTTAAAGTAAACCCTAATGTCATGTTTTCCTGCACTGAAATCCGTGTAAACATTGATTACCTTTCCACTTGCATTAAAGGTGCAGGTATCAAATGTCATGATCGGGGAGCTATACGTCCAGAGTGCATATCGTCCATCTGGAGCATTGAAGGTCGTATTAGTGAACACTGCACTTTTATAACCCCAGTAGAAGGTCTCGCCGTTGATGACGCAGTTTTCTACCACTGTATTGTCAATACGGATGAAGCCCAGATAATCTTTATCACCGGAGCGAAGCGTCATATTTTTGAAGGTGACTGTTCCGGCACCATCAAAGCTGTAATCGCCGTTATACTCTGTGCCGAAATTGGCCGGGTCCGGCACCAAAGCACCGATATTCCAGGCCGTTTTGTCAGGCCCCTGCCCCACAAAGGTCAGGTTTTTTCCCTTGGGCTTTTGATTGTCTTTGATTTTTTTGTACAGTGTATAACTGCCCGCGCCAAGGGTGATGGTATCATCGCTCGATGCATTTTCCACAGCAGCTTCCAAAGACGGATAGCCCTTATGACCCTGATTTTCGTTCCATGCTACATACGTTTCTTCGATGCCGGGTGCGTCATCCGCAAAAGCCAGCATGGGAAGCATCTGAAGCATCATTGCCACTGCCAGCAGGGCCGCAAAAAACCGGTTTTGACTTTTCTGTTTCAACTTTCTTCATTCCTTTCATCACTATTTGCATTTTTGCAACGGATTCCCCGCAAGGAACCCTCCAGATTCCTACCGCACTGTCACCTCCCCTGTAGGTTCCATTTTCCGCATTGCAGGTCTCAGCCAGGTTGCTGAGTGCTTTGTTCTCAAAGGAATTTTTGTCATTTCATTATACCCCCCCTAAATTAAAATCAAGTATTTTGAAAACTTTTGTTGATATTCACAAATCAGGTATTCTTTTTCGGTCATTTTCACGAAACTGCCTTTGACAAAGAAAAAAGCGGCCTGCCAGTGACTGACAAGCCGCAAAATATTGCCATATTTCAAATGAAAAGCTGCTGACAGCATGGGCCCCAGCTTTTTTGCCGCAAACAGCAGAAGCCCCCCGCCGGTTCTCCCGGCGGGGGGCTTCTGTTGTGGCAGCTTATGGTAAACGGAGAGTGGATATCAATTGAGAATGGGATTCAGGATCTCGACCAGTGCATGATACTGGGTGGCGTAAGCTTCTGCGCCGTCCTTGGGGCGGCCCGGCTCGGCCATCTCGGACTTCATCTTCTCGACGATCGGGTTATTCTCAAATTGGAGCTTCTGGCTCTTACCGCCTTTGGCTCCTGGTGCAAAGAAATCAAACATCGCCAGATGGGGCTCCAGCGTCAGGAAGCCGTGGTAGCCCTCCTCGCAGAAAGCACGGCGAAGCAGCTCAGGGATCTTGCCAAGGCCGGTGCCTGCGGGCACATTCAGCAGGTAGCCGGGCAGAACATCCTTGATGTGGATATAAGCGATCTGGTCATGGAGCAGTTCCCAGCACTCCGCGGTGTCCTGCTCACACTGGACAAAGTTGGCAAAATCAAACGCCGCCTTGAAGTGGGGGCAGGCCAGCCGGTCGAACAGCAATTTGCAGCGGGCACCGGTGTCTCCGTAGATGCCCTTCTCATTTTCATGGAGCAGGACAATGTCATGCTTTTCCGCGATCCGGATAAACTGACGCAGCTTATCCAGCACCACATCGGTATAGCTGTCTGCATCGGCATCCTTGGGGATGAGGAAACTGAACATCCGGATGAAGGAGCAGTCCAGCAGCCTGGCCGTTTCGCAGAGTGTTTCCAGCTGCTCCAGCTGCTTGGCAAAGCCCTCTTCATCGTCCACCTCCACCTTGCCGATGGCCGTACCCAGGCTGGAAACGCCCACGCCTGCGGCCTGCAGCTTTGGCAGAAGAACGGTGCGCACTTCCTCGGGGGTGTAATCGGCAATGCCCTTGTGCTCGGCGCTGCGGATGCAGATATACTTCATCCCCAGATCCGTCACAGTTTTGAGCTGCTGGTCAAAGTCCTGGCTGATCTCATCCGCAAAACCGGAAATTTTTTCGTAAACGCTCATAAGACACACCTCATTCAACGATCTTTGTTTTCCGAACTTAGCAGCACTGTTTCTGGCTTGTAGTATACCACTCTTCCGGGAGCTGTGTTATAATAAATCGAAGAAAAATATCAAAATTCAAAGAACGTTCATAAATTCAACGCAACCGCCAAACAAGGAGGCACGTTCTTGTGCAATTCAACGAAAAAGAAAAAGTTCTCCAACTTTTTTCGGAGAGTGGGCGAGAAAACGCGGAGGGCAGGAGGGGCTGACACCCCGCCAATACCGCCTGCAGCAGCGGCAGCTGGGAAAATAACAGCAGAAGCCCCCCGCCGGGAGAACCGGCGGGGGGCTTCTCTGTATGCGAATGAGGAGTTACTTCTTTGCCAGGTACTTACGG
>OHFR01000847.1_pt1 | contig 11738 bp, 10 predicted proteins | sample 1567531 | NCBI WGS metagenome assembly OHFR01 (sample SAMEA3879597, study PRJEB24766) | human gut metagenome | biome: human-associated habitat; feature: feces | place: USA | collected 1985/1987
TGCCATCTTCTTGTGCATATTGACTAACAATCTTGTGAGATTCATCACATGACCCATCATCCACAATAATGAATTCAAAATCTTTTGTTGTTTGTTGCAAAACGCTTTGAATTGTTTTGTCTAAAGTTTTTTCTGCGTTATACACGGGCATTATGATTGAAAATATCACTTCTGAGTACTCCTTATCCATCCTCAATACAATTCGTTTACCAGTTTCTCAAGTTCTTCATTAAATTTCGCATTATTACTGCTCATACCATGTCCCATACTGGCGACAATCTGGTCATAGTTCGTTATAATATCTCCCAGTGTATTGATATCCTCCACCGGAATAATTGTTCCCATTCTCTGTGCTACATTTCGTGCGAACTCAACCTGATGGTCATTCACATGCTCATTGAACTGATGCTGACGCGGCACGACAATGGGAGTTTTACCAATCTGCAGCGGCATAATGAAACTTGCCGGACCCCCTGATGTCAAGATAGGGGCAAAAACTTTTTAGAAAAAATCGCAAAAAAATAAGCCCTACAAGGCTTTCCGTCAGTTCTGAACCAACTTGAGCCTTGTAGGGCTTTACTCGCTATTCTATTTTCAATAGTTACTTATCGAATCCAATCCATCAATTTTCTTACGCCGCTTATCACACTGGCATAATCAATTTCTGCTGCATACGAGTATTTCTTCTGATATGCTCTCCACAGCACTTGAAGCTGTTCATCTGCTTCAATAATTTTGATAATCTCCTCGGCCTGCTCCTGCAGATGATCCGTTCCTCTCTTTTTGCAAGTTGCCGCAAAAGCATCTTTCAACACAGCCTTATTGACTTTATCTTCGTATGTATCGAGCAGCATCCGTATATCGTAAAAATCCCTCATTCGGGTGTTTAAGATGCCCCTCGCCAAAACCGTCTGCAACTTCTCGGCTAATATAGTTTCCAAATTATACGACCATAGACTGATAGAACGATCTTCCAGCAAGAGATCATAATTGAACTCGATTGCTCGTGGGGTAATGACATCGCCCGTGGAAATATCAATTTTCAAAGGTGTAATCAATCTTCCCACATTGGCATTCATGGTAACGCGGATTCCCGGATACTCCATTTCATCCATGATATTGGAAACATCTTTAACCTCAAAAGAAACACCATCATCAAGGTCAATATCTTTGACCTGATTGACAACTCGCAAGGCATCCTCCGCAGACAGATTTAGATTCTTCATGCTGGTGTCTATGTCCATCGTGGAACGGTGCGCAACACCAATCATTGCCGTAACTAATATTCCGCCTTTGATAATGAAGTTATCCCGATATTCTGATTGTGTCAGCCTTTCCAGAAAACGCTCCATCATATAGATTCGCATGAGTGTCCTTGCGTCTGCATTGTTCTGTTTTGCAACGCTCTTGATACGCCCTTTTATCTGTTCAGGTGTAAATCCCATTTACAGTAGTACCTCCATATAATTTCGGATGATCTTATCCACTCGAAATAGCTTTGCATACTTCATCAGTTTATTAAGGTCCTTATCTTTTCTCCCGACATACGCTTTTAATACTGCATTGAAATCCTGTACTTCTATAGAACTTCTACTCCGCACCAAGTCGCAAATTGTCCGTTCCAGATCGTACATAGGAATTTCATTTCCCTGATTGCTTTTTACGATTTGCTTGCCAACGTCAAGAAGTTCCTTTTTTACTGTATAAACCTTATAGCCATCCTCTTTCAAGCGGTGAACATTATATCCACTATAAATCGTGAGTGTATGAACAAGCGGTTCCCGATCTGTCAGCCCATAATAATAGAACGCTTCATCATGAGAAAACACTCCCATCGGGCAGCGGCGGTGCAGCATTTCTAATTCGTCAATCCAAGTATCTTTTGCTGCGTATACGCCATGTCCGACTTGCTCGTATTCATTGGCCTTTACATATTTATAAAACTCAAATTTCGTTAAACCTACCTTCGTTGCAAGCTGCGGTGTTAAAATCTCATGTGTTTGAGCCAAATTGTTCATGTTCATCATAAGCGTCACCTCACCTTCGTGCTTATATTGTATTCCAAATAAGCACGAAAGTCAACGTAAACTTTCTTTTGTGCTTATTTCATTTGCAATATTAGCACATTCGTCCACTCAGCCTTACTTGATGCTCCCTATTCAACGTGCTATACTTAAACCATGAAAATCAATCAAAGGAAGTGCATTTGTCATGAGCAAACGACTTGTTGCTTACTTCTCCGCCAGCGGCGTTACCGCAAAGGTTGCTGAAAATCTTGCTGATGCTATCGGTGCAGACATTTTTGAGATTCAGCCGGAAGTTCCGTACACCAAGGCCGATCTGAACTGGATGGACAAGAAATCCCGCAGCACCATCGAAATGAGCGATCCTACCTCTCGCCCTGCCATCGCTGCCAAGCGTGATAACATGGACGAATACGACACCATCTTTGTCGGATTCCCCATCTGGTGGTATGTTGCTCCCACCATTATCAATACATTTCTGGAAAGCTATGATTTGAAGGGTAAAACAATCATTCCCTTTGCCACATCTGGCGGCAGCGACATGGGTAAGACCAACGAAAAACTTGCGCCGAGCTGCCCCGGTGCAAAGCTGCTGCATGGTAAGGTATTCAATTCCTATTCCAGCAAAGCCGACTTGTCCGCATGGGTAGAAACCCTCAGCCTCTAATAGACACATTCCTGCGGAATGAAACACCCGCCTGGTCGAGAAGATTTCCTGAATCCTCTCACCCAGACGGGTATTCTTTTTCTTATGCCGCTTCTTCCATCCAATTATGCGCCATACTTTTCCAACGCTCTCCGAATCACATCCTCACAGTTGAACTCTATTTTCATCGTTTGGTCGTCATACAGATAAACCATGCTGACAAAAGCATCCACACATTCTTTTGTCAGCCCACCGATGTACGTTTTCTCGCTGGCCTGCTTTGTCAGAGCGCGGATTTCTTCATCCAATTCATCGGCACACTCCTGTTCTTCCTTTTCTATCCGTATGCTATCCTGCAATGCAGCCAGTTTTTCCGAAAGAGCCTTTTTCTTTTCTATATACGCATCTCGCAGCAGCACACCGTCCGCATACGATTCATATAGTTTGATTTGCTCTACCCGAATGGCTTCTGCTTGCTTTTCCAAGTCCTCAATGTCCATGCAGCGCACCGTGACAGACTGCTTTTCCTGCATCCCCTGATTTACCACATCCAGCGCATAGAATACTGTTTTTATCGCACGAGCCACTTTTGCGTTCACCGAATGTTCTCTGTAATAGCCGCCGTAGCATTTAGAGAACTTTCCGGCTGACCGTTTATAGCCGCAATAGAAAACCATTTCCCCATATTGCCTTTCGTGGCGAAGCTGCCGATTACAGTTTCCGCAGCAGATTTTTCCTTTTAACGCAAAATCATCGCCCACCTTATATTGAATTGGAGTTACGTTACGGATCGCTTTCTGTGCCTGATAGTATTCATCTCTTGTCACGATGGCCGCATGAGCGTTTTCTGCGATGATCCACTTATCCTCCGGGAGCGTCCGAACAGAGGTAGTATTCACGTCAATTTTCTTTCTTCTCCCCATAACCAGCGCACCAGTGTATTCATACCGTCTAAGGATTCTCCATACGATTGCTGCATTCCATAACATTTCACTGTCCGGGGCAATAATAGGATTGCTGCCCATCAGCAGATTCTTTCGTTTCGCATACAATCCCGGCGTAGGAAGATTTAATTCGTTCATGCCATAGGCGATCTGCGTTGTATTGCGACCGGACAATGCTAATTCAAATACTTTTTTCACGCAGGGTGCGGCCTCCGGGTCAATCTCCCACCGCTGCCCACCTTTCTTGTTCCACACATATCCAAAAGGAACATTCGTGCAGGTGGCTTTCCCATTCTTCCAGTTCGTTTCCAGAGCAGCCCGAATCTTTTTCGCAATATCCCGGCTATACATATTATTCACCAGATTGCTGACCGCCACTTCGATTCCCGGCGTTCCGTTGTTCAGTTTCATGCTGTCAAAGGAATTATTCACGGCAATAAACCGAACTCCCATCAACGGAAAAATCTGCTCAATGTAATCGCCAACACCGATATAGTCACGACCAAGGCGGGATAAATCCTTTACCATGATGACTTTTATATCGCCCTGCTTCAAATCCACAATCATTTTCTGAAAAGCCGGACGATTAAAATTTGTTCCAGTATAGCCATCATCCACATATTCTACAATCTCGCCAAATAAATCTTCCTGCTTCCCAATGTAATCGTGGAGCAGCATCCGTTGGTTCTCAATGCTGTTACTTTCATCCTTGCTGCCCTTTTTCAAATCTCCGTCTGCCAATGATAAGCGGAGATAGATTGCAATTTTATCATTCATTCTGAACCTCCGACATGATTGCAAGCACTTCCTGATAGGGGTCGCTGCACTTAAATTCGACCTCCACAGAATTGTCCATTCCCACATAGATTCTCTTGATAAGTTCATGCACCAGTTCTTCATCAAATTCATTTTGATTCAGAATCCCGCGCATCCGCTCCATCTGCGCATCGCAGATTTTGATTCTCTTTTCCAGTTCCAATGCGCGCTGACGCTGCTTTTGCAGTTCATGTTCCAACCGCTGCTTTTCTGCTATGTAGTGTTCCTTTAGCTGACTATATTCATCTTCGTCCAGAATTTCAGCTTTATAGTCCTCATATAAACGCAACCGCCGTTCTTCGGCTTCCTGAATCCGAAACAGGATAGAGTTTTCTTTCATCTTGATGGAACGGGCAGAATCCAGATTGCTGCCGCGCATCATGTCTTTTACCAGCTTTTCTTCTTCACACATGGTAGACACCAGATGATGAATCTGATCCATCGCCACCATCATCAGCATTTTCTCCGGCACCGCATGATAGGCGCAGGGAGTCGTGTTCTTCTTTCTTTTGCAAATGAACACTCCATAGTGCGTTTCTTTCACCGTACCATGCACTCTCCGTTCAAACGTCATGTTGCGTCTGCAGCAGCCACAGTAAACCATTCCCGATAGATGGTTATAACACTTCTCTCTGGTTGCTTTGGAACGAGCCATCGCCCTTTCCCGTTTTTCCTTATTCTGCTCCCGCCGTGCCTGCACTTTTTCAAAATCCGATTTCAGAATGATTGCTTCATGAGCGTTTTCAACAATATGCCATTCCTTCTTTTCCACAGGATGGAGGCCAATCCCTTTGTATGATGCAGTTTGCGTTTTCCCAGATACCAGTTCTCCAATATAAGCACTGCTGTTTAAAATACGAAGAACCGTACTGGGATGCCATTTATTATAGGTAGGGTCATCTCCCTCATGCAATTTGCGATTCAGCCGTTCGTTCGGCCTTGCCACTCCTAAAAATTCCAACCTGCGGGCAATTTCGTTTGTGCTCACTCCTGCAAGATACCATTGATAGATCAGTTTGACCCACTTTGCATCCTCAGTCGCTTCAAACTTATTTCCCTGCTGGTTCAACTGATAGCCATACGGTGTACACCACGATGTAGGGATTCCCTTTTCGCGGCGCATCTGGTAACTAAGGCTGATTTTCTTTGAAATATCCTTAGCGTACAAGCTGTTTACCATGTTCTTGATGGGAACCGCAAGACTATCCACATCCGACTGCCGGATGTTGTCAAAATCATCGTTGATGGCGATAAAACGAACATGGAGCATCGGGAAAATAGTTTCCAGATAGCTTCCCGTTTCGATATAGTCACGACCAAATCGAGATAAGTCCTTCACTACGATGCACTGAATTTTGCCTGTCCGTACATCCTGCATCATACGCTCAAATTCTGGTCGGTCAAAACGTGTTCCCGAAAAACCGTTGTCTGCATAGGTATCGGTCAGCGTCAGATCCGGGTTTTCCCTGATATAATTATGAATTTGCAAAATCTGTGTGTGCAGGGAATCTTCTGTTTCATGCCCGCCGTTCTCAACCGACAGCCGCGCATACGCTGCCGTGCGCAGAAGTTCTTTTTCGTTTTGCTGTACGGCCTCCTGCACAGCGGCCTGCGGCATCATATTCTTTCTACTCTTTCTTGCCATTACAATCTTCCTCTCCGCTGTTCAGCCATTCTTCCGGGAAGAATCTCTTCCACTCACTTTCTTGTAGGATCACTTCTACCTGTTCAAAATCTACGATCCATACATGGTCAAGCCATTCTTTAAGATGTGCGCGCTCCAGCGTTTCAGGAATTGAAATCGCTCGGAACTTCATCAACCAGGGATTCCCATGGCTAAATGCTTTTTCTATATCATTAACAGCCAGCATTACTTTTTTAAAGGCCGTTTCCTGCTGCTGGACTGCTATCTGATACTGATGTTCATACTCCTCTACCTGTTCTAGCGAAATTGATCCCTGCTCGTATTCCCGATAAACTGCTGTTCGTTCATCGTCCTTGGCCATCAAGTGCGTAACGATCTCATTTGCTTTTTTTCTGTACTGCAATAGTCCAGCATCCATGCACTGTTTGACTTTCTCAGGATTCGAGTCCAGCACTCTATCAATATGCGCAGCTTGCATTTTTTCTTTTTCCAAAGCTGAAAGAATCTCTCGAAAGATTTTCTCGCTTTCGATGAAAGGGGCTTTTCCAGAGAAGCATCTATACCCCTTGTCAAACGAATAGATTTGCTGGCTTTCATCTTCTGATGTTCTGCACAGCAGACCTTTTCCGCTTTCTTTGTCATAGATTTTTTTGAAGAGCAGATTTGGTTTTTTTCGAGCCTTTTTTCTCGAAGGCAACCTCGTAGATTCCAACTTTTTCTGGGCTTTCTGAAATTCCGTCTCTGAAACAATCGCCGGAACCTCTAATTCTCGCTTTGCCTTTGCCAGCGTCAGCGTACACTTTCCGATATAGAGTGGATTTTTCAAAATCGAGCGAATTGTTGAATCCGGCCACTTGATTTTTGTTCTTGATCTTTTTTTCTTTGCCATCTGGATTTGTGGAGATGGAACGCCCTGTGCATCCAATGCTCTTGCGATTTCCGGGATTTTCATATCTTCCAGATACATCTGAAAAATCAGCTTTACAACCTGTGCGCTCTCAGGATTAAGAACAAGGTTTCTGCGATCTTCCGACAGCGCATAACCATATTTAGCCTGTCGATGGGTCAATGTACCCTCTTCAAAGTGATTCTGGCGATTGGTAATAAATTCCGAACGAATCTTATCAATGGTCTTTCCATTGAAATACTCTGCAACTTCTTCGGCAGTTTTGTCTGCACTGCAAAAGTCATCTTCCACAACTGCAAATTGGATACCAAGCGGATAGAACGTCCTCTGCAGTGCTTCAATGGCAAACGGAAGGGTTCTTCCACAGCGGAAGATAGAATCCACAACAACTGCATCAAATTTCCGCGCCATCCCATCCTGTACCAATTTGTCAAAGCCCTCTGTGGCTTCTGCTGTTCTCTTTCGGTCACTGTATTTTTCGGATACGCTGCACCCGCGCTTTTTTAGATACCGTGCAATTCGCTCATTCTGCTCCGCAATCGTATTGGATGGATTCTCTTCTCCGAGCCTGCTGGAAATCGACCTTGTATAACTGACCCATTTCATTCCTCTGCCACCTCATTTCCATGATGTGCTTGATATTCCATAAATTTTTCTGTGATACTGTGCAGTTCATCCTCGAAGCAGAAATGAATTTCAATCTCTGTTTTGCTATGAACATCTATGTGGTCGATCAGTTCCACCACGACCCTGCGTTCGAGCGTCTTGATATGTTCGTACTGCTTAAATTCTTCCAACCAAGTAGGAAGCAGTGTGTCGTGCTTTAATGCCTCCTGCTTCTTTTCGCGGATTTCCTGAATCTTATCCTGTGCCTCTTTTATCTTCTGCGCAAAGCGAGCATTCATTTCTCCGTACTCTTCCCGACTGACAACATCATCGCATAAGTCCTGATACAGACGGATTTTCAAATTACTGTACCGTTCCAATTCAGCTTCCAGTGCAGTGATCTGGCTGTCCAGAATCTTTATGCCAATCTGTTCTCCGCTTGCCAACTCTGCATTGGAGAGTACCTTTTCCGCTTCTACAAGAAGTGACACTTGATGCCGGATCGCAGCCAGAACACTTTCCGTCAGCTTCTCACTGTTTATCATGTGCGGTGTGCAGCCGCCGCCATTCTTATAGGTAGAGCAGTGATAGTATTGATACTTCTTTCCGTTTTTCGTCACCGTGCGGCGAATCATATTCTGCCCGCAGTCTGCACAGCGCAGAAAACCTGATAATGGATAAACTGTTGTCTGCGATGGTGCGGTACGAGTGTCCAGTTCCAACAACTGTTGTACTTGCTGGAACTCGCCTTTGCTGATAATGGCATCATGCGCATCTTCCACCCGAATCCAGTTTTCACTTCCAACATCATGGCTCTTTTTTACTTTATAATTGATTTTCCTGCGTTTACCCTGAATCAATGTTCCCGTATAGGATTCATTTTTCAAAATACGATTGACGGAAACCACTGTCCACTTCTGATTCAGCCCAGCCTGAAAACCGCAGGTATAGTTGAATCCATTGGCTCTCTTATACTCGTTCGGCGGCAGGACACCCAGTTCGTTCAAGTGACTGGCAATGCGCTGTGAACTCATTCCGTTCAATTTCTGTTTGAATATTTCCTGCACAATGCCCGCAGCGTATTCATCTATAATCAGATGATTTTTGTCTTTGGGGTCTTTGCGATACCCATACCCTGCGAAACTGCCAATGAACTGACCTTCTTTTCGTTTCACATCCAGGTGACTGCGAACGCGCAGCGAAATATCCCGGCAGTAGGTGTCATTGATAAGATTGTTGAACGGAATCAGAATACGGCCCTTATCATCGTTTTCCTCTGCACTGTCATAATGATCGTTGATGGCGATGAAACGCACACCCATGAATGGAAAGATTCTTTCCAGATAACGACCCGTTTCAATGTAGTTTCTGCCGAATCGTGATAAGTCCTTGACGATAATACAGTTGATTTTCCGATTCTCAATGTCCTGCATCATCCGTTTGAAATCCGGGCGTTCAAAATTCGTACCACTGTATCCATCGTCTACATACTCATCGACCTTATGCAGTTCCGGGTGCTTTCCCAGATAATCATTCAGTAAAGCTCTTTGATTTTTGATGCTGTTGCTCTCCTGCTGGTCACCATCCGAACGCGACAATCGAAGATATGTGGCACAGTTGTATTTTTCATTTCCCTGAAAAAACATAAAAAGCCGATAACCTCCTAATCTATTTGTCGTTCAGACAATAAACCAAGAAATTATCGGCTTTATCAGCATATTCTGTTTTGACCCAAAGCCATTATCTCATATTTCACGGTTTATGTCAACGCTTTAATGTGCTAAAGTGCAAATTTTCTTCCGCTTTCTTCTTTTTTCATTTCCGGTGTGTCCTTGCGCATTTTTTCAGCGTGTCCTCCAATCGGTTTTCTCCGGCAAAACTGATCTTTACGACCATTCCCCGGTCAAGATAGCAGTAGGGGTTCTTGATCTGTGAAATGAAATCGACCATCCGCTCCCGCTGCGACAAGTCTTTTCTAATTTCCACTTCGTTGATGTCTACCAGTTCCTTGCGGTTCACATTACGGAGATCGGTCTGTGCCATCTGGCGCAGGCTTTCCATGGTGTGATAGGTTCGTGCAGTTGTTTCGGTCATTCACTCATTCCTTTCTGTTTTTGGGGTGGTGTGTCAGCCTCTTTCACTTATAGAATTGGAGAAAGGCCATTTCGCAAGGTATTTCAAAAAATTTTTTGTCTTTTTTCAAAAACACCTTGCGAAACACGCTCTGCCCGATTCTAAAGATAGAAGAACCCGAAAAATGCGTAAGGCAACGGCTTCACCGTAAGTAGGGCAAGATTCGCCTGGAGTAACTCAAAATTCACTTTCGTGATTTTTCGTTACCGGCAATCTTGATGGGGATTCCGCTTCCCCATTCCCTCGGTACGCACAAAATCTCTGATTTTGGCTATTTGGCTTCCACTAAAGTGGTCGCAGCCGACCGCCTACGGCTTGTCGGGATTTGCTTCGCAAATAAATTTGAAGGGAGTTTCTATCTATGGGCAGAAGAAAAAAGTGCGAGCAGATAAAAAGAACAAATAACGTAATGGTACGTTTTACGGATGTCGAGTACGCTTCTATTTCCATTTCTGCTGAACAGGCAGGCTATCCAGTTGCCGTTTATGTCAGGAAGAGTGCGCTGGACGAACACATCGAAGTCCACTACAACATCACTGCAGAACTTCCCGAACTTCAAAAACTGATTGCTGAGTATTCTGCCATCGGCAACAACCTGAATCAGATTGCCCAATACTTCCACTCTGGCGGTTTCTATTCCAAGTCAATGCAGAACGAGATCAACCGCCATCTCACTGCATTATGGCAGCTTCGGCAAGAAGCAATCAAATTAGGGGGAACCTATCATGGCCGTGTTAAAACACATCGCAATAAAAAACGCTGATTACAGTGCGGCAGTCTGCTATTTGAAATATCAGCATGATGAACGACACTTAAAACCGCTCCTTGATGAAAATGGGAGCATGATGCTCCGCAGCGAATTTCACATGAATGGAGTAAACTGCAATCCCGACACCTTTGATCTTGAGTGCGAAATGCTCAATGACCAGTATCGAAAAAACTACCGATACGATGAAGTCAAGTCCCATCACTATATCATCAGTTTTGATCCGCGCGATAAAGACGAACACAATCTTACTGGCGAGAAAGCACAAACCCTGGGACTTGAATTTGTGAAGAATCATCTTCCCGGACATCAAGCATTGGTCTGTACTCACACGGATGGACATAATGGCAGTGGCAACATCCATGTTCATATCATAATCAACAGCTTACGGAAACTGGACATAGAGCCACAGTCATACACCACACGCAGCATTGACTGCAAAGCAGGATACAAACATCACCTGACAAAAGATTATCTAAAATACTTACAGCAAGAACTTATGAATCTATGCCAGCGTGAAAATCTGTATCAGGTCGATCTTCTCTCTCCGGCTCAACGTAAAATCACTGAAGCTGAATACTGGTTGCAAAAGCGAGGGCAGAAAGAGCTGGAAGATATAAACGAACAGATCATTGCTGATGGCATGAATACTGGCACATCCGGGGGAACCACTTGCGGAAGTCACTCCGAATCTGCATCTGGTCGTACAAATCTCTCGCCCAGATCACCGAGGGAGCCATATCAAAATCCATAAAAAACACGCTCATTGCATCGTCCTCCTTAATTGCTTCTGCCGCCCCATCCGAAATCATGTCTGACCTGTGCAGCGTAATAACTGTCAATCGTGGTCGGAGCATTATACAGTGTAGCAAGCAAATATTGTTTGATGTTTCGTACCTGTGTGGTATTGCTTTTCAGGCATTCCATTACATACTGGATGTGCATGGAATCCAGCTTCATCAGGCGGCTTTTGACCACCTCTTTCGGCTTTTCTTCCCCGCAAATGCGCAGGAACTTCTTTCTGCTGGTTACGGTTTCCACAAGAAGTTCCAGAATCTCCATCAGGATTTCCCGGTCATGTGGGAAGTTCTTCTCTAAGATTGGGATTTCCAGCTTGTCTTGAAAATAGAGTCGATACCTCTCATCTTCCCGCATCTCCCCGGATATGTTTTCACCAGATTGTGCAGAATAGATTAGATCAGTCTCACTACTATCAGTATTATTTATATCAGTCTTACTTCCGTTTGATTT
>OHFR01000857.1_pt1 | contig 11614 bp, 10 predicted proteins | sample 1567531 | NCBI WGS metagenome assembly OHFR01 (sample SAMEA3879597, study PRJEB24766) | human gut metagenome | biome: human-associated habitat; feature: feces | place: USA | collected 1985/1987
TTCCGCATATGGCACGTGCTGCTGCGGCTGTCGGCATTGATGCACTGTTCTTAGAGGTGCATGATAATCCGGCAGAAGCACTGAGCGACGGCCCGAATATGGTTAAGCTGGATAATCTGGAAAAATTATTGACCGACGTACTTGCCATTGACAAGATTGTACGTGGCTAAAGGTAGGGTGAGAACATGGAAGCAATGCTAAAGCATGCACAGGACGTTCTGCGCATGGAGGCAGAAGCGATTTTAGAGCTGGTGCCGCGTGTAGATGAAAATTTTGCTGCGGCAGTAAAACTGATTTTAGACTGCCAGGGCCGTACCGTTATTACCGGTATGGGCAAATCCGGTCTTATCGGCCGTAAAATGGCTGCAACCTTAGCCAGCACCGGTACACCGTCCTTTTATCTGCATCCTGCAGAGGGTATTCACGGTGACCTGGGCATGGTAACGGAAAGCGATGTTGTTATTGCGCTTTCCAACAGCGGTGAAACCGGTGAGGTTTTGAATATCCTGCCGTCCTTGCGTCGCATCGGGGCAAAGATTATCGCTATGGTTGGTAAGCCTGATTCCACCTTGGGAAAAAATGCTGACGTGGTACTTAATGTAGGTGTAAGCAAGGAGGCCTGTCCTCTTGGTCTGGCTCCGACAAGCAGCACGACCGCAGCGCTGGCGTATGGCGATGCGCTGGCTTTGGCGCTGCTCAAAAAGCATAACTTTACCGCAAGCCAGTTTGCTATCTTCCATCCGGGCGGCAGCTTGGGACGCAAGCTGCTTTTGACCGTAGGCAGCATTATGCATAAAGGCGAGGAGAACCCGACTGTACTGGCGGATACCAAGGTACAGGACGCTTTGTTTGTTATTACCGACAAAGGTCTGGGTGCCGTATCCGTTGTTGATGCGGACGGCGTTATGCAGGGCGTGCTTACCGACGGTGATATCCGCCGCGGTCTGAGCAAGGGTGTTGATTTCCTGCAGCGTCCTGTTTGCGAGCTGATGACGAAGTCTCCGAAAACTATTACCGAAGACAAGCTGGCAGCACAGGCTCTGCATCTTATGGAAAGCAACAAGCCGAAACCGATTACAGTATTGCCTGTTATTGACAAAGACAATAAGGTTATCGGCCTGCTGCATATGACCGACCTTGTAAGGCAAGGAGTGGTATAATGATCAGCTGGTTCGACGATGCACAGGATGAGGATGACGAATTTATAGAAGCAGCTAAAGCAATCAGACTGCTGGCTTTGGATGTTGACGGCGTACTGACCGACGGAACTATCTATATTGCGGCAGACGGAGAATGCTTTAAGGGCTTTAACGCAAAGGATGGCATGGGCATCAGCTGTGCTTTGCGCAATGGTCTTGATGTAGCAATTATTACCGGACGCAAAAGCGAGATTATTCACCGCAGAGCTGAGGAGCTGGGCATAACAACCATTATCGAAGGGGCTAAGGATAAGCGTGAAGCGCTGCGTTCCTTAAGAAGGCTGCGCGGACTGTCGGTAGAAGAGGTTGCTTATGTAGGTGATGACCTCAATGATTTGCCGGCCTTTGCCGAGAGTGGTCTGACATTTGCTCCCGATGATGCTGCAGAAGATGTGTATGATGCAGCTGATATCGGTTTGGATAATCCTGGCGGCAGAGGTGCTGTCCGCGAGGCAATAGAGTATATTTTAGCTGCTCAGGACAAATGGAAAAAAATTGTTGCTTCATATGAGCAAGCTGGACAAGGAGATAGACAATAATGTGGCTTTATTATTTATTAAAAACAATGAGTACCGTAATTTCCTGGCTGCCCTATAAGGCAGTTGTGGTTATCGGTAAGGGTATGGGCCACCTCTATCATAAAATTGCCAAAAAGCAGCGTGTGCGTGCAGAGGAAACTATCCGCGAGCGCTTAGGCTATAGTCAGGAGCAGGCCGAGGCTACAATCAAATCGCTGTTTGTGAAGCTTGGCATAACCTTTATGGAAATTATGTATATGCCGGCGTTGAACAAGGACAATATCCGCGGTCTGGTAACCTTTGACCGTCCGGAGGTTCTGTGGGATGCGCTTAAGGAGAAGCATGGCGTTGTTATGCTGGCCTGCCATATGGATAACTGGGAATGGCTGGGCGCTGCACTGGCGCTGAACGGCTTCCCGCTGAGTGCGGTAGAAAAACCGCAGCCTAACCGTGTTTACAGCGATTTTATGAATGAGCTGCGCAAGGGCGTAGGCCAGGAAATTTTTTCGCGTGGTACAAGTGAAATCCTCGGCTGTGCGCGTGCTATGAAGAAGGGACGTATGCTGGGCCTGATAGCTGACCAGGACGGCGGCTATGACGGCATCTTCGTTCCTTTTTTGGGCAAGATGGCATCAACACCTAACGGACCGGCATATTTTTCCCGTAAATTCAAAGCACCTATTGTGCCGATTTTTATAGTGCGTAAGCCTGACGGCTATGGCCATAAAGCGATTGTACGCGACCCTATCCATTATGAATTCACCGGCGACCAAAAGCTGGATGATTATAATGTTACCCTGAAAATGACTCAGGAAGTTGAAAAAATAATCAAGGAATATCCTGATAACTGGTTGTGGTTCCAGCATCGCTGGAATACACCATACACCCCACCGGAGGAGGAAAAGCAGCCAGATGAAAAATAAGAAAGTAATTCTGTCAGTATTGGCAGGCATTGTAATTGCCGGTGCAATTATTGCCTGGCTGATGCTGAGCGGCGATAAACCTATAACTGTAAAACCGGGTGATGGTGTTACAGCGCAGATTAATGCTTCCTTAAAAAACAGTATGGTTAAAAGGGAAAAGGATGGCAAAAAGCTGTGGGAGTTTACAGTAGAAGAGGTTGTTAACGATAAGGCTAAAAACACAGCCTATCTGAAGGGCATCAAAGGCAAAGTTTATCGTGCGGACGGCAGCTTTATCGATATTTCTGCGGATAAAGGCAGTGCCGGCATGAAGAGCAATGACTTTTTCCTAGAGGGTAATATTAAGGCTGTACTGAATACCGGCGGTGAGCTTTATGCCGATAAAATAAGCTGGAATCAGGAAAAAGAGCTTATTACGGCAACAGGGCATTTTAAAATGCATAAGGATGCCTATACCGCAACTGCGGATAGTGCTGTAACTACCAGTGCTTTTAAGCATATTAAGCTTAAGGGTAATGCTAAAGTGGAGAAAGGCGGCGAATAAGATGGCTTATAAAAATAGATTACTGCTGACAATGGCTGCAGCCGTGCTGGCAGCAGGCGTAACAGCAACTGCTTTTGCGGCTCCGGGCAATTTCAGCGTTCAGGCTGATGAGCTGGAGTATGACCTGGGCAGCGGCGAAGCTGTAGCAAAGGGAAATGTTGTACTGATGCAGGATGGCGGCAGAGCTACTGCTGATTACGCTAAATTCAACAGTAAAAGCAAGAGCGGTGTTTTAACCGGTAATGTTATTGCCGACCGCGATGATGCACATGTCGTGTGCAATGAGTTTATTGTGCATAATGAAAATGATTTGTCTGCTGTAGGCGGTGCCATGATTACCAAGGGCGGCAAAAGCTTGAGCTCTGACAGAGTTGATTATTACAAGGCGCGCGAATTTGCCGAAACAATCGGCGGCTGGGCGCGTCTTACCGACAGCGATGGCAGTGTGCTGAATGCGGCAAAGATTGATTATAATATAGCACAGGGAGTTGCCAATGCATACGGCGGTGTTGATATCCGCAGTGATGCACGCAGCCTGACAGCTTCTGCTGACAGTGCAGTCTACAAAACCGATAACAGCGGTTATGTAGAGCTTATCGGCAATGCCAAAGCAACTCAGAACGGCAACAGCGTTGCCGGCGATAAACTGCGTCTTACCAATACCAACGTGGCTATTGCCGACGGTAATGTAGATATTATCTATATTCCGGAAAAGCAGCCTGCGCTGCCCGGTAAAGAAAAACAGGGCGCAGATGATAAAGCTTTAGCCTAAGAAGCGGAGGGCAAAGTTTTGGTTATAACAACAGATAATCTGGTAAAAATTTATAATACCCGTCACGTTGTTGACGGAGTAAGCATCAGCGTAGAGCAGGGCAGCGTAGTAGGACTTCTCGGTCCTAACGGTGCCGGCAAGACGACAACCTTCTATATGATTGTCGGTATTGAAAAGCCTGATGCAGGTACCGTGATGCTCGACGGCAAGGATATTTCCTCAATGCCCATGTACGAAAGAGCGCGTGCAGGTATCGGCTATCTGCCGCAGGAGGCTTCTATTTTCAGCAAAATGACGGTAGAAGATAACATCATGGCGATTCTGGAAACAACTGATCTGAATGCATCCGAGCGAGAAGCGAAGATGAACGCTCTGCTGGATGAGTTCCGTCTGAACCATGTGCGCAAGAGCGAGGGCAAGGCGCTTTCCGGCGGTGAACGCCGCCGCGTAGAGATTGCCCGTGCGCTGGCTACCGACCCGGCCTTCATTCTGCTGGATGAACCGTTTGCCGGCATTGACCCCATTGCCGTAGCGGATATCCAGGGCATGATTGCGCATTTGGCACAGCGCGGCATCGGTGTGCTGATTACAGACCATAACGTCCGTGAAACACTGAGCATCGTTGATAAGGCCTATATTTTGGCTGAAGGTCATATTTTGCTGCATGGTGACAGCGAAACAATTGCCAATGACCCTGTTGCCCGTAAATATTACCTTGGCGATAACTTTAGCATGTAACAGGAGGAAGAAAAGTGCGCTTACGATTATTAGACCGTTATGTACTGAAGGAGCTGTTATACCCCTTCGTTTTCGGCATCGCTGCTTTCTCCAGTATTTTTATTGCCAGCACGATGCTGTTTAAAATTACCCAATACATGACTAAATACGGTGCTCCGCTGGAGACTGTAGCCCGTTTGTTTATGTATAATCTGCCGGAGGTTATCAACTATACCTTCCCGATGTCTATGCTGCTGGCAGCGCTGATGGCTTTTGGCAAGCTTTCCGGTTCCAGTGAGATTACGGCAATGAAGGCCGGCGGTGTCAGCTACTACCGTATTGTTGCGCCGGTGCTGGTTGTTGGCTTTTTTGTCAGCATGTTTTCCATGGTATGGGCAGAGAAGGTAGTACCTACCTCCAAAGCGAAGGCGTCGATAATTCTGAATGAGGAAATCCGCCACAATACGCGTCCGACTACTCAGAACCATATCATCATCAAAACTATCAGCGGTGATACCCAACGTGTTACCTATGCTAATAAGTTTGATGAAAAGCTTGGCAAGATGACCGATATCACTATCGAAGAGTTTAATAAAGGCAAAATTGCCCGTATTCAGACCGCCAAGGAAGGCTATTGGGAAAACGGCAGCTGGCGTATTGTAGACGGCAATGTTTTTGCGCTGGACGATAAGGACGGCGTACAAAGCAGTGCCAAATTCAAGGAGCAGATTATTCCTTTGAATTTCTCGCCGAAGCAGATTTCTTGGGAGCAAAAGGAGCCTGAGGAAATGACTATCCGCGAATTACGCGAATATATCAGCATGCTGGAAGAACAGCATACCTCGGCAGCACGTCAGTGGTGCGAAATCTTTATGAGAATCAATATTCCGCTGGCAAGCTTCTTCTTTGCAATGATCGGTGCTTGTCTGGGCACTCAGAAGCAGCGTACCAGCTCTTCTATCGGTCTGGGCATCAGTATCATCGTAATATTTATTTATTATGCAATAATGACCTTTACCACCGGTTTGGGCAAGGGTGGTGCAATGCCGCCGCTGCTGGCCTGCGCATTGCCTAACATTCTTTGCTTGGGTGTCGGCGTTTATCTGATGAAAAAGAAAAATGCCTAAAAGACTTGGATGAGTAAGTCATGGAGGTGAGTACTTGGTAGGTATAAGATTAATTATCATTATGGCCATTGTAGGTGGCCTGATTGCCTATCTGGCCGATAAAATGGGCAGTAAAATAGGCAAAAAAAGAATGTCGGTATTTGGCTTGCGTCCAAAGCATACGTCAATACTACTTACGGTACTCGGCGGTACTATTATTGCTGTTCTGACTATCAGTGTTATGGCAATAGCATCACAGAGTGCGCGTACAGCTTTGTTCGGCATGGAAAAAATTCAGCAGGAGCTGCTGCTTTTAAACAAAGAAAAGGCAGATACTAATGCTGCACTTGAGCAGGCCAAAGGCAAGGTTGATGAGCAGAATAAAAAAATCAGTGAGCTTGATGCTAAAATCAAAGAAGCAACTGCTGAAAATGATGCGATGGAAATTAAGCTGGCTCAGGTTAATGATATGTACAGTCAGGCACAGAGTGAGGTAAATTATCTTACCCAATCTAAGCTGCAGCTGACAAATGAAATTGGCGAGCTGGAAAAAACCACGGAGGCTTTGCGTAAGGGTATTATCAATATGCGTGAAGGCCAGGTGTATTATCGTGCCGGTGAGGTTGTCTTTGCCGGTATTATGCGCGGTGGTCTGAAGCATGAGGAAAACATGATTCAGATGAACTGGCTGTTGCAAAATGCAAATGAAGCAGCATTGCAGCGCTTGGGTGTCATTCACGATGAGCAAAAGCCTCTGCAGGCTATCTGGATTGGCAAAAATGTTGTCGATAATGCTGTAGCAAGGCTTGATAAAAGCAAGGGTAATATGCTTTTCCGTATCCGCACTGTTGCTAATATTATAGTTGGCGAGCTGGCGGTATGCGATATTGAGATGGTAGATAATCAGTTTATTTATCCTGATGGTACCCTGATTTTCAGTGAGCAGTATAATCTGGGGAATAACGGCCCGAGCTATGAAAGCGTGCTTATGGAATTCCTGACGCAGATTAACCATAATGCAGTAAAGGCCGGTGTGCTGCCGGATCCGATGACGGGTAAGGTTGGCAGTATGGATGCTGCTACGATGATTGAAGCAGCTAATTCTATGCGTCGCACCAGAGGAAGCTTTATTCTGCGTGCTTATGCTAAAGGCGATATTACGACAGCCGGACCTGTAAGGGTAAGGCTGGAGGTGATTCCGGTCAATGAGTAGTTATCTTGGCGTAGATCCGGGGCGCAGCAAAACAGGCTTGGCATTAGTTGCCGCTGATGGCAAAATTCTGGCTTTGCATATCGCTATGACGGATAATCTTGCTGCAGAGCTGCGACAGTTTGTCGGTTCAACTAAGCTGCAGGGAATTATCATGGGCAACGGCACCAATAATAAGGCGATAGGTGCAGTTTTGCGCGAGCTTTATCCGGAACTGTCGCCGGAGCTTGTAGGTGAAGCGTATAGCACGGAAGAAGCACGCAGTCTGTATTGGCAGGAAAATCCTCCCAAGGGCTGGCGCAGGCTGGTGCCGTTGGGACTTTTGGTGCCGCCGGAACCGCTTGATGCATACGCTGCTGTTGTACAGGTACGCAGATGGTTAAAGAAAAACGAGGAAATTGATTAATGAATAAGCTTGGAAATTTAAGCTGTAATGATTTTTTGACGGAGCTGGCAAGCGCTGCGCCCGCCCCAGGTGGCGGTGGCGGCGCTGCTATGGCCGGCGCTTTGGCGGCAGCACTTGCTTCTATGGTTGCTAATCTGACGATTGGCAAGGAAAAGTTCGCCGACCGCGAGCCGGAGGTCAAAGAGCTGCTTGTGCAGGCAGAAGCAGAGCGTGTACGTCTTTTGGAGCTGGTAGATGAGGATGCAGCTGTTTTCAACAGCTTTATGAGCTGCTATAAGCTGCCTAAGGCTACTGATGAAGAAAAGGCAGCACGTACAGCGGCAATACGTGCCGCTGCAAAGCAGGCAGCGACTGTACCGCTGAATATTGCCCGCAGCTCCTTTGCTGTACTGAAGCTGGCAGACAGGTTGGTAGTATCAGGAAACCCAGGCGTGATTACGGATGGTGCCTGCAGCGGTTTGCTGGCGCGTGCGGCGCTGCGCTGTGCGGAGTACAACGTGCGCATTAACCTGGGACTGACCAAGGATGAGGCGTGGAACGCGCAGGCTGCAGCAGAGCTGGAGCAGCTTTTGGCAGATGCCGAAGCGTTGGAAACACGTTTGCTTGCAGTAACGGATAAAGCGTTGCAATAAGGCTTTATTGCTTGGTGCGGTAGAAGTACTTGACGTAAGCGTGTTTTTAAAGTATAATAAAATTCTAATGGAAAGGTGGCCGAGTGGTTGAAGGCTCTAGTCTTGAAAACTAGCGAAGGTGCAAGCCTTCCGTGGGTTCGAATCCCACCCTTTCCGCCATTAAAAAATTATAATAGGGTCTTGCAATTTAGATAAGAATCTGTTATAATAAACAAGTAGTCTAATGGAGTGGTACTCAAGCTGGCTGAAGAGGACGGTTTGCTAAATCGTTAGACGGTTTACCCCGTGCGTGGGTTCGAATCCCACCCACTCCGCCAACTATGGCAATCGGCTCTCGGAGAAATCCGAGAGCTTTTTTGTTTTTTGGTGCAATGATGGTGCAATTAATGGTGTTCCGGTTGTTCCAAGAGAATTTATTTATTATGCTTTCTACAATAGCTAGAAATAAATTCTTGGATGTTTTCCTTTTTAAATCTATCGTCTTGAAGTAGGTTGAAATAATAATATTTTTCACCAGTACTTGTTTGTAAGTCATAATGGGTTTTATCATATAGGTAGGCTAGGTTAATCAATTTATAATAATTGCAAAAATTATTTTTTGTTTTGTTTACTAATATATGAGGCCATAATGTTGGAGAAGCATTTTTAGAAAAAATATCACACGGAAACTCAGTTAAATCATCTAGTTTTAAATGATCGGCATATTCTTTTTTAGTAAAGTAATGCCATTTTTTAGGAATAATATAAGTAGGACTATTAGTTTGCTCTGAAGTTTTAGGTTTATATTCTTCAAATATATCTAAAGAGCATCCTTCTATTAAAGAGGATTCTTCCTTTAATGAAAGCATAAATGATTCAAGCAAGCTTTTATTGACAGTAATGTTATTTGATAATAATAATTCTCTGAATTTAAATAAAGATCGTTTCATTAAAGAAAAAACTTCATCAATTGCAATATCTATTGAATCAAGTTCATCGGAAGAAACGTCGGGTTCATAAGATTTATTTTTTCTATTTATATCCATTTTCCTACATATTTCTCCCAAAAGACATGCAACAAAAGGCACTCTAAATGATGGCATTGGAATTTGTGCTATACGTAAAATTCGTGGCATTATATTATCACTGAAAAAGCTGTTTATAGAAGTATCCTTTGCGCTATTCTTAAATTTAATTATGGGAGTAAGATAGGAGAGGTAGAAAATATAATCGGTGTTTAGTAATAATTCTAAGATTTGTTGCAGGTATAGACTTCTAAATTCATTCAAACCTAGCAAAGGAACAGATAGCATTTTTAGTAATTCTAAATGTTCATCTAATTCGTACTGCTCTATGGGTTTTCGGTTTTTGCTTTTGTTTTTTTGGGGATTAAGAGGATTGTAAAAATAATTTTTATGAAATGGATAAGAAGTATACTGACTACTATAGAATATTCGATAAAGTAATTCACTAGTTATTGAGTCAAAAATATCTTTACTACTGTATTTTATAGTATTATTTTCTAAAGTAGATTTAAAAAAAGGTAATAAAGCGGTTGACTGCAGTTTTTCGTATAAAACTTGAGCGCGAGTTGAATAAAATTTTTCTTCCCAATCTTGAGTTTTAATTATAAGACCTTCAGCTAATTGGTTTGCTTTAAGAGGAAGCGCGTATAATTCAAAGTATAATGCTGAAGCTAAATACATCTTTAAACATGGCTTGAGTAATTGAATTATAATTGGATACTTAAGAAATAATGTAGACCCTTCATCATCTAAGCTTTCTAATTCCTCTGTTACCGTTTCTTCAATGGCTGCCTCAAGTGTTTTAAAAGAAAAATTTGGATGATAATTAGTGTTTTTACAAAAAGAAAAATACTTCGGCTCTTGAAAGTTGTTAATTTTATCAATAGTAGATTGGCGTTTTAATGCATACTGAGATAGGTATTTTAGGTATTCTTGGTATGCAATTTTTTTCTCTTCTTCATTAAGACTCTTAAATTCAGAATCTTCGCTCATCATTTTCTTTAGTTTAGCTGTTTCGAGCCTTGATAAAACGGTATCATCTGCTAATTTCGCTCTTAGCTGATAATATTCATGTATGGTTTTGAAGTAAAAGGGATTTAGCATATTAGCCTCCTTATAAATGTGTAAAATAGCGGATAAACATAAATGACGATAAAAACTATAATGAAATCATAAGCTTAATTCTAGCGTGTGCACGCTAAACAACTATACGAGGTGATTTTAGTGAACATATCTAAATTTGTTAACAAACGTCAGGAAGAACTCCTGCAGCTAAAAGCTTCCATCATTAACCAGAAAAAACTGTACTGTGATGGAAATGGCTTTTACATTCTCCAACCAGAAATAAGGTTAATAGAGAAGCTGCCAAAAGGCAATGAGTTGGTTCGCTTTTTCAAAGATAATATGCTCAAGAAGTTAGGATACGAAAATTTATCTGTAGCAAGCATAAAATCTTTGCTTAATGAACTGGCAGTTGATTCAGAAATTCATATTGAAAATGCTGCGTTTGAAAAAAATATGGAATATGTTAATTTCCGCAATGGAGTTCTGGATATAAACACCGGAAAATTTACGGCAGAAGCAGATGGCTATTTCGATTATGTGCTGGATTGTCGATACAGCAGTAGTAAACATGATAGTAGATTTCCAGAATCTCTTTTGAAGCTGCTAAAAGAACCTATGGACTTAGAAAATATAAACTCGTTATCCGAGAAAGATAAGAGTAAAGTAATACTTGTATTAGAGGCAATCGGTTATATATTAGCTGATAGCCAGCAGGAGCGGAAAGCAATCTTTTTCATAGGACCGACAGCTTCAGGTAAATCAACACTTGCTAAATTCATTGCTTCTATTATAACACCTAAATCCATGGTAAAAAAGTATACGTTAACACAGATGGCTGAAGGTTTTTCTTCAATGTCGGCAGTTCAAGCCAAGCTTAATTATGCTGATGAACTTGATGTTAGCTCGAAAAAGAGCCTGCAGTTGTTTAAACTGATGGTTAGCGGAGGAGAATTAACATTACCGCAAAAATATGCCGAGGATAGAGATGTGCCTATTAGAGCAAAACTACTCTTCTGTTGTAATGAGCTGCCTGATTTGCATAATCTGCAAGCTGAGGCCATTATGGATAGGATGCTTTTGATAGGATTTAAAAATTCTGTTAAGAAGCGTGACTCTACGCTAGCTGATTACTTGTATTGGCAAAGAGATTTGATTGTATCAATGGCTTTTGATGCTTATATGGAAACTAAGAAAAAGCGTAAATTTACAGATAGCAAGTTTGCTCAAGACTTGCTCAAGATTTATTCAGTTGAACAAAATAGCAATAAAAATTTTGTGAATGACTGCCTAAAGCTTTCAACAGATGGGAAAATAGCAAGTAGCAAGTTATTTGATGAATACCTTAGTTACTGCCAGGCTAATGGAATTTCTAAACCGTTAAGCAGGCACTCTTTGTATCAAGAAATTTTGACAAAATTCGCAGGGTATGCGGAGCAAAAGAAAATTCGAGATCCTAATACGGGTAGATCTGTACAGGGATTTACCGGAATAGCGTTTAAAAATGATGAAGGAGCGATT
>OHFR01000863.1_pt1 | contig 11565 bp, 8 predicted proteins | sample 1567531 | NCBI WGS metagenome assembly OHFR01 (sample SAMEA3879597, study PRJEB24766) | human gut metagenome | biome: human-associated habitat; feature: feces | place: USA | collected 1985/1987
CAACAAAGCGCAGAGCCGTAAACATGAGTTTCTTGACGTGGCTACCATGCGGAAGCTCTATGACTTTTGGAAAGCTGACGAGGCAAAAGACAAAGATGGAAACGAACTGTTCCTCGGCAGAGAGAAGTATGCCATATTTCGCGACCTTGGACTATTCCTTTTTATGTATCTGGGCGATGGACAGAACCTTGCTGATACACTCCGACTGACTTATGATGAACTATACTATGCCACTCATGGCAAACAGCTTCGTTTCCTTCGCCACAAAACTCGTGAGCGGAACGAGAGTGCCAGCGAAGTGATATTTCCTGTCACTCCCGAGCTTCAAGAGATACTCAACCGATATGGCAATGTCCCAAAACTTGGGCGGAGAGTATTCCCCATCATGAGTGAGCTAATCACACCAGAACAAGAGATATGGGTTATCCAACGCTACAACAGATATATACGTGAGCACATGGCAAAGGTTGCCAAACTATTGGATATGGAACAGGCGCCATCACCCACTTGGGCAAGGCACAGCTTCGCTACCAACCTCAATAACTCTGGTGTCGTACCTTATAAATATATAAGCGACAGCATGGGGCATAGTGGCGGCGGTGACATTACTTCCAATTATATCGGTGCCTATCCTCTTGCAAAGATGCTGGAGTATAACCATTATCTACTCAATGAGAAGTCGAAAGAAAGTACTCCTGTGGTAGATAAGAAAGCCCTGCTTGAGATGCTGAAAGGCTTGAGCGAGGAGGAACGGATGGAGTTGATGGCTAACTTATCAGACTAATTATAGCCGCTTACCGCAAGAATACCAAATGGGAAGCCCCAAAAGTGCCAAATGAGTACCGCAAAAACACCGATTGACTTGCCTCAAAAATACCAAATAAAAAGGCTCAAAAATACCAAATAAGGCTTCCGCTCAAAATAAAATGTGTACCTTTGCACCATTGATTAACAACGTATCATTATGAAATATCTATCAAGAGTGGCAGACAAAATGCTACAGGAAAGGCTGGAGGCTTTTGGAGCAGTATTAATAGAGGGCCCAAAATGGACTGGAAAAACGACAACTGCAGAGCAACAAGCCAAAAGCGTTATCAAATTACAGAATCCTGATAAGGTTAATGAATATCTTGCAACCGCCAGAACCAAACCATCATTGCTGTTGAAAGGAGAACAACCTCGATTGATAGACGAATGGCAAGATGCTCCCATGTTGTGGGATGCGGTAAGAACGGCTGTTGATGATGCAGGTGGTGTTCCGGGACAATATATTCTAACAGGAAGCAATACTGTAGACAAGTCTCAAATCAGACATACAGGAACAGGGCGCATTACAAGAATGAAAATGTACCCCATGAGTTTATGGGAGTCCTTGGAATCATCAGGGGAAATATCAATACATGAGTTATTCTATAATCCGAACTATGATATTGATGGGGCAACAAGCAAGTTAGACATACCAGAACTGCTTTATGTCGCTTGTCGTGGCGGTTGGCCTGCTACCTTGCAGATGAAACCTAAAGCAGCAATGCTTATAGCGAAGGATTATGTCAATAGTGTTTGTGAAAATGACATATCAGCGGTGGATGGTAGGCAGCGCAATCCCAAAGTAGCCAGACAGATACTAAGGTCATATGCAAGGAACGTAAGCACGTTGGCCAAGAAAACCAGCATACTTGCAGACGTTACAGCATCAGAAGATATTACATTAACCATGAATACCTATGATGATTATATTAGTGCGTTGGAAAGATTGTTTGTAATCCAAGATATAGACGCATGGTGTCCTGCCATCCGCAGTAAGACATCGTTACGTAGTGCTCCTAAACGCTGTTTCGTTGACCCTTCTATTGCGGTAGCTGCCATGAATATAAGTGTCGAAGAAATGGAAACTCAATTAAAAACATTTGGTTTCATCTTTGAGCAGATGTGCATAAGAGATTTGAAAATTTACACAGCTGATTTCAATAGTCGTATTTCATATTATCGTGACCGCTATGGGTTAGAAGCTGACCTTGTACTGCATTTGGAAGATGGACGTTACGCCCTGATTGAGTGCAAACTTGGCAGTAGCGAGATTGATGATGGTGCCAAACATTTGCTTGAAATCAAAAGACTGATACAGGAACATAACAGAACAGAGAAGCAAGTGCCTATTCGAGAACCGGATTTGCTGATAGTGATGACTGGTGGAAGCATGGCATACACTCGTCAGGATGGCGTGAAAGTCATTCCGCTGGCTTGTCTTAAAGATTAACCCTATTAGCTAAAACGACACTTATGGGCAATAAGATGAAGGAATGGTTTGAGGCGAACCAAGAAATCTATGCAGAGTTCAAGAGCAAGATTCATTCCACATTGGACATTCTATCACAGGATGGAACCAATGTGGCAGAATGCGATGATACTGACTCGCTTCAAAATATGCTTTTAGAGGCATTGGCAGCAAAGAATATGCCTGTTGAGAACATAATAAACCCCTTCTCTAAAGCCGCAGAAGAAGGTGAAGTGGCTACTTGTTGTATGTATTGCTATTTGGAATTGGATAATGGACTTGAGGAAATAGAGAGTGCCATGACTAAATTTGAGCAATCTACGGATGCGCAATATATCAAAGATGGGGTTAAATTCCACTTGCAGGATAAAGAGCAGGAAACTCAAGAGGCATCAGACCGAGAACTGAATCTATTGCGTTTGCGCCGTTGGCATTACGAACACCCGAAAGAATATCAAGAGTTCACAAATCTTTTCGCCAAAGCATATGAGGGTGACATGAGCTTCGCCCTCAAAGGTTTTTCCTACTTGATAGAGCTGCTGTCACTTGATGGTATAAAAGGTATCTCCGAATTATTGTTAAGCCTATGCCCGGGAACTGAGAGCTACAACAAAGCCCAATTCTCTAATGTTAACCAGCAGGCACACGAAAAATTGACTGAATTGTTTGCCTCTACATTGAACAAGGAGGAAACAAAAGATAAATTGCAGCACAATAATCCTTTCTTGTTCAGTGTGTTCTATTGGATGATATTTGATAATGGCTTCGTGAAGGCCGCTGATTTATTATCCAAAACAATGATGGGAGAGAAGCCTTCTTTCTGGCAGAAAAACTTTGGCGAGCAAATTATGCGTTCTTTGACGCTTACCAGTATGGACAAAGCGGCTTATACCAAAGGCACATGGAAAGCAGCAAACAACCGTGTAGTCAAAGATGTAGCCAATTCAGCATTACAAGAAAGTAAAGGCAAACGTGGACGTAAGCAAGTCAGTGTCCTGCTTGAAGAAATGCTTATACAGCCTCATGCAGAACTTCTTACCAACGAGATACAGGTAATACTTACCGAATGGATGGAAACAAATGGTACAGACTCCGTTCTTGCCTATATTTTTGCTGCACTGACCAGTAGCAGTTTGCTTAATGACTCTTACAACTATCGAACTTTCCATACAGCCATCTTAGAAAAGTTCCCATCCATAGGATTTAAGACTGGCTTTGATTGGGCAGAAGCCCTTTATAATGCCATTGTCAGTGAACGTGGCAACGACTATAATTTGAGTTTATCAGAAAAGGCTGTTCAAACAGGAAAAGAACAGGCAAAGTTGATAAGCATAAGACTGCGCACCTTACTTTCCCCTAATGTATATTGATTGCATCATGAAGGCTTGATTTGTTAAAAAGAAACGCTGTTCCGTTAAAAGCACCTCGGCAGAAATCGACATGATTTTTACCGAGGTGCTTTCATTTTATTCCATCGTAATTTCGCAGCATAATCATTAAAACAACATAATATGCAAGGGAATTTTATAATGTTACAAAGAGACGACCTAAAACAGGTTGTTGCCGAGATGGTGGAAGAATTGGTTGGGAAAAAGCCACAGATCGATTTGACACAAGAAAAGAGTGACGAGTATTATACTCGCGACCAAGTATGTGAACGACTCCACATAACCTATACCACTTTGTGGCGTATGCAGAAGGAGGGAATAATTATCGTTCACAAATTGGGCGGACGCAATCTTTACTCGAAGAAGGAAATCTCCTCACTTCTGAAATCTAAAGTCCAGACAGCAAATAGTGCTGGTCCAAATGTATAATATAAAGGCAAACATTATGGAAGAACAATACATTCGAGTAGGCACCACTATATATAAGGTAGTGCAGCAGCCTTTGGCAGACGGAACGATGACCACTCGCAGATTACAATGGAGCTTTGGGACAATCCGTCAAGATTATGGTAAGCACAATATCCCTACTATTGATAAATATAATGGCTTTTGCACTGTGCCAAGTCACACAAATTATCAAAAGGATATTGCCGGTTTCTATAATCTGTATGAACCGATTGACCATATTCCTGCAGAGGGGATTTTTCCAGACATAGAGAAACTGATGCACCACATCTTTGAGGAACAATACGAACTGGGATTGGACTATATGCAGTTGCTTTATATACAGCCGACTCAGAAACTCCCCATCCTGTTATTGGTGTCAGAGGAACGAAACACAGGAAAGACCACTTTCTTGAACTTTCTGAAAAGTGTCTTTCAGGACAATGCCACCTTTAATACAAACGAGGATTTCAGGAGTCAGTTTAATGCAGACTGGGCTGGCAAGTTGCTCATAGTTGTGGATGAAGTGTTGCTAAGTCGCAGGGAGGACTCTGAGCGGTTGAAGAATCTAAGTACGGCTCAAACCTACAAGGTGGAAGCTAAAGGAAAGGACAGACAGGAGGTCAACTTCTTTGCCAAGTTCGTACTCTGCTCCAATAACGAACTTTATCCTGTTATCATTGATCCGGGAGAAAACCGTTATTGGGTACGCAAAATACGTCCGCTTGAAAGCGATGATACCAATTTCCTGCAAAAGCTAAAGGAACAGATACCTGCATTTCTCTATTATCTTCAACACCGCACACTCTCCACCAACAAGGAAGGACGTATGTGATTCCATCCTGCTCTCATCAGAACCGAGGCACTTGACCGCATTATCCAATGTAACCGCAACCATACGGAACTGGATATGGTGGAGCTGATACGTGACATTATGGAAACGCAGCACGTTGACAAACTATCGTTCATCCCTCAGGACTTGATACCGTTACTAACCATGAATGGTGTGAAGGTGGAGCAATGGCAGATACGCAAGGTTGTTAAAGATGTCTGGAGACTTACCCCTGCACACAATGCACTGACCTATCTTGCCTACCAATGTGACTACACCAAGCCCGGGCGTGTTTCATCTGTTAGCAGAGTGGGACGATTCTACACGGTGACCAAAGAATTTATAGATTCTTTAGGGTTATAGTCCTTTGTTGAGTCGTTGAATTGTTGAGAATAACGAGCTAATCTTTGATTATCAAATAGATGTAATTCAACAAACACTCAACAAGAAGTGAGACTGGGCAAAAGAGAAAGCTACTTTTCTTTTCACCAGCAATAACTCTCAACAATTCATCATTTCAACAAACCACTCACACTATGACTATACAAGAGATAAAAGCAATTTCGATTTCCGGTTTCCTTAGCAGCAAAGGTTACGAACCTGTAAATAAGAAAGGATATAAATGGTGGTACTTGTCGCCACTGCATACTGAACAAACCGCATCATTCAAGGTTGACTTGAATAAAAATGTGTGGTACGACTTCGGACTGGGCAAAGGTGGAAACATCATTGATTTGGCTATGGAGTTATATCAAACACATAATATTTCAGAAGTATTGCACATGATGGGGCGTTCAATCATTCTACCAACAACACCAACCCAATCTACTTGCCCACAAAAGGACACTTCATTTGAAGATATTTACGTGAAAGAGTTGGAACATCCTGCCCTGCTAAATTACCTCTTGGAAAGGGGGATTGATTCTATTACAGCCAAAAGTCTGTGTGTGGAAATACATTACAAAAGTGATGGCAAGCGGTATTTTGCCATTGGCTTCAAGAATGATGCAGGTGGTTATGAACTTCGGAATCTCTATTTCAAGGGGTGTATTGCTCCGAAAGCAATTACTACGATAAGGAACCACGAAGGCGTTAGTCATGTGTTTGAGGGATTCATGGATTATCTCTCCTATCTCATACTGCATGGTGAATGTGATGCGGTGGTGCTCAACTCTATTGTAAACATCCCGAATGTTCTACCTATACTCAATAAGTATTCTCAAATATGCTGCCACTTGGATAATGACACGGCTGGCAGGATGGCCACCCGGCAGATAATGGAAGTATTGGGAGCTAAGTGTATTGATGCCACAAATGAGTATGGCGCATATAAAGACCTCAACGAATATCTAATGAGCAAAAGCACTTTGACATGAGGGAAGAGAAAACGACTTGGTGGCTGGCGGCAAAGAGGTGTGACGTGCATAACAGGGCTTGCCCTGATATAGCCCACTATAACTTCTCCACTACGCTACAAAGTTGTGGGCTCTCCCGAGGGGCTGGGCGTTGCCCCGTCCCACTTAGGGCGCTGCCCTAAGAACCCGGCAAGGGCGGTCTGCCTTGTGCAACCCGACCAAAGAGTGACCCTCTCTTTGGGAACTCCGCTTAGAGGTTTTCATCCCTAAGAACCCCAAGCAGGAAGTGACCCTCTCCCTGCACCCGCCGATTAAGGCGAAGCCCTAATAACCCATTGTGAAACTAAAAGACAAGCGAACTTATGGCACAGAAAACATCTATCAACATAAAACCCTGCAACGTTGGAAGCAGCAGTCTGCATAACAGACGGTCAGCGGAATACCTCGCTAATATCCGAAAGGAAAAGCTATACATTCGCACCGACCTCATGGCGAGAAATGAAGCGTGGGTAGCACCTGAACTTGGCGATACCTCGTTGGCTGACCGCTACAACCAGATAGCCGCAATGGTCAAGGAGAAGACAGGAAGGGCGATGCAGACGAAAGACCGGGAACGGGTGAACAAAAAGACGGGAAAGGTGACCATTGTACGTGGCAGCACCCCACTCAAAGAGGGCGTGGTCGTTATCAAGGAAGACACCACGATGCAGCAGTTACAAAATTTCTGTGAGGTGTGTAAACAACGCTGGGGCATCACAGCCCTGCAAATATTCATTCACCGGGACGAGGGGCACTACATCAATCCCGGAGATACTGCCACATGGAAGCCCAACTTACATGCCCATATCGTATGGGACTGGATGAACCACGACACCGGGAAATCCTGCAAGCTGGACGAGAAAGACATGAGCGAGATGCAAACTATTTTGGCTGATTGTTTGGAGATGCAAAGGGGCATCTCAAAGGAGATTACAGGAAAAGAGCATCTGGAGCGGAACGACTATATCGTTGCCAAGCAAAAACGGGAAGCGGAACAAGCCAAGGCAGAAAGGGAAGCCGCCCTTGCAGCCAAAGAGAAAGCTGAAGCGGAAAGGCTGTCCATTGAGGGAGAGAACAAGGAAAAAGAGCAGTACGGTCTTTCACTCGACAACGAGATTACCGACAAGGAAAAGCAACTCAAAGACGAGCGCAAGGCGAAAATGGACAGCATTTTGGATAGTGTCGGCAGCATTGTAGGAGTTGGCAAATCCGCAGCCGTTGAAAAGGAAAACGCCAAGCTGAAAGCCGAGAACGAGCGCATCAGAAAAGCCTTTCCCAATGCCGTAAAAAACAAGGTGGAGGAACTGACAAAGGCATTGGTTACGGAAAAACAGGAAGCCGAAACCGATCGTGATCGGACGTTGGTGCTGAACCGATCGCTTACTATGGAACGGGACAAGGCGGTACGACAGCTTCAGGAGCAAAAGGACGGCGAGCGGCAGCGCATCAGCCAAGCGGTACTTGAAGCCATTGAGGAAAAAGACAAGACTATCCGCTTGCTGCAAGGTGCGTTAAAAAACAGCAAAAGGATTTTGAACCTCATAGCCGACATGCTGTATCATGCGAGCGAGGTATTCAAACGGGCTGTCATGGCGATTATCCATTTCGGAACGGAGCGGCACAAGTCAATCTTTGCCCCGTCCGAAGCCGCCGACATTAAAAGCGTCATGCAGGAATACGGCGAAACGCCCGAACAACAAAAATCAATCGGCGAATGGCTGTGCGACTATGCGGAAAGCCGACAGTCTTTTGACGAAACAAAACATCGGCAAACCCGGAACGAGATTGCCGATGTAGCAAATGGGGCTTATGACTGGAAGATTGAACGAGGGCAAGGAGGCATTAGTTTATAACCTTCTCGTATATCGTTCATTGAAAGGATAAAGTCTCATGAATTATAACTACTTTTGCACTTAAAACCAAAGAATCAAATATAAAAATGGCAAAGATTACAGTAAAAGATACCGAAATAAACGTCGTTAAAGTTAATGACGAGGACTATATTTGTTTGACAGATATGTTACGTGCCAAAGACGGGGATTTCTTTATAACGGATTGGTTACGCAACCGGAATACACTTGAATTTATCGGCATTTGGGAGAAAGTTTACAATCCCGTTTTTAATTATGGCGAATTCGCCACAATTAGAAACCAATCGGGACTCAACAGTTTTAAGATTAGCGTGAAAGAGTTTGTAGCTCGTACCAATGCCATAAGCCTACAAGCAAAAGCCGGACGGTACGGTGGAACGTATGCGCATAAGGATATTGCGTTTGAGTTTGCCATGTGGATAAGTCCCGAATTTAAGATTTATATAGTCAAAGAGTTCCAACGACTGAAGACCGAGGAACAAAAATTGCTCGGCTGGTCTGCCAAACGGGAACTGTCGAAAATCAACTACCGCATACATACCGATGCAATCAAACAGAACCTTATTCCTGCCGAAGTAACCGCTAAACAAGCCAGTATTATCTACGCCGATGAAGCCGATATGCTGAATGTGGCGATGTTCGGCATGACCGCCAAGATGTGGCGTGAGCAACACCCCGAACTGAAAGGGAATATCCGGGACTATGCCACAATCAATGAGCTTATCTGCCTGTCGAATATGGAAAACCTCAATGCAGTATTTATCGAACAGAGTATGACACAAAGAGAACGTCTCGTTAAACTAAACCAAATAGCCATTCATCAAATGGAAATATTGGAGAGTGGCAATAATGACCGCAAGTTATTAAAATGAAACTTCTCAACAGGTAAAAAATATGGAGGTGTGTCAAAATTGCCCACCTCTTTTTTTACGCACAAAGAAGGTGCATCGTGCATTACGACACACCTTCTTTCATGTGTTCGCTTACTCTTCCATCTCAACAATATTTTCAAAATATATCTTCCAGTCTGATTCTGAATAGGCCATACTTGTCCCTGCAGGAACATAAAGCGTAGCCCCTTTAACCAAATCTGCGCTGAAAGAACCATCAACCACCCCATGCAGTTTAGGAGGGACAACGGCGTAGCATCGCAATTGTCTTATCGGTGCATTATGGAATGCTATATCTTCTATCGAAGCCACCCCACTGCCTAATGTGACATTGGTGAGAAGAGAGCAGCCGGAAAATGCACCTGAGCTTATTGTTGCAATATGATTGGGAATGGTAATGCGGGTTAAAGAACTGCAATCGCTAAAAGCAAACCATTCCAATGAAACAACACTATTGGGAATGGTGACTTTGGTTAGATTGGCACATCCTCTGAACAATGCTGAACCAATGACCGACACTCCGTCCGGAATATCTATGGCTCTAAGGCTACTGCAACCGGAAAAGTCGGTAAGTGCCTTGATTCCTTCCGGGAATGTAATACTAGCAAGCTTGGTGCAGTCTGCAAAACTGCCGACTACCGTTGTGCCTTCCGGAACAGTGATATCGGTAATACCGGTTCCACTAAAAATGGAGGTTTCATACAGATAGTCAGGTACTTTGATGTCGGAAAGGCTGGAACAACCGTAGAATGGAGCGTCGACTGTATTTACACTATTAGGAATGGTCACACTGCGAAGGGAAGTGCAATTCTTAAAAGCATGAAATTCCAGTGTGGTCGTTGTGCCTGGAATAGTAACATCCACAAGGGAACTACAGTCGGCAAAAGTCCATTTCTTAATCAATGTCATTCCTTCGGGAAGAACAATGCTTTTCAAAGCTGAACATCCATTAAAAGCCTCGGCACCGATTGATTTCACACTATTGGGAATAACAACACTGATAAGTTCCTTGCAATTGTAAAATGTTTTTTCCTCGATAGAAGTCACCTTATTAGGAATAATGATATTTTTCAGATTGGTACAATTCTTGAATGCATTGCCTCCTATTGAAGAGACGCTATTGGGAATATGGATTTCTATTAGTCCGCTACAGTTGCCCAATGCATATTCTTTGATAAATGTTGACCCTTCAGACAATGTTATTTTTAGATTCTCACAATCAGAGAAAAGGGAATTATCCAAAAGATTTCCGGACATGGTGATGGAAAGGTCTGCATTGTTCCTGAAAGCCTGGCTGCCTATTGAAGTGACGGTTTCGGGTATTGTCATTGTAAGATGGGAACAATACTCGAATGCACGAACTCCTATTGACTGGATATTGTCAGGAATAACCATGTTACGCAATGAAACACAACCACTAAATGTAGCATTGTTTATTGCTGTGATTTTTTTCGGTATATTTATTTCCGAGAGCTTGGTACAATCGGAGAATACACCTTCCCCTATGAGAGTTAGACCGTCAGGCAGTGTGACATTGGCAAGATTTGTACACTCGCTAAAAGCGTCATCGCCTATTTCAGTTACACTGCTGGGAATGACTATATCGGTCAGTCCCGAGCACTGCCAAAAAGCCGCATGCCCTATCGATGTCACACTTTCAGGAATCGTGACGCTGACAATACCCGGGAGTTTCCGAAATGCATATTCTTCAATAGCCGTAGTTCCTTCTGCGATGGTCACGCGAACATCTTTACAATCAAGACCTATCGGGTTTCCCATGTTAGTCAAAAAACGTCCCGGTATGGTTATATCAAGTCCGGTACCATCAAAAACCAATATTCCCATTGATTCCACATTGTCTGGAATAGTAATGGTGAGTCCATTGCAGCCACTGAAGGCGAAATCTTCAATAGTGGTCAGGCTATTGGGCAATGTGACATTTGACAATTTCTCACAGCCAGAAAAGGTACCGTGTCCTATTGTTGTTACACCTTCCGGCAGAACAATATCAGCAAGACTGGAGCAATACTCGAAAGCCACCATTCCTATCGTTTTAACACTATTCTCGTAGATGACCACTTTGTTAAGAGAACGGCACGAGGAAAAAGCCTGGTCGTCTATTGATATGACACTTTTAGGCAGTAATATCGTCTGTAAACCGCGGCTGGAAAACATATGTTCGCCAATGGTGTTCTCTGTTGGCAAATACTCCTTTCCTGATGAAGTGCGGAGATAATATTCTCCATCCGCTACGATATTCGCCTCAGTCATATTCAAGTAAACCAATTTCCCCTCCGTGTTGGCGTGATTATATGTTCCCGCCATTTCACGGATAAATGCAATGTCTTTTCCTCCTAAGTTTCCGGAAACCTCCAATTCCTCGATATGCAGTTTTTCTGATTCTGCAATATAATCGGACAATGTACCCGGCTTTTCCACATGAACTTTCACCCTCTTTCCTTTGGCGGACT
>OHFR01000885.1_pt1 | contig 11345 bp, 9 predicted proteins | sample 1567531 | NCBI WGS metagenome assembly OHFR01 (sample SAMEA3879597, study PRJEB24766) | human gut metagenome | biome: human-associated habitat; feature: feces | place: USA | collected 1985/1987
CCCCCGACCCACGGCTTAGAAGGCCGTTGCTCTATCCAACTGAGCTACTGAACCATATTAATTTGGAGCGGGCGATGGGAATCGAACCCACAACATCAGCTTGGAAGGCTGAGGTTTTACCACTAAACTACACCCGCATGGTCGGAGTGGCAGGATTCGAACCTGCGACACCCTGCTCCCAAGGCAGGTGCGCTACCAAACTGCGCTACACCCCGAATACAAAAGGTATTATACTATTTAATTAAACAGATGTCAAGAGAAAATATATACTTTGTTAATCATAAAGCAGAAGAAAAATATTTGAAATCATATTTTCCTTCTGCCTGAAAGATTGTTTATTTCAGCAGTTCTTCCTTAAGCTCGTAATATTCGCGCGAGAAATAGGGCGTAAGCTGTGCTTCGCGATGGTCATAGCCAAAGGCGCGTTTGGTGAGGGACAATACAGGCGGTGCCTGAATGCGTTTGGCAACGGCAAAGCCGGCGAACAGCTTCCACCAGCGCTCCAAATCGGCAATCAGTGCAACAGCGTCGGGACAGGCTTCGTTAATCGCTTCCTGCGTACAGCCTAGCTCTGCGGCCAGCGTGTCGGCTTTGTACCAGCGCAGGATGTCTGCCGGTGTAGTCTTGTGCCAGTTTTCGATAAAGGCACGCAGCAGATAATCGTGATAAGCGTAAACCAGCGGGTCACCACCGTTGCCTACTGTCTGCGCATCCGAAAGCTCGGCGCTGGGGCGGATATTGAAGATAGCTTCGGGGATTACCTCACGTCTGTAAATTACTTCGTTCAGATAGCGCCCCAAAGCATATACCTGATGCTTCCAAAGGTCACCGATCATGGCCATGGCACCGCAGATATCGCCGTAGAAGGTGGCGTAGCCAATGGCCAGCTCTGCTTTATTGGAGTTGCAGCTGAAGGCGCCGCCGAAGGCTGCTGATGCAGCTGCGATGACGCGTGCACCACGGTCGCGGGCCTGGATATTTTCTTTAATCAGTCCGCTGAGCTGCAGATTGAAGCTGCTACCGTCTGCCAGATGGGTGATAGGAGTTTCTTCCAGCTGCTTGACAGTCAGCTCATAGCTTTCGCTGATGGGCATTACGGCGTAGTTTGCGCCCAGTGCCTGCGCCAGCTGCTGCGCGCTGTTGCGCGTGGCAGCGGAGTTGAAGCGTGAAGGCAGGTTGAGCAGCAGGATATTTTCCGGTCCCAGGATATCTGCATACATAACGGCGGTTACAGCGCTGTCGATGCCGCCGGAAAGACCGACTGTCATGCGTTTGATGCCGCATTGCTGCAAGAATTTGGCGGTGCCGTAGCGCAGAGCGCGATACACGGATTCCGGTTCCTTTGGCAGCTCTGCCGGCGGACAGGTGGGAATGATGCGGTTCGCTTCTGTATCCCAGGTGAATTCTAAAAAGGTATCGGCATACATGGGCGCAGAGGTTACCAGACTGCCGTCACCGTTGTAGGCGGAAGTGCAGCCGTCATAGGTGAAGATGTTCTTGCCGTTGTTCTGAATGCCGACGTTGTTGCAGTAGATGAGCGGAATGCCTGCGGTGCGTGCCTGTGCACTGAAAAGGCGGTTGCGCTTACGGTTTTTGCCCAACGTGTAGGGGGAGCAGGAAAGGTTGCATAAAAGCTGCGCTCCGTTGTCTGCCAACGTTTGCGGTACGTTAAGGTGATAGTTTTCCGTCCAGCCGTCCTCGCACAGCATGACGCCGATGCGCAGGCTGGTGCCTCGGATGACGATTTCCAAAGGCTGCAGTGCTTCGCTGACGCTTGCACCTTCTTCGGCGCAGAGCTTCTGCAGGCTGTAAAAATGACGGCAGTCGTCAAATTCGCGGTAGTTGGGCAGCGATGTCTTGATGAAGAAGCTGCGTCCCTGATAACCGCCGAGCAGCTTACCGTTTTGGCAGGCAAAGGCGGCGTTGTATTTGCGCACGCGTCCGTCCTCGTTGAGCTTGCCTGGTTCGGTGGCAACGCTGCCGAAGATTACGCAGATATTTTCAGTGGCAGTGACGATTTTTTCGGCATAATAGGCGCAGTCATCCAAAAAGGTCTGCTGCTCCCAAATGTCGCCGATAAGATAACCCGGCAGTGCCATTTCGGGCAGAAGCAGGATATCGGCCTCAAGGCTGCGTGCTTTTTCAATAGCGTCAATGATTTTCTTATAGTTTACATCAGGACGGCCGGGAGTAATTTCCAGCTGTCCGCAGATAATTTTCAGCTTCAATTTATTGTCCTCACAATTTTATTTGCATTTTACATTACTATAGTGCTATTATAACAGAGATGAAGTAATTTCTCTAGCTTAGAGGGGGTTTTTCCTGATGAAACATAACAAAAAAACTAATGCAGCCCGCCGTCTGGACGAGCTGAAGATAGAATACCGTATTATGGAATATCCGGTGGACGAGGAGCATCTGGATGCTGTGCATGTTGCCGCAGAGGTTGGCATGCCTGCATCACAGGTATTCAAAACACTGGTAGTACGCGGTGACAAGAACGGCATTATGTTTGCCGTAATTCCCGGTGACGGCGAGCTTGATTTAAAGGCGTTGGCCAGAGCCAGCGGCAATAAGCGTGCCGAGCTGGTACATCTGAAGGAGGTTCTGCCTCTGACAGGCTATATTCGCGGCGGCTGTTCACCCTTGGGTGCTAAAAAGAACTACCCTGTATATATGGATGAAACCAGCAATAACTGGCCGGAGATTGCAATCAGTGCCGGTCAGCGCGGTATGCAGATTGTTGCGGCACCGGCTGATTTGCAGCGTGCTACGGCTGCAACGGTGGCACCGCTGATTTTTGCAGAGTAACTCTTGTTCCTTCCTATAAAATATGCTATTATAATCTTGATAACCTATTTGCACAATTGTGTTTGAAAGAAATACGACTGTGCTGGCCTGAAGGCGTATTATTAACGCTGACGGCAGTATGACGTCAAAATTTAAAGAAGAAAGTAGGTTGAATATATGTTATATGTTAGTACAAGAGGGAAAACTGATTTGTTTTCCGCTGCACACGCGATAACCCGTGGCTTGGCAGCGGATGGAGGATTGTTTGTACCGCAGAATATTCCTGCGATGCGTATGGTTGATATAAAGGCGATGGAGCGCAAGCCTTATACGGAGCGTGCTGTTGATGTTCTGCTGCAGTATCTTACTGATTTCAGCGAGGACGAGCTGCGCGAATGTGTAAATGCTGCCTACGCGCCGGAAAAATTCGGCGATAATCCTGTGCCTTTGGTACAGGTAAATGATAACACTGGTGTGCTGGAGCTGTGGCATGGCCCGACGTCTGCTTTTAAGGATATGGCACTGCAGCTTTTGCCGCATCTTTTGACACGTTCGATGCAAAAGACCGGTGAAACGAATAAGGTTGTTATTCTGGTTGCTACCTCCGGTGATACTGGCAAGGCTGCTTTGGAAGGCTTTGCTGATGTTCCGGGTACGCAGATTATCGTTTTCTACCCCAGCGAGGGTGTGAGTGATATCCAGAAGCAGCAGATGATTACCCAGGCAGGCAAAAATGTTAAGGTTTTCGGTATTGAGGGTAATTTTGATGATGCTCAGCGCGGTGTGAAGGAAATTTTCGGCAATACTGCACTCAGTGATGAGCTGGCGAAGAAGGGATATACCTTCTCTTCTGCCAATTCTATTAACTGGGGCCGTCTGGTGCCGCAGATTGTTTACTACTTCAGCGCTTATGTAGATGCTGTTAAGGCAGGTAAGATTACTGCCGGTGACCCGATTAATTTTGTTGTTCCTACCGGCAACTTCGGTGATATTCTGGCAGGCTATTACGCTAAGCTGATGGGCTTGCCGATTGACAGACTGCTGTGTGCATCCAACAGCAATAACGTGCTGACTGATTTTATCAATACCGGTGTTTATGACAGACGCCGTGAGTTCTTTAAAACTGTTTCTCCTTCTATGGATATTCTTGTTTCCAGTAATCTGGAGCGCCTGCTTTACAGTGTGACAGAGCATGATGCTGCGCGTGTGGCAGATTATATGAAGCGTTTGAATACCGAAGGTCATTATGAGATTGACAGCGATGATCTGAAGCAGATTCAAAGCCAGTTCTTCGGTGCCTGGGTTGATGAGTTGGAAACTAAGGAGGCTATCGGCCGTATCTATAATGATCATCATTACCTGATGGATACGCATACTGCCGTTGCCTGGCGTGCAATGGAAAAATATCGCTTCCTGACCAGTGACGAAACCTATACCGTTGTTCTGTCTACCGCAAGTCCGTATAAATTTGCCGACAGCGTGCTGGCAGCGCTTGATGATGCTCAGCCGCAGGGCAGCAATCCGTTTGAGCTGCTGCAGAAGCTGCATGCCGATACCGGCGCGGAGATTCCGCCGCGTATGCTGGCGCTGGAGAACCTGCCTGTGCTGCATTCCGAGGTTATTCCTGCAGATAAGATGGAGCTGGCGGTTGTAAAGAACCTGGTATAAGTGAGCGTTGTTGCGGCGATTGCTTGCGTTGCAGGAATGCTTTCGCTGTAATGAAAAAATTTAATATTATATATGAAAGACTTAGTCTGCCGAACAGCGGACTAAGTCTTTGTCATAAAAGGAGGTATAAAGTGGACTCCAGGAGTGTACTTGAACAGGTGCGCAGCGGTAAGCTGTCTGTGGCTGAGGCTGAGCGTTATTTTAATCGTAAGGCGTACGAGAATTTAAATTATGCGCGTCTTGATACTTCGCGTGAGCAGCGTACTGGCTTTGCGGAGGTTGTTTACTGCAGCGGTAAGCCTGACGCGTATTTGGCGGATATTTATAAGCGTCTTTTGGCGGAGCAGGGCGAGGTGTTCGGTACACGGGCAACGCCGGAGCAGTATGAGCTGGTGCGGCGGCAGCTGCCTGATATTGTTTATGATCCGGTGGCGCGGACGCTGAAGCAGGAGCGCCCGGATAAGGTGCGCTGCGGCTGTGTTGTTGTTTGTACTGCGGGTACTGCCGATATTCCCGTTGCGGAGGAGGCGGCGCAGACGGCGGAGTTTTTCGGGACGCATGTGGAGAGGCTTTACGATGTTGGCGTGAGCGGGATTCACCGTCTTTTGGATAAGGTTGATTTGCTGCAGCAAGCAAATTGTGTAGTGACGGCTGCAGGTATGGAGGGTGCGCTGGCGAGTGTTATCGGCGGCCTTGTGCGTAATCCGGTGATTGCGGTGCCGACTTCTGTCGGATACGGTGCGAGCTTTCATGGGCTGAGTGCGCTGCTGACGATGATTAATTCCTGCGCTAACTGTGTTTCGGTTGTGAATATTGATAATGGCTATGGCGCGGGGATTATTGCGACGCAGATTAACAGGCTGGCGTGCAAGTGAGATCCAACCCTTCCGTCTGCTCGTAAAGCTCGCATCTACCTCCCCTTTCAGGGGAGATATAAACTTTTATATGCTCCCTGCAAGGGAGCTGGCATCGCCGCAGGCGATGACTGAGGGTTGTGCTTTGCGATATATTAATTGCTCGTGTTGGCTTTTAATTGAGCCTTTCTTGCCTACTCCTTGCACCTTCCCTATACTAAGACCCATTTTCATTTTATGAAAATGGGTCTTAGTATAGGGAAGGTGCCGAGCGAAGTGAGGCGGAAGGGGGTTGTGCGTCGCAATTAAATATCGTTTCAGTCAGGAGCAATTTTTTAACGCAAATTTCATGCGGAAGCAAGACGGAACTTCGGTAAAATTTGTCAGATTGTAACAGTAAGTTACGTCCCCTTGTTCCTGTGCTTCCAGGCACTCATTTGCTAAAATTGCTATTCCTTACACGATATATTAATTGCTAGTCTAACCTTTCTTGCCTGCCCATCGGGGAAGGTGCCGAGCGAAGCGAGGCGGAAGGGGGATAATCAAGCCATGTCTTTAAATTTTTTTGAGGTAAAAAATATGCCAAAAGATACAGATTTAGAAATGCAGGCGGAAGCCAAGTTTGCTGTGCTGCATCAGGAGCTGCGGCGTTTGGGCAGTGTGCTGGTTGCATTCAGCGGTGGCGTTGATTCGACGTTTTTGCTGCAGGCGGCTCATTTGACTTTGGGCGATAAGGCGCTTGCGGTGACGGCGCGTTCCGGCGTTGTGCCTCAGCGTGATATAGCAGAGGCAGAGGAGTTCTGTCGGAAGCAGGGAATCCGTCATCTTTACTTTGATTTTGATGAGCTGCAGGTGCCGGGGTTTGCCGAAAATCCGCCGGACCGCTGCTATATCTGCAAAAAAACGCTGTTCAGTAATTTCTTGCGCATTGCACAGGAAAACGGTTCTGTGCTTTGCGAAGGCTCGAATATGGATGATTTGGGCGATTACCGCCCCGGTCTGAGGGCTTTGGCGGAGCTGAAGGTGCAGAGTCCACTGCGCACTGCAGAGCTGACGAAGGAGGAAATCCGCCTGCTGTCGCATAAGCTGCAGCTGCCGACTTGGGATAAGCCTTCCTTTGCTTGTCTTGCTTCGCGCTTTGTTTACGGTGAACGTATCACAGCGCAGAAGCTGGCGGCGGTGGATAAGGCGGAGCAGCTTTTATGGGAGCTTGGCTTTAAGCAGTTCCGTGTGCGTGTGCATGGCAGCTTGGCGCGTGTTGAGCTGCTGCCCGAGCAGCTGGAGCTGGCAGTGGTGGAGCCGATGCGCAGCACGATTTACAAAGTATTGAAGGCTGCAGGTTTTGCTTATGTGGCACTTGATTTGCAGGGCTATCGTACAGGCAGTATGAATGAAACTTTGAAGCAGGATTAAATTATACTTACAGCGAATTTTAGCATTAGCCTGTTATAAGTATGCAGGCTTCAAATTAGGAGGAAGATTTATGAAAAGCTTATATTTGGAATGTAATGCCGGCATCAGCGGCGATATGCTGGTAGCAGCACTTTTGGACCTGGGCGCGGACAAAGAGGAGCTTGATAAGGCTCTGCAGAGTATTCCTGCGAAGGGCTTTGAGTATAAAATCAGCAGAGTGTCTAAGGCAGGCGTTGACTGCTGTGATTTTGACGTTATTCTGGACGAGGAGCATGCTAACCATGACCATGATATGGCCTTTTTGCATGGCAACGGCGATGCTGTAGTACATAGCCATGAGCATGAACATCATCATGACCATGAGCATGAACATGAGCACAGCCATGTGCCGCATGAGCATCATCATCACCATGAGCACCGCGGTCTGCAGGAGGTTATTGCGATTATTGATGCTACGGATATGAGTGCTGCAGCCAAGGAATTGGCGCTGAAGATTTTTGATATTATTGCGGATGCTGAGGCAAAGGCGCATGCAGTGGAAAAGAATGCAGTGCATTTCCATGAGGTTGGCGCGATTGATTCCATCGTTGATATTGTGGCGATTGCTGTGTGTGCCGACACTCTTGGTGTTGAAAACGTAATTGTGCCGGAGCTGTGCGAGGGCCGCGGTACTGTCCGCTGCCAGCATGGCGTGCTGCCGGTGCCTGTTCCGGCAACAGCTAATATTATGCAGCGCTTTGGCTTTAATGTACGCTTGCTGCCGGTGCAGGGCGAGTTCGTTACACCGACCGGTGCTGCTGCCGCTGCTGCGCTGATGACTACAGACGAGTTGCCGCAGAGCTTTAAGATTCTGGGCATCGGTTTGGGCGCAGGCAAGCGTCAGTATGAGCGTCTCAGCATTTTGCGTGCGCTGCTGATTGAGGATAACGCGCAAAAAAAAACTCTGTAAACAGTAACGCTTTGCAGACAGATTGCATCTGCCAGCTGCAGTCTGATATTGATGACTGCAGCGGCGAGCTTTTGGGTTACATGTTGGAGCGCCTGCTGGCGGCAGGAGCGCTGGATGCTCATTATCAGCCGGTGTTTATGAAGAAGAGCCGTCCGGCGTGGGAGCTTACTGTTATCTGCCGCGAGGAGGACAGAGCGAAACTGGAAGTGCTGATTTTTGCGGAAACGACAACAATCGGCATCCGTCGTGCGCGCATGGAACGCACTGTGCTGCCGCGTCGCAGGGATGTGGTGCACACTGCTTACGGTGATGTAGCGGTGAAGCGCTGCCTGCTGGACAGCGGCGAACGCTGTTATGTGGAATATGACAGCGCTGCCAAACTGGCGCAGGAGCAGGGAGTACCGCTGCAGGATATCTATCTGGCGGCACAGCTGGCGCAAAAAAACATAAATTAGCCACAAAAGTGTGGTATAATATCTCCATAATACGTCAGAGAATGGAGAAAAAATGACTAATGTTTTCGATTTGATAGAAGAATTTTATACACAGGATGAAGAATGGAATTCGGTACTGCAGCAAGCCTGTGCTGAGGATTTCGTGCGCTATAAAACATGGCAGGGAGCCAAGGATGGCGAGCTGGTCAAGATTTGGGATTATATTACGATTCTTTGTATTTACCTTGGCAATTCCGAGAACTTTCTCGGTGATATGTCGCGTGAGGATTTTATTGACTGCGTAGGCTGGTGCTGCCGCAATGTTTCCGGCTTCCCGGCAACGGAGAGCAACATCGCACATTTCCTGGATGTTATGCAGGAGTTTTATGCATATATGAAAAAGAAACGCATTATTACCCGTGATAACGCGCCTGCCGAAGCCAAAGCAAAGCTGCTGGTTGACGGAAAACTGCAGATTGTCGGCAAGGATGGCAGCTTTTTGCCTGGGCATGACCGTTACAATCTGTATTCTACACCGGATTTGCCGACGAAGGTGTATCTGAACATCGGCGAGAGAATGCAGAATTTGCTGGATGATGTGCAAAGCTACTATACGCAGAAGCAGTTCCGCCGTGATTTGGAGCGGGCCGATTTTCTCTTCGGTGGTATTTTTCAGAACGGTACTGTTCAGGAAAAGCCGGGCACGGAGGAATATTCACAGACCTTTTGGGATTATTTTCTCTTTGACTATCGTCTGCTTGAAGATGACAAAACGCCGCTGCAGCATTACCGTGATGTAATTTGCCGTGATGCTTCCGAGATGGATACCTCCGTTGATATTTTGAATGAGCTGATTAAGGCAAAGCTGGTTCTCTTTGATGTGCAAAGACGCACGGAGGAGGGAATGTATGTCTGCAGAAATATTTTCACCAATGAAAAATATACGCTGATGCTGCCGGTAGATGATAATATTGACACAGAAGGCTATATTTTCATGGGCCATATTTTTTATGAAAATACTATGGTGATGAACTTCCTGCGCGGACTGGTGATGTCGCAGACCTCGCGTAAGCGCTTTTTCGAGGTTGTCAGTGCGGCGAAAGACTGGTTTGCTGTGCGCCAAAGCGGCGAGATGAGCTGGGAGGAGTTCATCAACCGTAATCCGATGTTCGTACGCCATGTTTCTGTTTTGTATGCAATCTATGTGCGTATGGAGGGCTTTAATTTCAGTACGCAGATAAGTGATTATCAGCCTGCGGCGCTGCTTAAGGACAAGACCTCGGCAATGCTGGAATCTCTTAGAGGAACAGGCCTTTTTTCTGCCTATGATATACAGCTGATGCGTACCATGTGGAGCGATTTTATGCTTCGTGGCAATGCTTTGCCTGATAATACAGACGCTGATTTTGAGCATTGGACGGCAGCGGTTATGTACTGCTTTGTTAAGCTGAATGATGTTTATACCTTTACGGAAAAGCAGGTTTTTGCTATGTGCCGTGCTACCGACCATGCAAAGCTGAAGCAGATGATAGATATGCTAAATGAAACCTTGCAGCTGGAGGCACATGACCCGCGTTACGTTAACGAAGAGGGTTTGCTGCTGATGCTGCTGCAGTGAGAGGAGGCACCAGAATATGAAGTGTGATTTTTGCGGCCACGAGGTTGCTCCCGGTACAGTGGAATGTCCGTACTGCCATTATCAGTTCAAGATTGATGCGCAGGTGCTCAGTCCGGAGGAGCGCGATACCTTTGAGGGCGTGACGATAGACGAGAGCGCAGGCACAGAGGAAAACAAAAGTGCCAGGGAAGGCGCTGTATATGACAGCGGTGCTGATGCTTATAATGAAAGACAGCAGCAGGTGCCGCCGAATATCAAGGTACATACCTTTGGCTGCGGCAGCGGCATTCTGATTACTTTTCTGATTTTGTGCGGCATTGTGGCAGTTATCTTCTTTTTGCTGCCGACGTTTATTGTCTTTGCCGCTGTCGGCGCAATAGTTTTGTTTATTATGCGTCTTTTTATGGGCTTTTAATGGCCTAAAAATGTATTTCTGACGGCCGGCAGTGTTGCCTTGGGCAGAGCTGCCGGCTGTTTTCGTCTGTTGTAGAATTTTTTTCAAAAAAATTTTAAAAAGCCGTAAAAATATAGAGGATTTTTCTGATTGACGGCGAATAATATGCAGGTACACAATGTGTGAAAAGAATAGGAGGCATAAGATATGCATAGTTACAGCATGGATCTTGGCGGCAGAACTCTTACTATTGAAGCCGGCAAGATTGCAAAACAAGCTAATGGCGCTGTATTAGTTCGTTATGGCGATACCGCCGTAGTAGTTGCCGTTACCGGCACCAAGACCCCGCGTGAGGGTGTAGACTTCTTCCCTTTGACTGTTGATTTTGAAGAAAAAATGTACGCCGTAGGTAAAATCCCCGGTGGCTTTATTAAACGCGAAGGCCGTCCGTCTGAGCAGGCTATCCTGACCAGCCGTCTGATTGACCGTCCGATTCGCCCGATGTTCCCGGAAGGCTACCACAACGATGTACAAATTGTTGCTACCGCTGTTTCCGTTGATCCCGACAATGCTCCGGATATGCCCGCTATGATCGGTGCATCCTGCGCTTTGTCTATTTCCGATATTCCGTTCGAAGGTCCTATCGCCGGTGTGCGCGTAGGCCTGATTGATGGTGAATTCATCATCAACCCGACTGTTGAACAGGCTAAAATCAGCCAACTGAACTTGGCTGTTGCCGGCACCAAAGACGCTATCCTGATGGTAGAAGCAGGTGCTAACGAAGTTTCCGAAGAAACCATGCTGGATGCTATCTGGTTCGGTCATGGCGTAATCAAACAACTCGTTGAGTTCCAGGAGAAAATTGTTGCTGAAATCGGCAAAGAGAAAATGGAAGTTCCGTTCTACGCTCCGCCTGAAGAAATGGTTGCGGAAATCGAAGAATATGGTGCTCAAAAGCTCAAAGATGCTCTGATGGATGCTAACAAGCTGGAGCGCGAAGAAAACGTTGCTAAGGTTAAAGCTGAAATCGCTGAAGTATTCCTGGAGAAATATCCTGATAATGCTAAAGACGTTGCTTACATCACCCAAAAGCTGGTTAAGAAAATCGTTCGCCGCACTATCTCTGTAGATAAGATTCGTCCTGACGGCCGTCAATTAGACGAAGTACGTCCGGTAAGCTGCGAGGTTGGCCTGCTGGCTCGTCCGCATGGCAGCTCTCTATTCA
>OHFR01000888.1_pt1 | contig 11318 bp, 9 predicted proteins | sample 1567531 | NCBI WGS metagenome assembly OHFR01 (sample SAMEA3879597, study PRJEB24766) | human gut metagenome | biome: human-associated habitat; feature: feces | place: USA | collected 1985/1987
TTACCCCCGAGCCCGTTGACCCGCAGACGGAGCAGCCCGCCGAAAAGCCGGTGGACAGCGCCGACACCGCTGCACCCAGCACCGTGACCTCCGTGTCCGGCGCGGACACCCTTGCCCCCAGCGTGGTATCCCCCGCTGCTGAGCCGCAGACCACCACCGTGACCGACGCTTTGCCCGTGGAGACCGTGGGCATCGTGAGCAGTGTTGACAAGGATGCCGACACGCTGACCGTTATTTCCGGCGACGTGGACGGCAAGGTGGCTGAGGTAACACTGTTCAACACTGATGTGGAAAACGTTATTTCTGTGGCGTATGCGCAGATAGAGCTGAGCGAAGGCGATTCCGATTCGGACGATGACACCGCTTCTGATATTATTGAAATCGACCCGGTGTTCTCCTGCTCCGTTACTACCGTATACGAAACTGCATCCGCATCTGCGGTGCGTCCTTCCCGTTCCCGCGCTGCAAGGTACGCTGCACCCTCCACCTATGCCGTAACTGCCGTGTCTGCTACTCCTGTTGATATGGGCACTCATATCACGAACGTTTCTGTTCAGGTTCCCAACTCCACGGATGGTAGCGGCGTTGTAACCTCTTGGAAAGATGCAAACGGCATTGTGCGTCCCGGTCAGACCGTTAAGGTGCAGTTGAATTACAGCTTTAATGAGAATGAAATCACCGCAGACAACCGCGTCGCAACCTACAAGTTCCCCAACGGTATTACGCTGTTGGACAGTGTTTCAGACTCCGGCAATATCACTTGGCGTGACAGTACTGGTAAAGACGTTGTCGTTGGCACCTACAATATTGTTGGTGACACCGTCACGTTTACTTACAACGAAACATTTGCCGACGGCAAAGCCTTTGACGGTGACTTTGAGTTTAAGGCTTCTGCTTCCTCTGATTCCTCCATGGAAAACCAAAAAATCAATTTTGGCGGTACGACCGGTTCTGTTACCATCAAAAAAGAGGATCTGATCTCCGACCTGTCTCTTTCCAAGAATGTGCAGAAGGATGCAAGCGGTAAAGAGCTGATCAAATACGATTCGACGGCGAAAACGCTTGATATCGCCTATGAAGTGGTTGCAAAAACCACAAACGGCACCGGTGATACCGTAAATCTTACCGATTTCTTTGATACCGTAAATTCTTCTCTTCCCAGCAACGCTACCTATCGGCAAGATACGATCAAACTGATAAAGATTGCTGCGGATGGCACCGAAAAGGATGTCACAACGGACTATCAAAGCAAACTTACCGTAGGCACTGAGCTCAAATACGATGCTCTGCCCGAACTGAAAGCCGGTGAGCAATACGTTCTGCGGTATCACGCCACCATTCCTGTTAATGATGATTACACCTATAAAGCCATCAATAAGGTAAAGGCTGAGTTCGACGGCAAAGACAGTTCCACGAGCAAGGAGGTCAAAAACACCGAGCCGCGTCTTACCAAGAGCGGCAACTATGACGCCAATAGCCGCATCATCACTTGGACAGTCACAATCAAGAACCCCTATGGGGAAGATCTCCGCGGCAAAAAATTTACCGATCTTCTGCCTGCCGGGCTGGAGGTCGTAAATAACGTTGAGATCACACGCGGCTACTGGAGCGACGACATTAAGCCTGTCTCTGCCGAGGATTTCAAGAAGGCTGGGTGTAGTTACACCTTCCCGACAGATAAATCGGAAACCGCAGCATTCTACACGATCAAAATCCAGACGAAAGTCCCTGACGGCACCGCAGTCGGTACTACCTATACAAATACGGCTGATTTTGATGGCAACAGCGCTTCCGGTGAAGTTACAGTGACCGACCGCAGCTCCTATCTGAGCAAGAGCCTGTCGACGGCGGAGGACTTGGAAACCGGCAAGAAAAAGCTGACTTGGCAAACCTCGGTCTCCATCCCTACCGGTTGGAACAAGATCACCCTTACGGATACGATTCACGATGCCGAGGTAGAAGGCATTGAGCAGGATGGCACACACTATGCGGTCTTGTCCGAGTTGAGGGATGAGATCAAAGCGAACTTGTACCTGACCCTGTTCAATTCCTCCGAAACCGTCACAATGGCTAATGCGTCTGAGCATCATGTCACGTTTACCGTCACCTATTATGACGAACATGGTAATACGATTACTAACAATGATGCCCATGTAGCCAAGTTTACCATCACCGCCAATCTGGCCGATGGCCAAACGCTGGATGCCACCAGCATGGTGCTGAGCAGCTACCATACCGTTGCCGATATCAGTAATGCAGGCATAGAAGAGCCGTGGCTGTTTGTAAACAATGCTGCCTCCGGTGATAAGACCTCCGATGCCAGCTACACCTATAAAAAGCCCAAGGAAGCAAAGCTTGAAAAGCTGGTCTATGAATACGGCAATTTCAATAACGCTGGCAGCAAGATCAGTGAGCTGGATTATACCAGCAACGGTGGTAAAATCTACTATGAGCTCACCATTCCCACATCACTTACTTGTAAAGATCCGCTGACCACAAAAGATTTGGTCATTACCGATACCCTGCCGGCTGGTGTTACCTTTGACATAAGTAGTGTCACGGTTGGAGCCAACGAGTACAAAGCTGACGGTTCTGTGAATCATCAAGCTTGGTTTGCTAACACAATTTATGGTTCTGGCGGCAGGTCAAACTATGATATTTCGGCAACCAAAAACTTTAGTGCATCAAAAACTCATATTGGCGCAACCGACACCGACCGTACGATCACGTTTACGATCAATAGCGGCTACAACGTTTCTGATAAACCGCAGGTTTTCTATATCCGCTACTCGGTCAGCGTTGCGGAGGACGCATCTTGGGACGATCTTCGTACGGAAAACAAGTACCGCAACAGCGCAGAATGGAACGGCGATAAGGCAGAAACGGAAACCACCGTCAAGCGCAGCTACGAAAAGCTTTATAAGACCGGCACTGTCGTCACCGAGGATCCCGATGCCAGCGGCAAGCCAACTGCTACCAAGAAGATCAACTACAGCGTTGTTATCAACCCCACCGGCGATAAGCTGCTGACCACCAGCAATACCACCCTGACCCTGACGGATACGCTTAGCTTTGAGCCCTCTGACAACACCTCCGCTGATCTGGATCTAAGTTCGATCCATCTGTATGGTGTGACCCTTGATACTACCACCGGCAACCTTGTTGCAGACCATACAAATGAGATCGGTCATGACCGGTTTACGGCAACCTACGACAGCCCCAACCACACCATGACCGTCACCGTCCCGGATGAACTGGCTTGTGTACTGGAATACACCTATCAGATTTCTTACCCTTCCTCTACGGAGGTAACAGTTAAAAACCATGCAAACCTCTCCGGTCTGGTGGAGAAATGGGTCGATACTCATGTTGTGAATTATGATTCTTCGGCTACCGTCCGGTTCAGCAAGTTTGACCTGAACAAGGTGGATTCCAACGATTATCTGGTCACACTTCCCGGTGCAACCTTCCAGCTTGCAAAGTGGAATAAAACAGCAGGTACGTTTGAAGAGGTTTGCACGCTGAAAACAAACGCTTCCGGTCAGATCAATTTCGGTCTGCTGGATTCTTCTGCAACAGCGGAGATCCCCACTATGAGCAGTGCCCAGCTGCTTTGCAGTACGCTCTACCGTATTGTAGAGACGGATGCCCCCACCGGCTATGCGCTTAGCAAGAGCCCGATCTACCTGCTGTGGGGTGCATTTTCCAACACAAAGCGAGCTGACGCGTTTAATGCTGCTACCGGTGAATCTTATATCCATGATGCTTCGGAGTACGATAAATTGCTTAACTGCAACGATGTGACCTACCTTGCCCGTGGTGATATCAGTGCTGTATATGTGCCCAACACCGCTAACAGCATTACGGTTGCCAAGCATTGGCTGGATACGGACGGCAAAACAGAGCTTGCTCCGAACAAGGTCAACTCCACCTACACCGCAACCGTAGAGCTGCGGCGCAAGGTCTATCAGTGGGGCAACTTGCAGCCGAATGATGAACTGTATACCACCGTCACCTTGGATAGTTCCAACAACTGGAGCTATAGCTGGAACAATCTTCCTTTGACTGATCCCGCTGACAGCAGTATCACCTACAAGTACTACGTTAAGGAAACAGCTTGTTCCGGTACGTTTAAATACGACCTGAACAACACCGGCATCACCGGCGGCACCATCCTGCTTTACAATCAGGTGCCCGAGGATGCTAACTACGAACTCCCCTCTACCGGCGGGTCCGGTACACTCCCGTACACAGCCGTGGGCGGCACAATGATGCTGACCGCGCTGGCATATAGCTTTATCCACCGCAAGCGCAGACGCGAAGGGAGGGCAGATGACTAAACTGCACTTCCCTGCCGGACGCCCGGAGCTTAAACCCCGCCCGCCCAGCGCAAAGTTTACGCGATAGTCCGAACAAAAACGACACCCCTACCCCCCCCCTGTGCAAAATGCAGGGGGCGGCAAGGGGCAGAAAAGAAAGGGGCTTTTTCCATGAAAAAAGCAATGAAGAAACTCATGGCTGCGCTGCTGGCAGTTGCTATGGTTTGCGCCATGGCGATCCCGGCGTTTGCAGATGGCAGCAGCTCTACCAGCACTGCTGCTGTTACCCTGTACACGATCACCGCACCTAAAAACGGTCATACCTACGAGATTTACCAGATCTTTACCGGTGATTATGATGCACTCCAACCGTCCATGCTCACCAACATCAAGTGGGGCAAAAACGGTACTGGTACGGCTGGCGAAGCTGTTGAGCAGACTGTTCTGGACGCACTTTCCAAGGTTGCTTCCTACACAAGCGACCGTGATAAGCTTGACGTTATCGATAAATATGTCACTCTGACCAATCCTGTAGAGACCATTACAAACGGTGGTTCTGTTGAAGTTGTTGGCGGCTATTACCTGATTAAGGACAAGGACGGCTCTGTGCCTTCCTCTGAGACTTATACCCCTTACATCGTTTCCGTTGTTGGCAATGTTACCATCGAGCCGAAGAGCAATGAGGTTCCTAAATTTACCAAAAAGCTGAAGGACACCAACGATACTACCGGCGTTATTACCGGCTGGCAGGATTCTGCCGACTATGATATCGGCGATAAAATCCCCTTCCGCCTGCAGGGCACTGTTTCCAAGGACTATGATTCCTATAAGACGTATTACTACGCTTTCCACGATGTGGAAGAAAAGGGTCTGACCTTTGACTCCAGCTCTGTGAAAGTTTTTGTTGGCGATGAAGTGAACGGTACTGAGATTACTACTGGTTATACTGTCGTTACCAACAAGGCCGATGGCTGCACCTTTGAGATCGTGTTTGATGATCTGAAAAAAGTCACTGGTGTTACTGCTAATTCTATCATTACCGTTACCTACGAGTCCACGCTGAACACGGACGCTGTTCTGGGCGAACACGGCAACGTCAACACGGCAAAGCTGGAGTACTCCAACAACCCGGGCGGTAACGGCACGGGCGAAACTCCTTGGGATAACGTCATCGTCTTTACCTACAAGGTGGTCGTGAATAAGGTCGATCAGGACAATAATCCTCTGGAAGGTGCACAGTTCACTCTGACCAAAAAGCTCAAGGACGGCACGGATGTTGTTGTCCCTATGGACGTTAACACTACCTTGACTCAGTTTACGTGGTCCGGTCTGGATGACGGCGATTACACGCTGACCGAGACTGTAACCCCCGCCCACTATAACACCATCAGCCCCATCACCTTTACTGTCACCGCTGATCATAAAATTGATTGGGATTCTATTTCCACTCGTGATAATGTTCTGACCTCTTTGAGCGGCGAGAAGAAGGTTGGCGAAATCACCTTTAATGTTGATAAAAAAGCTGGCACTCTGACTACAGATGTCGTCAATAATATCGGTACTACCCTGCCCGGCACCGGCGGCATCGGCACCACCATCTTCTATGTGATCGGCGGCGGCCTGATGGTTGCTGCAGCCATCCTGCTCATTACCAAAAAGCGCATGGAGAACCACTAAGCTCTCCTTTTCCCCAGCACAGAGCGGGGCTGTAAAGCCCCCTGCTCTGGTCCTGAAACTATAACGTTAGGGAGTAGCCCATGAAAAAGAACAAAAGCACCATTATATTGATCCTCGTCTTTTTCGTGGGTCTATCCGTGATGTTATACCCCACCATCAGCGATTACGTCAACCAGCGCAACCAGTCCCGCGCGGTGGCAAGCTACGCGCAGGACGTGGACAACATGACCGATGCGGATTACAGCGGATACTTTGACGCCGCCGATGCCTTTAACGCACAGGTAGCCGCCAACGAGTACGCGCTCTACCGCCCGGATCAGCTTACCGGCTACGCCGACACGCTGGATATTACCGGCACGGGCATTATGGGCTACATCACCATCGCCAAAATAGGCGTGGAGCTGCCCATCTACCACGGCACCAGCGACAGCGTATTGCAGATCGCCGCAGGCCATTTGGAGGGCACCAGCCTGCCGGTGGGCGGCGCGTCCACCCACGCGGTCATCTCGGCGCACCGCGGCCTGCCCAGCGCAAAGCTGTTTACCAACCTTGACCAGCTGGAAGTGGGCGATACCTTTACCATCACCGTGCTGGATCGGGTGCTCACCTACGAGGTGGACAAAATTTCCATCGTGCTGCCCACCGAGACCGACGAGCTGAAGATCGCCGAAGGCAAGGATTACGTCACCCTGATGACCTGCACCCCCTACGGCATCAACACCCACCGCCTGCTGGTACGCGGCCACCGCGTGGAGACCCCGGATCAGTACAAGCACATCCGTGTTACTGCCGAAGCGCTCAAGATAGAGCCTATCATCGTTGCGCCCGTCATGGCGCTGCCTATGCTGCTGATCCTGCTGATCGGTATGCTGCTTTCCACACGCAAACGCAAGAAAACAAGAGGTGAAGAACATGAAAAGCATTGATCTGCGTCATCGTCTGGCGGCTGTGCTGCTGGCTGGCTGCCGCGGGGGCAGCCGCCCGGGGAGCATGAGCGGCTCGTCCGGCTCCACCGGCAGCGCCGTCACCACCCAGACCTCCGGCTGGCAGACCGGCCTCGGCGTCCTCACCGAGACCTCGGACGAGGGCCGCACCGGCACCATCCACACCATCGCCGCCGCCGTCCTGCTGGACGGGGAGGGGAAGGTGGCCGACGTGATGCTGGACGAGCTGGAGGTGGAGCTGTCCGCCGACGGCAAGGGGGCCGTCACCATGCCCACCGACTACCGCACCAAGCGCCAGAAAGGGGACGACTACCCGCTGGCAGCGGCATCTTCGCTGAAAAAGGGCTGGGCCGAGCAGGCCGACGCCTTCGCCGACTACCTCACCGGCCTGACGCCCCAGCAGGCCGCCCGGCTGGAAACGGACAAGGACGGCAGGGCCGCCGACCCCGACCTGCTCTCCGGCTGCACCATCCGGGTGGACAAGTACCGGGACGCCGTGGCGAAGGCCTGCGCCAGCGCCGCCCCCCTCGGCGGGGCCAAGGGCGACCGGGTGAGCCTCGGCGTGGCGGCGGAGAACGCCTCCTCGGACGTCACCGCCACCGACGATAAGGACCTGAACGCCGAGGTGGAGCTGACCTTCGCGGCCCTGACGCTGGACGCCGACGGCCTCGAGCCGGGCGACGTCTGCTTCTGCTCCCTGCCGGATCTCGGCTACAAGGCCACCGTCCGGGTGGCCGATGTCATCACCCAAAGCCAGAGCGACAGCACCACCCGCACCGTGCGGCTGGGTACGCCGGTCTGGCGCAAGCTGTAAGGAGATGATCTTTTGAGCAAAATCGTTTTATACCCCGCCAACGGGTTCGACTTCGATGCCGCAGACGTGGCGGCCTACCTTGCGGCCCGCGCCTCGGGTGTGTTCAGCTCCGCTGAGGACTTCCCGGTGACAGCCGCAGGCGGACTGAAGGTCACCGTGGGGGCGGGCCGTGGCTGGGTGCACCCCAGCCGCTTCACCGGCTACTCCATCACCAAGCGGGAGGCCGACACCCTGACCATGCCGCTGGCCGACCCGTCTCTCCCCCGCATCGACCGCATCGTCATGCGCTATGATGCCGGTGCCAGAGCCGCCAGCCTACAGGTGCTGCAGGGCACGGCATCCAGCACACCCACGGCCCCGGCCATCTCCCGCACCGAGCTGATCTACGACCTCTGCCTTGCCGAAATCACCCGCCCGGCAGGCTCCATCAGCATCACCACGGGCCAGATCACTGACACCCGGCTGGACGAGGCGCTCTGCGGCATCGTGCGGGACGGCGTGACCGGCATCCCCACCGACGAGCTGCTGGCCGCTGCCAAGGAGCGCATCAACGCACTGGAGGAGAAAGCTACCAGCAGTGCCGCTGCCGCCAAGGACAGCGCTGAGGCAGCCAAGAGCAGCGAGACCAAGTCCGCTGCCAGCGAGAAGGCAGCCAAGACCAGTGAGACCGCCGCCAAGCAGGCCCTGCAGGACACGGAGACGGAGCACACCACCGCCTTGCAGGACATCGCACGGGCCCGCACCACAGCCTTGAACGACGTGGCCAACTCCACCAAGACGGCCACCGCTGCGGCAAACACTGCCACCCAGCAGGCCACCGCCGCTGCGGGGAGCGCTTCCACCGCCGCCACCAAGGCCGGGGAGGCATCCACCAGTGCGGGGGCGGCAAAGGCCGATGCCGACCGAGCAGAGAAAGCCAGCACCAGCGCGGCCAATGCGGCCACCAATGCCGTGAAGCAGGCCAAGGAAGCCGGAACCTTTGATGGTCAGTCGGCCTATGCGCTGGCTGTTCAGCTGGGGTACACCGGCAGTGAAGCCGATTGGATCGCCAGCCTGAAAGGCGCAAAGGGCGACAAGGGTGCCACAGGCGCTACCGGCCCACGGGGGCCGCAAGGGCCGCAAGGCCCGGCGGGTGCTTCAGCAGTAGCAGCCAGCGGCAGTAACTGGGTAAGATTTTCAGATGGGACACAGATCTGCTGGTACTCCATCGATTCAGACGGAAACGATTATACATGGTCATTTCCGGTGGCATTTTCTAATACGGCATATTCTGTTGTTGGCTGCCCTATCTCATTTTTATCGTTTGTTTGTAAGAACAAAAGCACGACATCATGCACGCTACCTGGAACAAACGATACAACATGTTATAGTATTGCTGTTGGCCGCTGGCGGTGAGGTGAACATAAATGGAAATTAAACCCGGAACAAAAATCCTGAAGCCTGTCATCACGCAGGAAGCGTGTGATGCCTATTCTGCCGTTGTGGATGCCATCAACGCCCACAATGCAGCGGCTGCTGTTGGCGAGGCTCTGTGGAGCATGGACGACCAGCCGGAGGCTTACGTTGTGGTGGAGGCCGGCACGCAGCCTGACCCTGCCGATGCACCGAAGCCGACCCCTACACTGGAGGAGCGGCTTGCTACGGTGGAGAGCGCCCAGACCCAGATGGCGCAGCTGCCTGAAACACTGGCTGCTTTGCAAAAGGAAAACGAGATGCTGAAACAGTGTCTGCTTGAGATGAGCGAGACTGTCTATGCGTAAAATCACACAAAAAATCGAAAGGATGGTAGTATTTATGATGGCTACGTTATGGGCACAGGAAATCATGTCTGCTGAGACTATGGAGGAGGCAAAGGCTCTGTATGAGCGCTGCCCCCGCTTGCTGAAGGAGAAGGTCAAGGCGATTCTTATCAAGAGCGGCTTTGAGGAAATCACACAGTAAGGAGGACGCTATGGCTGAAATTATGGATGTCTCCCGCTGGCAGGGGAGCATCGACTGGGACGCGGTGAAGCGCAGCGGAAAAATCGACGGCGTGATGCTGCGGGTGCTGGGCAGCAAGGGCGGCAAGCCCTACGTTGACCCGGCCTTCGCCCGCAACTACGCCGAGTGTGCCCGGCTGGGCCTGCCCGTGGGCGGCTATTACTACACCTGTGCGGTCACGCAGCGGCAGACGGAGGAGGAGCTGGCCGCCCTCAAAACAGCTCTCCGGGGCAAAACGTTCCAGCTGCCCCTTGCCATCGATGTGGAGGACCCCCGCCTGCGCTCCATGGCCCCCGCAAAGCTGTCCGCCCGCGTGGCCGAAGCCGCTGCCCAACTAGAAGCGTGGGGGCTGTATGCAATGGTGTACACCTACACCAATTTCGCGGATACCGCCCTCGACATGGCAGCACTCGCTGCTTACGATCTGTGGATCGCGGACTACCGCGGCAAGCGCCCCACCCGCCGCCACGGCATGTGGCAGTACACAAGCAGCGGCAAGATCCCCGGCGTGAGCGGCCCGGTAGACCTGAGCCATGCGTATAAGGACTACGCCGCCATCATCCAGCGCAAGGGGCTGGGCAAAGTGAAAGGAGAATGACAATGAAAAATGAGATTTGTGCGGCCATCGGCATTGTGGGCGGGGCCATTGCCAGCCTGCTGGGCGGCTGGGACACGGCGCTGCAGACGCTTATCATCTTTATGGCGATCGACTACATCACCGGCCTGATCGTGGCGGGGGTGTTCCACACCAGTCCCAAGACCAAAACTGGCACCCTTGAGAGCCGGGCAGGCTGGAAGGGCCTGTGCCGCAAGGGGGTGAGCCTGCTGGTGGTACTGGTGGCCTGCAGGCTGGATGCTGTCATCGGGTCGAACTTTATTCGGGACACCGTTGTCATTGCGTTTGTATGCAATGAGACTATCAGTATCGTGGAGAATGCCGGACTGATGGGTGTGCCCATCCCGGCGGCGCTGACTCGTGCTGTGGACGTGCTGAAGCAGCGGGCGGAAGAAAAGAACGGCAGCTGACAACGGCCCCGGGGAGCCTGATGGTTCCTCGGGGCTGTTTTCTTTTGGCATGTTTCGGCATATTCCGACGCATTCCGCATTATCCGGCACATTCTGACATTTTCCGGTTAAAGTTGGATGGAAAGGATGTGCAAACAATGCCCGATGTGAAAATTACGGACTCCCCTGCCCAGCTGGATCAAATTCTTAGGCCTCTGGGGATTACCCGAAGCTCAAAGAATTACCGAGTTCTCTGCGAATGTATGGCTCTGATCTGTGAGCAGGAGGATCGGCTGGAAGCCGTACAGAAGGAGATCTATATCCCCATCTCAGACCAGCGGCACTGCAAGTGGTCCGCCATTCAGAGCGCCGTCCGGCGTGCAGCAGAAAAGGCCTGGGCGCTGAACCCCGAGGGCGTTCAGCAATTGGCTGGCTACCCGCTGACCGGCGCACCCAGCGCGGTGCAGTTCCTGGAGATGCTTTACAATGCCGTGGTGAGAGGGTAACGAAAAGGCTGCCATGCAAGTGTGATGCGTGGCAGCCTTTTTTTGCTTGATTTTCGCATAGTTTCCCGCAAAA
>OHFR01000895.1_pt1 | contig 11232 bp, 10 predicted proteins | sample 1567531 | NCBI WGS metagenome assembly OHFR01 (sample SAMEA3879597, study PRJEB24766) | human gut metagenome | biome: human-associated habitat; feature: feces | place: USA | collected 1985/1987
CGCCAAAGAAATTTTCAAAATTATGCTCATTCATGCAAGCATGATTCGCAAATTTATGAAAATTGCCTTGGCTCTGAATAGATACAAAGAATTAATAATTACTTAAGTTGAAAAAAGAAGCAGAAAGGTTTAAAATAAAATGGCACGTACAGCAGATTATGTTCGTAAAACCAAAGAGACAGATATATCATTACATTTGAATTTAGACGGTACCGGCAGTTCCTCTATCCATACAGGGATCGGTTTTTTTGACCACATGTTAGACGGATTTGCAAGACATGGCCTGTTTGACCTGAAAGTCAATGTTGCCGGAGATCTTGCAGTGGACTGTCATCATACAATTGAAGATACAGGTATTGTTCTGGGCAATGCCATTAAGGAGGCCGTTGGTGACAAGAAGGGAATCCGGCGCTACGGAAGCTGTATTCTGCCGATGGATGAAACACTTGTCCTGTGCGCAGTGGATCTTTCCGGAAGACCTTATCTTGTGTTCGATGGAGAATTTACGACCGACTGCGTGGGATATATGGATACGGAGATGGTGAAGGAATTTTTCTATGCCATTTCTTATACCGCAGGAATGAATCTGCATATCAGGGTGCTTTCCGGCGGAAACAACCACCATATGATCGAGGCGATGTTCAAGGCTTTTGCAAAGGCACTGGATCAGGCAACGGTCATTGACCCGAGGATCACGGATATCCTTTCTACCAAAGGAAGTCTGTAGTTGACAATTCACATGTATCACGTGCGAAATATGATTAGAAAAGAAGCGGTCTGACGTATCAAAAATATGTGCAGACCGTTTTGTATGGAAAGGTATGAATATTAATATGGAACACAAAAATATCGTGGCAACAATTTACTTAAAGGATGGAAAAGCGATCAAAGCCAGAGACAATTACGAGGAATATCCGGATGTCATTGAACTTGCAAAACTCTATAATGACAGTGGCATTGATAAAATCATGATTTTTGACCTGTCCACAACAGATGAAGAGCATGAGCGCAACATACAGGTTATCCGCAACATTAACCGTAATATTGAAATCAAAGTCTGTGCAGGCGGTAACATTAACCGTATGGAGGACATTAAGAAGTTCATCTATGCCGGATGTCTTCAAGTGATCGTCAACGGCTCCAAACCGGAGAGTATGGCACTGGCTGCAGAGGCAAGCAAGCGTTTCGGGAAAGACCGTATTCTTGTTTCCGTGACGAATGTGGATTTTATCTTCAAACATCAGGATGAAATGGCTGATACATTCCATGAAGTGCTGATCTTAAATAAAGCAGTGTTAGATGCAGTGGAAGGAATGACCGATGTTCCTCATGTTGTCTACTTAAACGATGCTGATTATGATGAGGTTTTATCAATCTTATCCCGCAAAAATGTCCGCGGAATTGCAGGTTCTTTAATTAATAATCCAAAAACAGATATTATGGAGATGAAATCCCAGTTGTCTGCCTCCGGTATTAAGATGGATAACTTCGAGCCAAACTTAAAGTGGAGTGACTTAAAGAAAAATTCTGACGGCATGGTTCCGGTCATTGTGCAGGATTACCGTACGGATGAAGTGTTAATGCTGGCTTACATGAATGAGGAAGCTTTTGACACAACGATTAACATCGGAAAAATGACATACTACAGCAGAAGCCGGAATGAGCTTTGGACAAAAGGTCTTACTTCCGGTCATATCCAGTATGTCAAATCCCTGACAGCAGACTGCGATTATGATACCATTCTTGCAAAAGTTTCCCAGATCGGTGCAGCCTGCCACACCGGAAACCAGAGTTGTTTTTTCAATGAGATCGTGAAAAAAGAATACGTTGAAAAAAATCCGCAGAAGGTGTTGGGGGATGTCTACAATATTATTTTAGACCGCAGGGAAAATCCGAAAGAGGGCTCCTACACAAACCTTTTATTGGAAAAAGGTCTGGATAACATCCTCAAAAAAGTTGGAGAGGAAAACACAGAAATCATTATTGCAGCGAAAAATACTGACCACGAGCATTTGAAATATGAAATCTCTGATTACATTTACCATCTCATGGTCTTAATGGCAGAGAAGGATATCACATGGGAAGAGATCACACAGGAACTTTCACAGAGAAAATAAAACGACAGGTTTATCTCGACAAACTGCGGGTACTTGCCACGGTTCTCGTGATTGCTGTCCACACGGTCTCACTCGGTTCCACGCTTGTTCCGGAGCGGAGTGCGGTGTGGTATGGATTTGAGATCAGCAATTACCTGTTTTTGTGCTGCAACCTGCTTTTTATCATGATAAGCGGAGCCCTTCTTTTACCGGTGAAAGACGAATCCGCCGGGCAGTTTTACCGGAAACGGTTTTTGAAAGTGCTTGTTCCAATGGTGATCTATTATATTTTATATGTGTGTGCCAAAGAGGGGTTCGTCTGGCTTCGCCCCGATCACTGGGGCGCCATGTTAAAACGTATTCTGCTCGGTGCACCGGAGGAAGCGCCGCATTTCTGGCTGATTTATGTGATCATCTGGTTATATGTGCTGACACCGTTTTTCCGCTATGTGGTGCAGCATATCCCGGATTCTGTTTTAAGCGGGCTTGTGGCTGTGATCCTGATCTTCCAGATCCTTGGAACTTACTGGGATACGCTTTATTATAATTCCATTGTCTCCGGGATTCTCGGTTCTTTTGCTGGTGTTTTTATATTGGGATATTATCTGACAAGAGAGCAGGGGCGCAGAAAGTACTTCTTTTATGGAGCCGGAATCCTTTCTGTCTGTCTGGCAGTCCGTCATATCTTCAGTGGGGCACAATATCATCGTTATTTATTTAACAATGCGCCGCTTATGGTATTTTATACGATGGCTGTTTTTCTTTTCGTGAGACAGATTTATGTGAAAGCAGAGACGGAACATTTTTTTACAAAGCTGATCAGCCGCTACAGTTTCGGGATCCTTTTGATCCACTGGGGCGTGCTTCATTATCTGGTCAAACAGATTTTTCATGTCAGCCCGACAGATTTCGGAGTGATCGGTGGTTCGCTGCTCATGATCGTGCTCACCTTATTTTTTTCACTGATAGGTGCAATGGTTCTCGATCGAACGCTGATCCACTGGTGTCTGTTGCTTATTGCATGGATAGAAAAAAAGTTCTAATGAGATACAAGACTTCATATGATTTCAATGAGAAATCTATGGAGTCTTATTTTATGACCGATGAATATGTGGAAAGACGCAGAGCTTACGTCAACGAGATACGGCGCTCGTTTGACCGGCCGGAGGTGGAAAATGGCACCGCAGAAGAGGAATCACAGCCTTTGGTTCCGTGGATTTTTCTGAAAATCCGCATAGTGCTTGCAGTTCTTCTTATGCTCGCATTCCTTCTGTTAAAATATAATGCATATGAATTCCATGGCTATCAGGCAAAAGATGTCATTGACATTATTTCTGATAATCAGTATTATACAATTTTGCAGGATTATGTTATGATAAATGAGCATGACTGATTTCCCAGTCGTTTTCAGGAAAAATGAGAAAGGACAAACCGAATGACAAAATTAGCATTATCAGATGAGATACTGATGAAAATCGATAAACCGGCGCGTTATATCGGAAATGAGTTAAACAGTATCAAAAAAGATAAAGAAAAAGTAGCAATCCGTTTTGCCATGTGCTTCCCGGATGTATATGAGATAGGGATGTCACATCTTGGCGTTCAGATTTTATATGATATGTTTAATAAAATGGAAGATGTGTGGTGTGAGAGAGTTTACTCTCCATGGCCGGATCTTCATAAAATCATGAAAGAAGAGCATATTCCACTGTTTGGATTAGAGTCCCAGGAACCGATCAAAAATCTTGATTTTATCGGTCTTACGCTCAATTATGAGATGTGTTACACAAATGTGCTTCAGATTTTAGACCTCGGACAGATCCCACTGCTTGCAAAAGACCGTACAGAAGACGATCCACTGGTGATCGGTGGCGGCTGCTGCACTTATAACCCGGAGCCGATGGCGGACTTCTTTGATCTGTTTTATATGGGAGAGGGTGAAATTTCTTTCTACGAACTGTTTGATCTTTATAAAAAAATGCGTGCAGAGGGAAAAACACGCCATGAATTTTTACATGAAGCTTCTAAAGTGCCTGGTATCTATGTGCCATCCCTCTATGAAGTGACTTATAAAGAGGACGGAACGATCGCATCCTTTGAACCAATTTATGAGGATGTTCCAAAAACGATCCAGAAGCAGATCGTACTGAATATGACAGAAGCTGTTTATCCGGAAAAACCTGTCGTTCCTTTTATCAAGGCAACACAGGATCGTGTGGTTCTCGAGATCCAGCGCGGATGTATCCGTGGCTGCCGTTTCTGCCAGGCTGGAATGGTTTACCGTCCGGTCCGTGAAAAAAATGTAGAACACCTGAAAGATCTTGCCTACAAAATGTTAAAATCAACCGGGCACGAAGAGATTTCTTTAAGCTCTTTAAGTTCCTCCGATTATTCTGAACTGGAAGAACTGGTGAATTTCCTGATCGATGAGTTCAAGGGAAAAGGTGTGAATATCTCACTTCCTTCCCTGCGGATCGATGCCTTTTCGCTGGATGTCATGAGCAAAGTGCAGGATATCAAAAAGAGCAGTCTGACATTTGCACCGGAAGCCGGTTCCCAGAGACTTCGTGATGTCATTAACAAAGGTCTTACCGAAGAGGTGATCTTAAATGGTTCCAGACTTGCTTTTGAAGGTGGCTGGAACAAGGTAAAATTATACTTTATGCTTGGACTTCCAACCGAGACGGAAGAAGATATGAAAGCGATCCCGCAGCTTGCCAATGAGATCGCAGCTCTTTATTATGACACGGTTCCGAAGGAAAAACGGAATGGAAAATGTCAGATTACGATCAGTACCTCTTTCTTTGTGCCGAAGCCATTTACTCCGTTCCAGTGGGCAGGAATGTACACACCGGGAGATTATCTTGCAAGAGCGCGGGTGGTCAATGAGGGTGTGCATGCGCAGCTGAATCATAAGAGTATCAAATATAACTGGCACGAAGCGGATGTGACGGTTTTAGAGGGGATTCTGGCACGAGGCGACCGTAAGATCGGACAGGCTCTCTTAAAAGTTTATGAAAAAGGCGGCATTTTTGATGCGTGGAGCGAATACTTTGACTACCAGAGATGGGAGGACGCTTTTGCGGAATGTGGTATCGATACCGATTTTTACACGATGAGAGAGCGTGATCTGGATGAGATCTTCCCATGGGATTTCATTGATACCGGCGTATCGAAAGAGTTTTTAAAACGTGAATGGAAGAATGCACATGATGAAAAAGTAACCCCGAACTGCCGCATGAAATGTTCCGGCTGTGGAGCCATGAAATTTGGAGGAGGTGTCTGTTTTGAAAATAAGGATTAAATTTCGAAAATCTGGTGTGATGAAGTTCATCGGACACCTTGATATTATGCGCTATTTCCAGAAGGCGATGCGGAGAGCAGATATTGACATCTGTTATTCAGAGGGATTTTCCCCTCATCAGATCATGTCGTTTGCAGCACCGCTAGGCGTTGGAATTACAAGTGACGGCGAATATTTAGATATTGAAGTACACGAAAGCAAGTCTACAAAAGAGGCGATGGCAGATTTAAATGCGACGATGGTAGAGGGCGTGGAGATCACCGGATATGTGAAGCTTCCGGACAATGCCAAGACAGCGATGTCCTTAGTTGCCGCAGCCGATTATAACCTTTTCTTTAAGGAAGGTTATGAAGTACCATTTACGAAAACAGAAGCCAAACAGGCGATTTTAGATTATTTTATCACGCCTTCTGAGGTACTTATCACCAAGCAGACAAAGAAAAGCGAAAAAATCATGGACTTAAAGCAGCTGGTTTATGATTTTAAAGTAGAAGGAACCGAGGAGGCACCGGAGTTTTACATCAATCTCTGTACCGGAAGTTCCGACAACTTAAAACCGGAACTTGTGTTAGAATCCCTTTTCGGCTATATGAACATTCCATATAATGCCAATGCAATCCAGATCCATCGTTTGGATGTGTATGCAAAAGAGGGGGACAAATTTGTTTCTCTACTGGATATGGGCGAAGAGATCGCATAAAGAGGTTCTTTATGAATAAATATATTATCACACATGAAAAAATAAAAATGCAAAACAGGGAAGAGCAGGACTTTATTGTCTCTGCTCTTTATAATCAGGGCAAAAAAATGATCGAAGTAAGCCTTACACCCCCAGATGAAGATAGTTTACTTGGAAACATTTATATTGGCCGTGTGGAAAATGTCGTACAGAATATCCGGGCAGCTTTTGTGAAGATTTCGCCGGAGCAGACCTGTTATTTGTCTTTAGATGATCTGAAAAATGCACATTTTACCAAAAAGCTCTCTGCAAGAAAAGAAATTGTGGCAGGAGATGAGCTTCTGGTTCAGGTAGAACGTGAAGCTTTAAAGACGAAAGAACCTGCTGTCACTGCGAATTTAAGCTTTGCAGGAAAATATGCTGTTCTTACAAGCGGAAACCGCAGGCTTGGAATTTCTTCCAAATTAAATAAAGAGCAGAAAGCACATTATAAGGAATTATTGCACGAATTTGATACAGAAAGCTACGGACTTATCATTCGAACCAATGCCGCAAGTGTCGCAGATGAAACACTAATTGCAGAGATTCGAAGCCTTGAGCAGGAATGGTCACAGATGCGTGAGAATGTCTGCCATAAAACCTGTTACAGTGTTTTGAAAAAAGCGAGACCAACGTATCTGGAAGACGTCAAAAACCAGCGGGAAGGTTCTGTCAGCGAGATTATCACCGATGACCGCGGACTCTTTGAAACAATCTGTATGGATTATGGAATTCATCCAAAACAGTTTATGACAAACGGTTCTGTCCCGGTTCCGGTCGATCAGTTTCAGGTGCAGACAGCAGCAGGCGCAGAGGATTTTTTAACGATCACTTATTATCATGATCCGATGTTAACGTTATCTTCACTCTACAGCGTGAAGTCCTCCTTAGAAAAAGCTTTAAGGGAACAGATCTGGTTAAAGTCCGGTGCATCCATTGTTTTACAACACACAGAGGCACTTACGGTCATTGACGTGAACAGTGGGAAAAATATCATAAAAAAAGAGATGCGCGAAAATCTGCTCCGTATTAATTTAGAGGCAGCGAAAGAGATTGCCTATCAACTCAGATTGCGCAATATCTCAGGCATTATCATCATCGATTTTATCAATCTTCTTGCAAAAGAAGATGAGGCAGTTCTTTTAAAAGAATTCCGCACATATTTAAAAGACGACCCGGTGAAAACGGATCTGATCGACATGACCAGACTAGGACTGGTGGAAGTGACCAGAAAGAAGATTAAGAAATCTTTGCGGGACAGTTTAAAGATGAACTAAAAAAAGTGAGCAGCCACACTGTAAGGTCTGCTCACTTTTTTAATAGATTTATGCAGATTCAATCTCATACGTAAATCCGGCGTCCTCGATCACCTTGATGGTATCCTCGATCCCCTGGCCATCCTCGGTGAGATAACCGGATGCGAAGATAGAGTTGACAACGGACAATAAACGTTTTTCCTCTCCTTTAAAGTAAACCTCACGTCCGGCAGCACAGCGGATGTCTGCCTGTGGAACAAGAAGCCTTGCAAGGGCGAGAACCTTAAGACCATATTCAGGGGTTAAGCCTGAGGTATCTTTGTGTGCTAAAGGTGTTCCCTCAATTGGCAGCAAAAAGTTGATCGGGATTGCTTCCGGGTTAATTTCACGGAGTTCTAACAGCATATCAACAACATCCTCTTTGCTTTCCCCCATACCAATGATCCCACCACTGCAGATTTCATAACCCAATCCCTGCAGCATTTTGATATTTGCGACACGCTGGTCAAACGTATGCGTAGAGCAGATGTTCGGATAAAATGCACGGCTGCTGTTTAAGTTATGGTTAATACGGTCAAGTCCTGCCTCTTTTAACATGCGCGCCTGTTTTTCAGTCAAAAATCCGATGGAACAGCAGAGGTGTGTTCCGGTTTCTTTCATTTTACGGATTTTTGCAGCGAGTTCTTCAATCTCGGCGTCTGTGAATTTCATGCCGCTCAATCCGATACAGTGTCTTGCGAGATGATTTTTATTTACAAAATCATTGTCGCGGTAAAGTTTCTCATCGGAAACCCATTTATATTTCTCAATATCGGCTGATGAACGGCAGGATTGTGCGCAGTAAGCACAGTCCTGTGAGCAGTTGCCGCTTCTTGCGTTTGTCAGAATGTGGATTCCGACATTGTCTCCTTTGTATTTGCGGCGCAGTTTCTCAGCGCGTGCAATCAGCTCATCCAACTGATCATCCGGTGTATTTAAAATTGCAAGAGCATCCTCTCTGGTAAGATATGGATTTTCGGCTTCGGTTGTCTTTGGTTGTGTTGTCATTTTTGTACTCCTTTGTTACGTTTACAAAATTCAAATAAGTTACGGTATGAATTCACAAGTTTCTAAATTCAATTGTTTTTAAAGTAGCACGAAGTATGGTTAATTGTCAACATGCTCACTTATAGAAGTTGACATTTATTTGTAAAAGCTAGTTAACATTAGTATAAATATCTACATATGCAGATATTTCATTTTATTGTACTAATCTTGTGTCTAATATGATATGATATTATTTGAATTAGGGAATTTTGTAAATAAGAAGTGAATCTTCCAAAAGATAAATTTTGTAAGGAGTTTTCTTATAATCAAAAGGAAGAAAAAGCAGAAGTATTAAAGCAGCTTTTGGGCAGTATGGGAACAATAGGTGCAGGAAGTGTTGTGACAAAAGATATTCCGGCCAATTGTGTTGCGGTTGGAAATCCATGCCGTGTGATTCGAAAGATAAATGAGGAATGTTGAATATGAATTATAACGATTTTTTAACCAGACAACAGCAAATCAAAAAACTGTCTATTGCGGAGCAGAAAAATTTTTATGAACAGCTATTGAAAAAGAAATACGACAAAACCGAAGTGCGCATACTTGCAAGTTTTTATTATGGGCAGCTATTTTATCAGGAAGGAAATTTCAGAAAAACCATAGAGATTATAGAACCAATCATAGTGGACTATCAAAGCTATCCGTATACCCCTAAGTTATTGTCCTGTTTTAACCTGATAGGTGTGGCAACACATTGCGAGACAGAATATAATGTTTCCCGTTTTTTCTATGAAACGGCATTAAAAATTGCCATGGAAAATGATGAAAAATACTATTATGCATTTGAGTATAATAATATTGCATTGACCTACATTGAGGAACAAAACTATGAGGAAGCACTTAAAAGTCTTGCGCTCGCAGAAGACGTCCTGAAAGACTGTGATGAGGAAATGGGTGCTTATATCTATATCAATAAATCTATTTCACTTCAGAAACTGAACCGTTTAACAGAGGCTTTAAAGGCGTTTGAACTTGGAGTGAGCCAATATCATGCAGATACAATCGTTCCTGATGATGTCACCCGCTGTGCAGCAACACTTTATTATAAATTGGAACAGCCAGAAAAATATGAGACTTACAAAAAACAGATCCTTTCAAAAATGGATGAAATGTACGCGGCTGAATTTATGGATGCCTGCCGGGAACTGTTTGAGTGTGGAAGAGATTCTTGTGATGATAACCTTATGAACCACATTTTACGATCCATGAATCAGTATATGGAAAAATATCCGGATGAAATCAAGGTTGGACTTGAATTTGCAGAATTAATATATGTATACGCTGTTGGTAAAATGGACAAAGACGCAATTTTAGAGGCATTAGAGGCGAAAAACTATTATAAAGACCGGATTATTGAATATTCGAAAGAAAACCATATAAAATCTTTACAGCAATACATAGAGATTAATTCGCAGATATCTGAATTAGAGCGGGATGCATTAACGGGATTCAAAACCCGTAAGGCATATTACAAAGATATTGCAATCATCGAATGTGACGAGGAGATGTGTAACCAGCCGGTTGGCATCGCTTTTGCAGATGTGAATGGTCTAAAAAAAATCAATGACAATCTGGGACATGAAGCAGGAGATGAGCTGCTCGCAGCAATTGCGAAAAAAATCATAACCATATTCCAGGAGGCAGGTTGTTACCGTTTTGGCGGGGACGAATTTATCATTCTGTCATTCGATAAAAGCGAGACAGACTTTCAAAATAAGCTGCAAAAGCTTTCAAAGCTATGGACGGCTGAATGTTCGGCTTCCATTGGAAGTGTCTGGTTAGAACATGCAAAGGACATTGAAAAGAATTTGTCAGTTGCAGATGAGAAGATGTATGTGAATAAAAATCATTATTATAAAAATAGGTTTTAACATAAAACATTTACAAATGGAACTTCATGTTTACAAATATCAGGGTGCCGGAAATGATTTTGTTATAATTGATAACAGAAAGGGCAATATAGAGTTGACAACAGAGCAGGTAAGATGGCTGTGTGACAGACGTTTTGGAATTGGTAGCGACGGGCTTATGCTGCTTGACAAGGCGGATGGCTACGATTTCTCGATGAGATATTTTAATTCGGACGGTCCTGAGGGAACCATGTGCGGTAATGGTGGCAGATGTTTAGTTGCTTTTGCAGACCATTGCGGAATAAAGAATTTTAAATTCATTGCAATAGATGGTGTTCACGAGGCAAACATTCTCAAGAGAGAAGGATTTAGGAAGATAGTAAAACTAAAAATGATAGATATAAAGGGATTTGAACCATATTCTGAAAGCGCCTATTTTTTGAATACAGGTTCACCTCACTATGTAGAGTTTGTTGGCAGAGTTGCTGATTATCCGGTTGCAGAAAGGGGCTATTTCTGGAGGCATCACAAAGATTTTAAGGGGGGAACAAATGTGAATTTTGTTGAGTTTGGCGGCTACGGCACGGAGGAGACAGAGCTGAGCGGTACGATGGTTCCACTATATAATAATGAGATATCAGTAAGGACATTCGAACGTGGCGTAGAGGCGGAGACATATGCCTGCGGTACAGGTATAACTGCTTCTGCATTATGCACATTTATGAGGTTCAACAGGCCTCAGATGCTTAAACAGGACAAGAGTGTTGCTGTTTTACACTGCAACGTTAAGGCACTTGGCGACAGACTTTCTGTAGATGCCGTGTGGAATGAACAGGAGAAGATCTTTACAGATGTATGGCTTACCGGCCCGGCTACTCTTGTGTTTGAAACAAATGTTGAGCTTCCTTTGTAAGCATTGACG
>OHFR01000900.1_pt1 | contig 11187 bp, 14 predicted proteins | sample 1567531 | NCBI WGS metagenome assembly OHFR01 (sample SAMEA3879597, study PRJEB24766) | human gut metagenome | biome: human-associated habitat; feature: feces | place: USA | collected 1985/1987
GAAAACGATCCATGATTCCATTTAGCCTGTCGGAGTGTGTGGAGTTATGTTGGATACGAAGGTGATGTTGGAAATACATTTGAGCCAGTAGAGGACGATGAATTCCTGATATTTAATAACTATCACTTTATGACGATGAGCATGGATTATGCTCTTGCCACGATTACAGGAACTTATTCTTACACTGTAAAAGAGATTAATGAGCAGGGTGAAAATAACGTTAGCGATATTGAATATGATCCGTCTGTATATACCGTTACGGTAAATGTGGATGAAAACATGGATATGTCTATAACTTACATAAAACATGGAACAAATGTGGATAACTCATCCGAGAGAATTTACATTCCAGTTATTTGATGAGAATAATAACTTGATTGATACTAAGAAAAATACAGACAATGGTTCTGCAGCAACCGGTACAAACGCAGCAACTGAGAGTGCAGCAGCTTCCGAAAGTGCAGCATCCGGCAGCGTATTTAAGATCGGTGGTATCGGACCTACTACCGGTGGCGCAGCAGTTTATGGACTGGCTGTACAGCACGGTGCAGAGATTGCAATAGAAGAGATTAACGCAGCAGGCGGTATCAACGGTTATCAGGTAGAATTCAAATTCCAGGATGACGAGGCAGATGCTGAGAAATCCGTAAATGCTTATAACGCATTAAAGGACTGGGGTGCTCAGATCATTGATGGTTCTACCACCAGTGGTGCATGTATTGCGGTTACCGACAAGACCAAAGAAGACAATATGTTCCAGATCACTCCTTCCGGATCTGCAGTAGAATGTGTTCAGTATGATAACAACTTCCGCGTATGCTTCTCCAATCCTAACCAGGGTCTTGCATCCGCACAGTATATTGGTGAGAATGGTCTGGCTGAGAAGATTGCTGTTATTTATGACAGCTCCGATGTATATTCTTCCGGTATTTATGAGAAGTTTGTAAAGGAAGCTGAAAACCAGCCCTTTGAAGTAGTAGCTGCGGAAGCATTTACTGCTGATAACAAGACGGATTTCTCCGTACAGTTACAGAAAGCAAAGGATGCCGGAGCAGACATGGTATTCCTTCCTATTTATTATCAGGAATCCGCACTTATCCTTACACAGGCAGCTGCTATGGGTTATGCTCCCAAGTGGTTCTCATGTGATGGTATGGATGGTATTCTCGGTGGTGTAGATAATTTTGATGTATCTCTGACCGAAGGCGTTATGCTGTTAACTCCTTTCGCAGCTGATGCAACCGATGATCTGACCCAGTCTTTCGTAACTAAGTATAAGGAAAAATACGGTGATACTCCCAACCAGTTCGCAGCAGACAGCTATGATGCTATCTATGTGATCAAGGCTGCTATCGAGAAGAGCGGTGTTACTCCTGATATGAGTGTTTCTGATATTTGTGATGGTATGAAGGCTGCCATGACAGAGATCACTGTAGATGGTCTGACCGGTAACGGCATGACCTGGACCGCAGACGGTGAGGCTAACAAGGCTCCTAAGGCTGTTGTGATCGAGAATGGTGCTTACAAGGCTATGTAATTTTGCTGACAAAGTTTCCAAAGAGGGTTACCGCAGGGTAGCCCTCTTTGCTTAATGTCAGAGACTTTGCAATAATGGGAGAGCAGTTGTTTTTCCCGGTATGTTCTGTTATACTTTATTTTATATGATAATTTGTGCATTCGCATGAATGGAGGTAGTTCACATGAGTTTTATCAGTTATCTGATCAACGGTATCAGCCTTGGAAGTGTCTATGCGCTGATCGCATTAGGCTATACCATGGTATATGGTATTGCTAAAATGCTGAATTTCGCACATGGTGATGTTATTATGGTCGGTGCATTTATTACTTATACAATGTGCAGTACCATGGGACTTTCTCCTGTGATCGGTGTTCTGGCAGCTGTTATCGCCTGCACCCTGTTGGGAATGGCTATTGAAAAAGTAGCATACAAGCCTTTAAGAAAGGCTTCTTCTCCGTTAGCGGTTCTGATCACCGCAATCGGTGTCAGCTATCTGCTGCAGAATGTAGCTCTTTTGATCTTTGGTGCAAATGCCAAGGCATTTACTTCTGTAGTATCCGTTCCGGCTGTGAAGCTGGCAGACGGACAGATCAATATTACCGGAGAGACGATCGTTACGATTGTTACCTGTCTGATCATTATGGCAGGTCTGATGCTTTTTATCAACAAGACCAAAGCAGGACAGGCAATGTTAGCAGTATCCGAGGATAAGGGGGCTGCACAGTTGATGGGTATCAATGTGGACGGAACCATTGCACTGACTTTTGCCATCGGATCCGGACTGGCCGCTGTAGCGGGAGTTCTGTTATGTTCCGCATATCCTTCCCTGACACCGTACACCGGTTCCATGCCCGGTATTAAAGCTTTCGTGGCGGCTGTATTTGGCGGAATCGGATCTATCCCCGGTGCTCTGGTTGGTGGTATATTGTTGGGGATTATCGAAATCTTTGGTAAAGCCTATATTTCTTCCCAGATGGCTGATGCTATTGTATTTGCAGTTTTGATCGTTGTGCTTCTGGTAAAACCTGCCGGACTGTTTGGCAAGAATATTCAGGAAAAAGTATAAGGGAAGAGGCAGGTGCATAATATGAAGAAATTATCGAATAAGAAAATAAATAAAACCTTCCGGGATAATCTTATTACTTACGGAATGGTGATTGCAGCTTATGTCATCATGCAGATTCTGGTGTCTGCCGGCAGTGTGAGCAGCTTGATCCAGGGACTATTGGTTCCGCTGTGTACTTATGCAATTCTGGCGGTATCTCTGAACCTTACCGTAGGTATTCTGGGAGAACTGAGCCTTGGACATGCAGGATTTATGTGTATCGGAGCATTCACCAGCGCCTTTTTCTCCAAAGTCATGGAGAATAGCGCAATGCCTTCCGGACTTCGCTTTTTCTTTGCTATTATGATCGGTGCATTTTTTGCAGGTGTGTTCGGACTGCTGATCGGTATCCCCGTACTTCGTTTGAAGGGTGACTATCTGGCAATCGTAACACTGGCTTTTGGCGAAATCATTAAGAATCTGGTAAATATTATGTTTGTAGGCCGGGATGAGAATGGATTCCATATCTCCTTTACCAATACCATGGATCTGAACATGTCAGAGGACGGAGACGTTATTATCAAAGGTGCACAGGGTATCACCGGAACCCCTCATGATTCCAGCTTTACCATTGGTATTGTGTTATTGCTGATCACATTGTTTATTGTATTGAACCTGATCCATTCCAGAGACGGACGTGCCATCATGGCAATTCGTGACAATACCATTGCGGCGGAATCCGTAGGAATTCATATTACAAAGTATAAACTGATGGCATTCTCCATTTCTGCGGCACTTGCAGGTGTAGCAGGCGTACTGTATGCGCATAATCTGTCCACACTGACGGCATTACCCAAGAACTTTGGATATAACATGTCTATTATGATACTGGTATTCGTTGTACTGGGTGGCATCGGTAATATTCGCGGTTCCATTATTGCTTCTGTAATCCTTACCCTGTTACCGGAGTTACTGCGTGGTCTGAACGATTATCGTATGCTGATCTATTCCATCGTACTGATCGTAATGATGCTGTTCAACTGGGCTCCGAAGTGTATTGAATGGAGAGAAAAAGTGGCAGCCAGATTCAAGAAGTCTGTGAAAAAGGAGGCTGAATAATCATGGCATTATTAGAGGCAAAAAATTTAGGCATTTCTTTCGGCGGACTTCGTGCGGTAGATGATTTCAATATTAAGATTGAAAAAGGTTCCCTGTACGGACTGATCGGTCCCAACGGTGCAGGTAAGACCACCGTATTCAACCTTTTGACAGGTGTATATAAGCCCACAGAGGGTATTATTACGCTGGATGGAAAGGATGTTACCGGTAAAAAGACCATCGAAATCAATCAGGCAGGAATTGCAAGAACCTTCCAGAATATTCGACTGTTCAAGGATCTGTCTGTGATAGACAATGTAAAAGTAGGGCTGCATAATCATATGAGCTACAGCACGGTTACCGGTATTTTACGTCTGCCGAAATATTATAAAGTAGAAAAGCAGATGACGGAGGAGGCCATGGAGCTTCTGAAGGTATTCGGATTGGAAGAGGAAGCGGAAACACTGGCGGACAATCTTCCCTATGGTAAGCAGAGAAAGTTGGAGATTGCGAGAGCACTGGCTACCAAGCCCAAGCTCCTTCTGTTAGATGAGCCTGCTGCAGGTATGAACCCTAACGAGACGCTGGAACTGATGGAGACCATCCGTTTTGTCAGAGAGCATTTTGATATGACGATCCTTCTGATCGAGCATGATATGAAACTGGTAGGCGGAATCTGTGAGGAACTTACGGTTCTGAACTTTGGCCGTGTCCTGTGTCAAGGCAAGACCAGTGATGTGCTGAACAATCCGGAAGTCATCAAGGCTTATCTGGGTGAATAGGAGGACAACAGCTATGGCAATGTTAGAAGTAAATGATATCAAAGTATATTACGGCATGATACAGGCCATAAAGGGTGTGTCCTTTCACGTAGATGAGGGAGAGGTCATTGCACTGATCGGAGCCAACGGCGCCGGTAAGACAACGATCCTGCACACCGTATCCGGTCTGCTGACACCGAAGGAAGGAACCATTACTTTTGAAGGTCAGGATCTGGTCAAGATTCCCGGACATAAGATTGTATCCATGGGTATGGCGCATGTTCCGGAAGGAAGACGTGTTTTCGCACAGCTTTCCGTATTACAGAATCTGATGATGGGTGCCTACACCAGAAAAGATAAAGAAGAGATCGCACAGACTCTGGAGACCGTATTTGACCGCTTCCCTCGTTTGAAGGAACGTCAGAATCAGATGGCGGGTACCTTGAGTGGTGGTGAACAGCAGATGCTGGCCATGGGTAGAGCATTAATGTCTCATCCCAAGATTATTTTAATGGATGAGCCGTCCATGGGACTGTCCCCTATTTTTGTAAATGAGATTTTTGATATTATCCAGGAAGTAAGCAAGAGCGGTACTACAGTTCTGCTGGTAGAGCAGAATGCGAAGAAGGCATTGTCCATCGCAGACAGAGCTTATGTATTGGAGACCGGTAAGATTGTTCTGGAAGGCAAGGCAAGCGACCTTCTGAATAATGATTCCATTAAGAAAGCATATCTGGGTGAATAACTCTTGATTTAAGCCGCTGCGGGTGGAAGCAGCAGAGACAGAAAGGTATGGTGATCGAAATGAATAATGTAGTCATTACCATTGCAAGACAGTATGGAAGCGGCGGGCGAACCATCGGTGAGATGTTGGCGAAGAAGCTGAATGTTCATTACTATGACAAGGAGCTGATGAAGCTGGCAAGTGATGACAGTGGCATCAATGAAGCGCTGTTCGTAAATGCAGATGAAAAAGTGAAGAGCACGAAGCTGTTCCATATTGCGAAAAAGGAGTATCACGGGGAACTGATTCCTCCGGAAAGTGATGATTTTACCTCCACGGACAATCTGTTTAACTATCAGGCGAAGATCATCAGGGATCTGGCAAAGGAGGAATCCTGTGTCATTATCGGACGGTGTGCGGATTATGTGTTGAAGGATTATCCGAATGTCCTCAGCGTATTTATTCATGCCCCGAAGGAATATTGTCTGGAAGGCGCAGCGAAGAAGCATAGCATGAGCCCGAAGGAATTGGAGCGCTTTATCAATAAGACGGATAAGCACCGTGCGGAGTACTATAAGTATCATACTGGACGGGAATGGACAGATGCAAGAAATTACGATCTGTGTCTGGACAGCTCCAAGCTGGGATATGAAAGATGCGTGGATGAGATCATTTCCTATATGAAGGTACGGTTCCCGGAGGAGTAAGATCTGACAGATGATTTCTGTGTAATTTCATAAAGTTGTAATTAAAAATTCCCTTGTGACTATACAGCGCAGGGGAATTTTTTATGGAATGTCAGAAAGGTATCTGTCAGAACTTCTTGTAAAAATGCTCAAAAAAGAGTTGATTTATATATGGAGACTTCAGGATGTCAGTTACTTGTAGAAACGGAATACTCCGAACACCGTACCGAGAATCTGACAGTCATCGACAATGATGGGATCCATGGTGTCGTTCTCCGGCTGGAGACGGATATGTCCCTTCTCCTTATAGAAAGTCTTGACGGTAGCGGAATCATCGATCAGAGCTACCACGATCTCACCGTTATTCGCTGTGTTCTGGACATGAACGAAGACACGGTCACCGTTGAAAATACCGGCATTGATCATGGATTCTCCGCGAACATTCAGAATGAAGGATTCTCCTTTGGGTACCACATCGGCGGGAACGGGGAAGTAGTCCTGAATATTCTCCTCCGCGAGGATCGGTTGTCCGGCGGCTACATTGCCGATGACAGGGAGGCTAACCATCTCGGTACGTACCATCTGGAAGCTGTCGTCGCAGATCTCAATGGCACGGGGCTTGGTGGGGTCTCTGCGGATATAGCCGTTCTTCTCCAATGTCTCCAGATGAGAATGAACGGAAGAGGTGGATTTTAAGTTCACCGTCTCACAGATCTCACGCACTGTGGGGGGATAGCCTCTTTTTAAAATCTCATCTTTGATATAATCTAATATTTCCTGCTGCTTGGCAGTAATTTTTCCATAGCCCATAAATGACCTCCGTAATTAAAGTAATATATAAAGGTAAAACACTTGTTCTTACTGATTTATATAACGATTATAGCATAGCGAAAAATAAAAAGCAAACATATATTCCAAAAATATGTTCGATTTTTAACTTGACGGGTCTTCGACACTTGCTCAACCCTAAAATCCCTACAAGCCGTAGAAATGCGGTATTTTTTGTCAAATTTTCTTAATTTATATGTTGTGTTTTGTGTTATAATGAAGTATGAAGATTTGGTATGACAGAAAATCCAAGGATCCAACCTACTTCATACAGATGGGGATCCGCAATGGAAAGAAAACATTCTCCTTCAGCCGGATCACATAGCTTGTGCCGTTTTCCTCACACTGCTTATAAAGATCAGGCGTAGAAAAACCGCTATCAACCACGAAGCAGAATAGGGATTTCCGGATAGTCATGCAGATATTCACCCAGTACCGGCTGCAAAAAATCAACTACTCCGGTGCAGGAATACTGTGTTCCATCACGTAGCTGGATCTTTATCAGATTCCCGGTCATTCCATCATAACAGACAAGTGGATGATAACCATTGCTCTGATAGTGAAAGTTAAAGGCTCTGCCTTCCTGCCTGCCGTATGCATCAAGAAGAGTGGAATCCAGATCCAGAATAACAGCCTGTGGCATCTGAATACTGTAAATTTTCCTCCGAAGTACTCTGGCAATCGCAAGGAACTGGTTTAAAGTGTCTTCATCCATACGGTTAAAGAATCTTGATACCGTAGGCTGTGATGCAAGCGCATCTTTTTCAAGTACAGACTTTTTATTTTAATCTGTCTATTGCTTTCTAAGGCTAAGGTGTTTACAATACTCATAAAGGGCTCCTTTGTTTGGGATTGTTAAGACTTTGAACACCTTAATTTTACCATAAATGGATGCTCTTTTTCATTCACTTGATAGGTGAAAAGCAATATTCAGCGAAAATACAGTAACTATGTGGCTTTCAGCCACTTTCACGGCTGTGCCGTGAATAATATAGGATTATTTATATAAAAAGAAATGTTCATAAGGTCGGGATGGAGACCGAAAACCCATTCCCATTGCAGAATAAACTGTGAAAAATTAGTAGATGGATGACTGCGAGGTCATCCTTCTACTTTACTATATGGAAGTTTAATGGAAGAATAAATAGTTATAAAAGCGTAATGGAAAGAAGAAGGAAAAATGATAGAAGCACTCTGGGATTTCTTTGGATTGTATAAGGCGGGTTCTGATTATTTACCGGGCTTTTGGCTTACGATGCTACTTCTTTATCTGAATGCAGGTCTGTATCTTGCTGACCTGTACCATCTGGTGAAACGTAAGTCAAAAGCGGAAACAGTCAGTCTGATGGCGATACCGGGAATCTTTGCGATACTTTTGGTGGCGGTGGCATCGTTTTTCACACATGTGCCGAATCTTCTGAGAGAAACTTCACGGGCAAAATGTCTGAGTCTGCTTATAACGACAATGTTGCCGGAAACGAACCTTGCGCTGCTTCTTGTTGTGTTTCTTTATCCGGTTCTATGGGGAATCGGGTTCTGGCGTCAGCGGAAGCACGAGCATGGCAGCTGCAAACGCTGGGCGCTGTCCTGTATTCCGGATTATATTGCATGGATTATACTGGTGTGTGGTATAGGCTATCACCTGATTTTCGGGAAAAATATCCTGCATAGTGTTCTGGAAAATGCAAAGGACGGAGATTTGCTGGCTCTTTATGGCTCATCCCACGGAATAGGGTTATACATATGGATGTATGGGACTTATATACTTGTGTGTAAGGAAGTGGTGCTGCTTGTCGGTCTTTTGTCTGAGCTTTTGCTTATGCGGATTCCGCTTCGCTATCGCAGTGGAAAAAATGCTGTTACCTTTGTCAGCTTTTATTATCTGTTTTGCCAGAATGCCGTTTTTCGGGGTACCTTTCTGATGGAAGCCGCGCTGGTGATTCCCCTTTGCGGAGTGATGCTCAGGGAAGCGGCGTCGCCTTTCAGCGATAATGCATCGATTATGCTATACGCAGCCTTTTTGCTGCTGACAGGAGCAGTGTTTGTCGTTCTTATTGTCATTCATCCAATCATGCGGACACTTTCCTGCTTTGATGCCTGGGGACAGCGTAAGCAAATCAGAGAGCTTTTCTGTACGGAATATTTTCTTATGCAGCCGGTTTTCAGGAACAGATTGTTCACGGTCACTTATCATTTTATCATTGATGAACAGGACGCAGCCGGTGTGTACTATCTTCCGCTTCTCACAGACATCAGCGGATGGACTTACTCGAAAAATAAGAATGGAAGATGGAAAAGGATCACCTTTGCAGATGGCAGGACGCTTGAGGTGTCGGAGCAGGAGGCAGAGGCGGCAAAGGAAATGCTTTCTTATGCGTCAAACCGGCTCTGTGCTCAGAAGGAAACCGGAGGAAATCGGAGCAATATAAACAATATGCCGGGAACAGAGGAAACATGGAACCCGGTCATAAATCCGGCGAAAACGACATACCAGAAACTGGTTAAAGTATTTATGTGTATGTTGATTATTCTTTTCATGATGAGTTATCAGATATTGAAATAATGTCTGAAAAATGACTATATTTTCGTTGTTTCAGTCAGCTTCGTTCAACAGATTCCAAATGTCCGATATTGTGAAGTTTGGTGAAAATATCAGTATTATTCAAAAGAGAGCAACTTTTGAAAAAATATCAATATTAGAGGTGTATTACCGATGGCAGGCATCAGGAGGAAGAAAGTGCGCCGTTAGTTGCCGCATTTTTTCCGGGCTGCCTGTGGGAACGCTGAATGTTGCGCGCATCATAATCCGACTTTCCACCGCGAACCTTTTGTCAGGGATGCAGGGGGAAAGCTTCTGACGCTTCTGAAATGCCTTTGCAGAGGATGCTCAGAGGTGCCGCATGGCGGGTATGAATGAACATTTGTCGAAGCCGCTGGAAATGGACAAGGTTGTTTCCGTTATTGCGAAATACAGGGGGTAAAGGGAAGATGGAGAAACTGTTGTTTACGCTTATACTGGTTCTGGCCGTCGGTATCATTTATCTGATAACGGGCAGAAACCGGCGGCAGATAAATAAAATCCCGGAGGGAATGGCAATATTATGTCAGCCGCCGGGGAAAAGGTATGTCGTATATGCGCTGGGAGTGCTGGCAGTTGTTTTTGTGGGAATTTTCAGCATCCTTTACATAATGGACGGAGCCCCCGGGGAGGCGAGGGGGATGTGGAGCCTGTGTGTGGCAATGGCAATTCTGCTTTTAATAGTTACCATATTTGCGGGAAATATCATGGCGAGGGAATGTATTTATTTTAATGGAGATACAATACAGATAGAAAAAGCCTTTCAGAAGCCCCGGACAGTCAGATGGCAGGAAATCCGGAAAATAGACGGCAGCTTTGATAATATGGTTAATTTATATCTTTCGGATGGAACAAAAATCCTCACTGTGGGTATCGGCATGTTGAATTATGAGCTATTCTGTGACGTACTCAGGAAGAAATGCCCTGAAACGGTTGCCGTGTATTACCGCTCTCAGGTCTACGAAAGTCCGCAGAAGCGGATTCTACGATACGGGACGGAGTACTATATTCTGGCAGGATTGGGAATTTTAATCCTGCTGGAATATCTGGCAATGCTGTTGCTTTCGGGGGAGGAAAATCCATTGCGGGATTTTTCACAGAGTGAGCCTTCGGAATGGTTTTCCCTGTTGTTTGCGCCGATTTACGGTGTGGCATGTTTGATTTTTCTGTTTATCATGTGTAATACAAGAGTACGGTATTCGGAAGAAAAAATGATGATAAAACATCCTATACGAAAGGAAACGGAGTTATACTGGCGGAACATACAGAGAATCGAAGCAGTTACAGCAGTAAAGCAGGGGAAAAGAACCTGGAAAAAGCTGCGGATTTATACAAAGGAGGGGGTATACAAAATTAGTTTTGCATACCTTACCCATGGAAAAGACGATTTTATGGCGGAAGTTCTGAAAATGGTTGAGAAATATGAAATTATAAATTGAAATTCTTTATGACTGTTTTGACGAGTTTAAATTAGTAGTGAAATGTTCACCACCTGGATATTATCAGGAATTTTTGGAGGGGCTGGTAAAAATTGATGCAGAGGCTACCAGAAGATTTTTGGTAAATCTCGGAAGTGAGTCTTACAGGACGGGACGAATCAATGACGAATTTATCCATGTGGTCTGCAGTGGCTTTTATGCTGGATTGTTTGAAGTAGTAGTTCATGATATGCCGAGAGAGGCAGTAGAAGGATATATCAGGGAGCTGCGTTCCTTTTATAATAACGGCTGGAAAGAGTATTTCTAGGAAAAAGCGGTCAGATGCATCGATTATCAACCGATAATTTGTGAACACAGGAATCATAAATTGTCGGTTTTTTTATGAGATATGATTAGTTAAAACTAACAAAAGGAGGACAGATATGGATACAAAGAAACAAAATCCGGTTGCTGTCTGCCGTATGCATCAAGAAGAGTGGAATCCAGATCCAGAATAACAGCCTGTGGCA
>OHFR01000905.1_pt1 | contig 11146 bp, 6 predicted proteins | sample 1567531 | NCBI WGS metagenome assembly OHFR01 (sample SAMEA3879597, study PRJEB24766) | human gut metagenome | biome: human-associated habitat; feature: feces | place: USA | collected 1985/1987
GCCGGTCTTGTGCCAATGGTGGCTTTGGCCTCGGTGGAACGCAGTGCATCCACCTTATCTGCCCGGAGAATGATGTCCCCTCCAGCGGAGACGGCATCCAGCTGCTTCAGAGTATCCAGCCCGATATTAACCGAAACCAGATGGTCTATTGCTACGGTAAACTGCCGGACGTTTTCTTTAACCAGCAGATCCAATGTCTGCGCCTTGATGGTCACGTTAAAAGAGGTCTGGCCTGCCGCCGAGGTGATGGGAACGGTAACGGCAATCCCGTTCTCTGTGGTGCCGTTCTTTTTCGCATCCTGTTTGGCCTTGTCGATGGCGGACTGGACAGAGCTGTTATCCACTGCCGCATTGCCGTTTTTATCCGGCTGTATGGGTTTGGTTTCACCGGTGACAGGGGCTTGAGGCTTGTCCTCCGGCTGGTTGGTGTTATCATTGTTGTCGGAATCGTCAGAATCGCCGGAGGAGGAACCTCCACCGCTGCCCGAACCACCAGAGGAGGAACCGCCGTCGCTGGAAGATTGCTTGGAAACGGTCAACGTTCCAGAAACATAGGTGATCTCATAGTTGTCATTTGACAGCGTACCAGTAATGTTGATCGCAGTTTTGCCGGTTTTGCTCATATCCGGCGTCTGCGCGTAAGTCAATGTTACCGTGCCGCTCAGGGTGTCTGCACCAACCAGACCTTCCACCTTATAATCCTTATCTGCTTCCGGGCTGCTCAGATCGGGCGCGGTGCTGCCAGTGTAGGCGCTCTTATCAAGTGCCGTAACGGTAACTGACTTTTTCGCTACGGTCACAGTCACGTTCTGTTCTGCCACATCTGCGTACTCTGCGTTTCCCTGCACCTTATACCAAACGGTGTATTCCCCGGCATTTTTCGCTGTGGGGATCTGCTCGCTCCATTTGGAATCGTCAAGCCGGTAGAGCATCGTGCCGCCAGTGGTCTTGCCTGCTGTAACCAGCGCCTGTTCTGCACCATTGTAGGTCAGGGCGTTTGCCGTAGGTGCCGTAACAGTAGGGAGAAGCTTGTTGGTCGCATTGACATTGACGGTCAGAGTGATGTCCTCATAGTTTGTACTCTTGATTACTACGGTCACTGTGCCCACAGAGCCGGTGGTTTTCACGTCATTTTTCTGAATGGGCAGGGTCAGCTTGCCGTTTTCCACCTTCGCGCCGCTGGTGTAGTAGCCGTCATTTAGTTTGATTTCGCCGATCTCATAGGTGAGTGCACCATACTCTTTGGGCGTTTCCAGCGGGGGCAGAGTGGGGAGCGTCACAGTGTAGGTCTTTTCGTGGCCGTTTACAATGACGAGCGCGGTTTCCTTGGTGAAGTCAGGCGCAGCGGCCTTGGTGATGTTTCCAGTCGTGGGGAAGCTGCTCTGCTCCAGGGCGTAATTCTTCGCGGTCTGCTCCATCAAGGTCACTGTGGCAGTGATGTTCTTGCCGTTGCCCACACTGGCATCGTCAAATCTGGCGGTCAAGGTGTAGTCTGTGCCTCGGTTCAAGGTCACGTTGTCGAAGGTCACGCTGGAGATGTCCGCGTTTGTTGTGCCATCATAAGGCTTGGACGCAGCCGTTACCCCGGTGATCGTCAGCGGCTTCTTCCCAATGCGGACCGCCACGCTGGCGGGTGCGGTATCGTTGTGGTTTGCATCGCCAATCACCCGATACCACACGGTATATGTTCCGGCATCGGTGCCGGCAGGGATGTCCTGGCTGTATGTACCGTTCTCGGTCAGGCTGTACTGCATAGTGCCATAGTTCGCCACGCTGCCCGCGGTAATCAGCGCCTGCTCCTGGCCGGTATAGGTCAGGTTTTCCTGCGCTGTGGGAGGCGTGATGAGGCCTGACCTGATGTCGGCCTTTTGTACCGTCACAGCAATATCCTCGCTCATCTTCTCGTAGCCGTCACAAGTGGCGGAAAAGCGGAAGGTATGATTGCCTGCGGGCAGCTTTTGTGCAGAAAGATCAAATTGATTCTTTGTTGTCGCACCGCCAACTGCTGTCTCTTTGCCGTCCTCCACCTTGTACCACTGGAAGCTTACAGCGCCAGTGCCGGTTTCCTTCTTTACATTGACAAGAAGCGTCCCCGTACCGCCATAAGTCATGCTCATCTTGGTCGGATAGTCCATGCTCTTGATGGTGATCTTGGCCATAGAAACATTGGTCAGCTCCGTACCGCTAAGGTCGCTGATCCAGGTACTGCCGCTCTTAAAAGCGTAGCCCTCCGGCAGGAGGGATGCCAGCGTGACATCTCCGGTGACGGTCAGTTTTGCCGCCGTCTTACCGTTCAGATCCAGCTTGAGCGGGCTGCTGATGGTGATCTCGCCTGCATCTGCCAGCAGCTTCACCGTACCGCCGTCAGCTGCGGCGATGGCCGCGTCTGCCGTCCGATGGTAGGAAATGCTGCCGTCCGCCTTTGTCACCTCAGCGGCATAGCCGCAGCATGGGCAAACGTTCCCGCCGGAAGAGTCATCCGGGTGGCTACACTTCACAACGGTTACGGCAGTATTCTCATTCATCTCCGACAGCTTGAGCAATGCGCCGCCTTGCTTCTGATAGGCATAGCCCTCCGCCAGCAGGGACTGGTAATCTGCGCCATTCTCGATTTTGATGCTGTCAAAGGAGCCGCCGGACAGGGTCACTTGAATACCATCGAGCGCACCCAATTCCAGCTGATCCGCGCTGCCGCCGGACATGGTCAGCGCTCCCTCCGTGTAGATGCCGCCGGGGAACGTGCCGCTCGTTACCACAGCTTCGTTCCCGGTAAAAATGGAAAGCCCCACTCCACCGGAACCAATTCCGCCACCTACGCTGCCCTCCAGGGTGACATCGTTCAGCGTCAGCTTTGCGCCTGTGTGGTTAAATTTTCCAACTTGCACCGCGGTAGCGGGCTTACTGGTGCAGGTGCTCAGCACCTTGCCGTTTATGATGGCTACATTGGAGTCGAGGATGCGCAGAAGCGCATTCTCAGCGGATTTGCTCAGGGTGTGTCCATTCAAGTTTAGTATAATATTTTTGCTGATTTCGATAGGCTCTGCGTTCTCGATGTCCAAAGGCCCCCGTGATCGTGTCACCGTCTTGCGCGGCAGCCAGCGCTGTTTCCAAACTGGTGTATCGCTTGCCGCCGGTTTCAAATGCCTCCACCAGCGCATGGCAGAATTTGCAGTAACCGGCGCTGTCCACCTTGCCCGCATGGTCGCAGATTCTGCCGCAGGCGCATTTGCCGTTCTGATATTGGCAGATATGCTCGACCACCTTGACTTTTCTATCCCAGATGGGTACATCGGAAGCATTCAAAACTTCACTGCTGTCAGCGTCTGCAAAGGCATATCCATCCGCCAGCAGATCCAGAGCACGCTCACCAGGTTCTACATCGATTCCATATTGGAACGTGCCGCCCTGGAGCTGGGTTTTCCCGTGGAACGCAACCTGTTGCTCAAACACGCAGCTGCCCTTTACCGTCAGGGTACACCAGTTAGAAAAGACGCTCTCGCCTGTTGTAACGCTGTCTAATATCAACACCGCGGGGGCGCTGGTTTCAATGCTATCTATCGTGCCGTTTTTGATGGTAACGCTCTTGTACGGGAAATTTTGCAGATCCAGCGCCTTGACCTCGTGGCCCTGCAGATCCAGCGTAACGTCCATTTTGTCCGCCACATTGCCTCCCGCTTTCAAGGTTGCGGTAGTATCCCGCACGAAATAAGCGGTTCCGCCGGAGAACAGAATGAACCCAACCTCAGGGTTATCGCCTTCAAACGTATAGGGGATACCGTTGCGAATAAAGAGCACATCCTTGCTGCACGGTTCGCCGCACTGTTGGCATTTGCCATCGTGGGTGTATTTTGCATGGGTGCAGGTGTTAATGGTAACGGTGACAGTTTTTGTATCTACGGTATAGTTATTATAGGACAGCTTGCAGTAGACCTGGCCGCTGTACTCCCAGTCCTTGCCCGCCACTGGGGTCAGGTTGGATTGGGTCAGGACGATTTTACTATAACGGACGCTGCTTGTGCCCTGACATTCTTTTCCGTTCACATACCACTGATAGGTGATTTTACCGGACTGACCGCTTTCCAGAGAGGCTTTGACATCGACAACCGCTACACTTTCCCCATCTAATTTCTCATATACGACCTCCGGCTGCTGGTTTATGGTAATGGGGTTTCTGGGCGCGGCGGCGACGGTGACCGTTGCGGTGGCGGTCGCCTTGTTCGGAGCGTATCCTGCTTCGCTGTCTGCGGTCAGCTTCAGCTTATAGCGGCCCTCCTTGACGTTGTTGTCGGCGGTAACGGTGATGGTCTGGTTGTCAGCGGATTTTTCCGCCATCAGACCGGTGGGTTGACCCACCCATTCCACGTTCAGGGTATCCATCTTGACCCTGCTGCCGGTCACGGAGAAGGTCGCCTTCTGACTGCCTAAGCTTTCCTGTATGGTTCCCTGCTGCGCGCCGACGATCAGGCTTGCGCGGGGCGCCATCTTGGCGATATAGATGGTCTTGACGTCCCCTTCTCTTGTCGTATCGGCCGCTGTGCCGACCGACATATCGTCTGTTTTTGCATTCTGACTTTCCGAATACAGAATGGTCAGGTTGCTGTCAATGTTTCGGGCGTTTCCATACCTACTATTCGAAATCGCACCATATTTTCCGGTGGCGTAAAGGGTTCCTCCGTTCATGGTCAGGGATGCAGTGCCAATACCCCAACCGGAATTTAGATTCAGCGTTCCATTCTCAATCACGATGGCTTTAGCGCTCAAGCCTCTCTGACCGCCGTTGGTGGTTATCTTTGCCCCGTCTTTTATGGTAAGCGTCCCGCCGGCGGTGTCGCTCCAATTGCCGTCCGCAATACCATATTTCCTGTCAGGAACAGTGACCGCCAGACTGCCGCTTCCCTGAATGGTCAGATTGGCGGAATACATATCCAGAGCGGCGTCATATGCGGTCTCGGTAATCGTAATGGTATTCTCGCCTTTCAGCGTGATTGTTGTGTCGCCCTTCACCGTCACCGGGGTAGTTATGTTTCTGTTCTCCCAGGTAACATTGCCGGAGATGGTTTCATGGTCTGCCGCAGCTGCCATCAGGGGCGTTGCCTGCTCTGTTCCCTTGCAGGCAGAGAGGTCTGCATCTTCCGCAGCGCAGACCGGACAGTCGGGATTGACCGCCTCCTGCTCACAGTGGGTTTCGCAGATACACTCCGCCGGAGCATTCCCGGACACGCCGGATACATCGGTTTCCACCGCAGATGCCGGAACGCCCGGCATCGTAACAATCATTGCCGCCGCCAGTAAAAATGCGGCCGGCCGTTTCCATTTCCATTTCCATATCATTTTATTCATCCTCCTCACGTTGTTCGCTCCTTCTCGTTGTTTTCTGAAGCAGCTGGGATACTGCCTCCCGCAGCTGATATTCCGTCACAGGCTTTACCAAAAAGGTGTCCGCCTGCAGCCTGCGGCTTTGGGGTTCAAACTCTGCCTGGTCGCTGATCCACAGGAGAGGGACATCCCTGCTGTACCCTCGTATGCTCATGCAGAAATTCATCCCCCTGGCTCCGTCCTCCATGACCACCACAGCATCATAAGGCCCATCCCGCTGCATGGCATAGGTACAAAATACGCCGTTATCAAAGCGGTCTACCTTGCCCAGCTTCATCAGCAAAGCGGTTTCTTTTTCTTTCTGGCTATAACTGCATAGCGCAATTCGCATGTTCGCACCTCCATTTCATGATGGGTTTTATCGCCTCATATAGCTCCTGATCGGAGCAGTCTGCCGGAAGAAACACAGGGATACGCAGGTGATACGCGATCAGGGCGAAGTTTTTATCATCGCTCCACCAGACAAGCGGTACTTCCGGTGCCAGCTGCTTTGCCAGAATGGCAGCCTCCAATCCCCTTGCCCCGGTCATTGCGATGACAACCGCATGATATCGGCTTCGCCGCAGTGCCTGAGATAGCTGCTTCTCATTCCATAGCTCGTCGATGACAAGCTGCCCATCCCCTTCAAAAAGGGAGCGCAGCCTGCTTTCAAACCATTCCACATTTCTCAGCTCCGTACAAAGTGCGATTTTCATGCTGAGCCTCCTTTCCTGATTTCCTATCAAATAAAAAACCAGACCTTCTCATCGGAAAGTCTGGTAGTATAATTAGAGTAGCATCTTGTCAAGAGAAATGCAACCGACTTTGTTTAAGACGCAGGTTTCCTGTTTAAGACGCAAGTTTTTTCCTGCGGTTTTATGTTATACTAATATTGGATTATTGTGCAAAGGAGATGGTACGATGCAGATTGCGATTGTGGATGACAGAGCAGAGGACAGAGAAGAACTGTCTGTCTGCCTGGAAAATTATATGAAAAAGCATCAGCTGGACTATACGCTGACAGAATTTGAGGACGGAGAGAATTTTCTGAAAGCTGCCGCCCAGGTCAATTTTCAGCTTGTCTTTATGGACATCTATATGGAGAACATGGATGGAATAGAGGCCGCCAGAAGGCTGCGCCAGAAAAACAGGCTCTGTAAGATCGTTTTTCTGACCATTACAGAAGATTATGCCCGGATGGGGTACAGCCTGTCCGCCAGCTATTATCTGCTGAAGCCGCTTTCGCTCCATCAGGCAGATTTTGAAGAAGCGATGGAGCTGTGCCAGCTAAAACCGCCCTATGAAGTGATGACACTTTCGGTTATGGCTGACCGTCAAAAGCTGGAACTTCCCACAGAGAAGATTCTATACATAGATTATCAAAACCGTATGACACGGATTCATATGGCGGAACGCGTGATACCGGTAAGCGGAGGTTTTCAGGAGGTCACTGCCGCATTGCAGAAGGACAAGCGTTTTTTGCCCTGCTACCGGGGCGTTTTAATCAACATGGATTATATCAGCCAGGTTGACAGTCAGACCTTCCGTTTGATAAACGGGGAGGAACTTCCGATTGCCCTCCGCAATGGAAAACAGCTGCGGGAAACCTACCGTCAATATGTTTTCTCTGGAATGGGGGGTATCGTATGAGAATGAAGCAAATACACAGGCGTATTCTGGGGGGCTGTCTGGCCTGCCTCCTCTGCTTCACCGGCAGTATCCCCGCATTTGCCGCTGAAACTGCAACCCCAGCCAACGCCGATGAAAGAAGGGAGAATCCGCCGGGTTTAGAAAGCGAGGCTTCGGAGACACTGGAGAGCGGAACGCCGGAAACACCGGAAGCACCAGAAGAAGAATCCCTCGTCTTTGTCACAGAAATACAAAATGAAGGCGAACTGCTCTCCCTGCCAGATTTCACCCTGCCCCTTAGAACCACACCGTCTGATGATGACCTGGAGGAAATTTATCAGCTGGCCCTTCAGTATCAAACCGTCTGCGCCACTGTAGCAGCAGGTGAAGAAATCCGGCAGGAAACATTTTCTGTCGCATGGGATTTTTCGGCCATTGACCAGACCACTCCAGGCGAATATACCGCAGCAGGCCGGATTGAACTGCCGGAGGGGTATGCCTTTGGTGAAGCTGTCTTGCAGGAGCTTCAGATTTCCGTCCGGGTGGAAGAAATGCCGCCTGCTGTCATTACCTCCATAGAGCAATGGTATCCTTATACGGATGCGTTTGCGGTTCAACAGGGCAGCGGAACCGAAGCGTTAGAAAATTTGTTTGCCTTTTCCCCTTACTATCTGGATTGCTATGCGGAAAATGGAACCAGCTACACCGCTGTGGTGGAATGGGATTTTTCCGGTATTGATCTGAATACTGTGGGACTGTACCATGCCATTGGAAAGCTGACCGCACCAGCAAATACTGCGTTTGCAGAGGGAATTGCTTTCCCTGAAATCTCAATTCCTGTTTCTGTACAGGCTTCAGGCAGACCGGACATTAACTGCTTTCTGTCCGCCAGAGGAAACCTTCATTTTCCCTGGGTCACACCGCCGGGAAAACTGGATGAGATCAGCGTATGGCTGTCCGAAAACAACGGTTCATGGAACCGTCTGGAAAGTGGCGTTTATGTGGGTCAGGAAATGCTCTCGATTGCCACCCGTCTGCTGACGCCGGGCAGCAGCTACCGCCTTCAGGTTGATTATGACGGCGGACAGACCGGCATCCTGTCCTTTACCTACGCAGATGAAATTGTCCTTGAAGGGTATCACGATGGCGACCGGGATGGAGGGGATGCAGGCGGAAATCCACCTGATACCATCATTCAGCCGCCTCCTGAAGATACCGACGATCAGGATGACGGTTTCACAGACAGTCCCCCTACGCAACCTTCAAGATCGCCTGCAACAAATGGCGGTGGGATAGATTCCAACGATTCTGAAAAAGCACCTTCGGTCAGCGGAGAAAATGATTCTGCGGATCATGAACCATCCCACAAGCCTTCCGAGCCATCCCAGGATGGAAAAGATGATTCCGATGAACCGGCCATACCGGAAATCGAAGCGCCAGTTGTATCAGGTCAGCCAGAGAAAGATACCGCTTTACAGCAGCCCCCTAAAGTACAGACGATTGCCGGCGCTCCAGAGCTTACCGCTCCCGATCCTGCCCGGAAGCTTTCAGAAAACAGGAAAGGTTCAGTGCAAAGCGCTATGACCGTTCCCCCGGAAAGTGCGGATTCCAAAAAACCTGCTTTTTCAGAGTTCTTCGATGAAACCACCGACCGGATTTCCGGCACGCGCTTTTTGATGATGCTGCAAACAGGGGCGCAAAGAGCCGTCTTTTCCAAACAGGGAATCACTATCAGCATACCCAAAGACGCCTTGCCGGAGGGTATCCAAAACGAAGATCAGATTGAAGTCATCATCCAAAAGGATACGGACGGCGGTTTTTCTTTTTCGTTTTCCATCAATGGAACTGTGCTCAACTCCCTGCCGGATGTTTCTGTCATGCTGCCCTATCCAAATGACCCGGCAGCCGGCACATTGTTCCTTTGTGATGAAAGCGGCGTGGAAATTCCCATGACCGGTTACGACGATGCGGCAAAAGCCGCCTCCTTTCAGATCAGCCATACAGGGACTTACACCATTGTGGGAAAGGAAGATGCCGTTTCCCTGGCACATGCCGCCGACACTGAGCATAGCCGGTCGCCCATACTCCTTTTGATTCCGGCCTGTCTGCTTCTTCTGTCTGCCGGTGTGTTTTTCCTAAGGAGGAGGCGAAAATAAGATGGTATCTTCTGTGGTAAAAAAATATGCCGCTTTATGTATGGTCTGCCTGTGTTCATCCCTGTTTTTTCTTGGCCTGTATCAGTTCAATAATAAATATAGCCAGAACACAATCCAAGCGGCAAATGGGATTCTGGCGCTTTCAGAGGAAGAACTTCAAAAGTCACCGGTGCGCTTTCTGGTATCCGGCTGGGCATTTTATCCTGACGCGCTTTTGACCCCGGAAGAAATACGGGATGAAAGCCATTATATGCGCTACCTTTCCATTGGAGCGCAGACCAATTTCTCCAGCCCTGCAAACCCTTCTCCCTATGGCTGCGGGACTTATCAGATGACATTCTTTCTGCCGGAACGGAAGGAAACATATGCGCTGGAAATCCCGGAAGTGTTTTCTGCTTACAACCTTTATCTGGATCATGACCTGATCCTGCAAATGGGGGAACCGGCACAGGGGACACCATTGGTTCAAAACCGCATGGTCACTTTTCATGGTGGAAAACCGGTCACACTCACCATAGCGGTCAGCAACTATGACCACTTTTACGGAGGGATTGTTTATCCGCCTGCTTTCGGAACGATGCTGGCGGTAAATACAACCAGAGGAATCCGGTTTGCATTCTGCCTGTTTGGCTGTACGGTTACCTTTGTCTGTGCGCTGCTGTCCTTTTATTTCAGCCGCCGGATGAAACAGAACAATCCATCCCTGTTCGGACTGATCTGCCTTGCCATGTGCGGCCTGTCATCCTATCCTGTGCTTCATATGCTGGCTGCTGTTCCCATATTCCCCTGGTACACGATGGAACTGTTCTGTATCTATCTGGTTACCTGGCTGATCGTAGTTCTGCAAAACCGGATATGCAGGCCGGGCTTCCTGCCTGCGGCCATCAGCAATGGGGTGGGCGCTGCGTTCCTGGTATATGCGTTTGTGTATGGCATGATGGCTTCCCATCTCTCCCTTGGAGCGATTCGTTTCTTCTCTGCATCGGTCTTTTGTTATAAGGTGGCATCTGCACTCTATCTGCTTATCATCGCTGTGCTTGCCGTTCACAGAGGAGAAAAACGGAGCAGGCCGATCTTCTATGCTGCGGCAGCCGCAACCTGCGCCTTTATATGGGATCGCCTTCTGCCGGTTTATGAGCCGGTTATCGGCGGTTGGTTTGTGGAATGGGGCAGCTTTTTCATAGCAGCCGCCATCGGTTATTCCCTCTGGCGCGATGTGGTAGAGGGGTATGGAAACAGCCTGATTTTTCAGGAAGAACGCAAGCAGGTCGTCCGGCAGCTTTCTATGCAGACCGAATACAGCCGTCAGGTTTCTGAAGCAGCGGCAGAAAACAGAAGGCTGATCCACGACATCAAACACCATCTGCGCACCATAGACCGCATGGCCTCTGAACGTGGGCAGACGGAGATCTGCTCCTTCCTGTTACAGGTAGAAGAACAGGTTGCGGCACCATCGGGTCACTCCCCTGCCCAGTTCTGCAAAAATCCCGTTGTAAATGCGCTGATTGAATACTACTACGGCATGGCGCAGACACAAGGGACAGAATTTCAGGTGCGGCTCGATCTTCCCGATCAGATGCCGCTTACCGATGTGGAACTGTGTACGGTGCTGGGCAATCTTTTGGACAATGCCGTTGAGGCGTGCAGCCGCCAAAAGCAAGGGGTGCACCGCATTTTCATTGCAGGCGAAACCAGAGGCAATATGTACTTTTTGAAGATTGAAAACACTTACGACGGTCTGGTCTTGCAGGAGGGAAAAACATTTCTCTCCCGAAAGGGCGCATCTGCTGATCATGGAATCGGGCTTTCCTCTGTCCGAAAAATCATTGAAGGCCATGGCGGTGATCTCGATCTTGTTCCCGGTGAGGAATCCTTTCTTGTTGGAATTACAATACAGATGTAAAAACTGTTTTTTGATCAAGTTTTTATCTCTTATTCACGATAAAAGGGAAAAACCATTTGCAGGTTTTTCCCTTTCTGTTCGTGATATAAAAGGAATTGGAATT
>OHFR01000909.1_pt1 | contig 11100 bp, 6 predicted proteins | sample 1567531 | NCBI WGS metagenome assembly OHFR01 (sample SAMEA3879597, study PRJEB24766) | human gut metagenome | biome: human-associated habitat; feature: feces | place: USA | collected 1985/1987
TTTTATATGCTCACGCTGATGAAGGGTGATAAGGGTATCCAGTTTTTCAAGAACCTCTCCAATTTTTTCTTGCTCTATTTTGCTGGATGGAATTGGAACATTAAATTGCGCCAGATTACCTCTGCTTATTCTTTGTCGTGTTCCTCCTGCAAGACAAGTATTTACCGCATCAAAATACGCCTGTGATGACAGATATTGCAATAAAAACCGCGTGCTTGTCACTGCGTTGGGTCGCACGATTGTACAGTCTACCGCTGTTATCATTTTTGTGCCTAGGTTCGGCATAATACATGCTCTTCCGGCTGGCTCTGGCAATCGAGAAATTAATATATCTCCCGGATAAACTTCTTCACAGTGAAGCTGTTCAAACGTCTCGAATGATATCCATTTTTTATTGTTAGGTTTGTCAAGATATTCGGTTACTCCAACATTTCCAGTTTGAACTAACCTCACACCAGAATCACTTTGATCTTTTGCTTCAATCCAATCACCGTCTGTGAATTTTTCGCACAAATTCGTCAGCTTACGCTGTTCCCAAGTAGGTGTGTTTTGGGATTTTGGCGCGAAAAAAGAGCCGAGGACGCGCCTCGGCTCTTGGTCAGCAGGGTGATTTTGCACCCATTTTATGATTCTTTTGGCATTTTCAAATCAAATCCGCCACTTACGATGAACTCGCGCAAGAGTTTATCATACTTGACAGGCACCTTGGGCGGAATAAGCTTTGTACCCTCGATTGCTTCAAAATATGCCTTTGCTTTTGCCTTATCTACGGTGGCTTTCAGGTCATCAAAACGGCCAAACTCGTTAATGTTGGCTTCGGTGATGTTTGCACGCATGAATGCCCGCAGCTTCTTTTCGTCCAAGCCGAAAACTTCAGCTACTTTGTGAATCTGGTCGTTCTGCTTTTGGGCGATGTACTCGGCAATATACTCCCGCAAGGTCTTTCCCGGCTGCGGGACAACTGCCCCGCTCTGAATGTCGTGCAGGAAAATATTCGCATATTTCTGTTCTTCCTGCGAGAGGGTGGCAAAGGTCTTGTGCAGATCCGTTTCGGCCTGATGAATGGCTTCTGCTTCTGCACCCTCCTGATAGAAAATTTTCAGGTACTTTTCAAAGCGGGAGTTCATATAGTCCGTGTCGATGTCAGCAGTATCAATGGTGGTCAGATAGCTGTTCACCGCATAGGGAACGTCATCGTCCGGGTCATTTTCACCGCCATTTGGATTCGGCGTGAACAACTCTTTATAGCGGAGTGCCAAAACTTTGAACGCTCTCTCGTCAAAGTCTGCATGAAGTTCTGTTTTCTCATCTGTATCCTCATTGACGATCACAATAGGCTTATCCCACTTGAAGCCCTGCACCTTGGCTGCTTCCAGATTTTCGTTGAAGGACTGGAACAGGTCGGCAAACTTTTTGCGCTCTGCCATATCCGCAGGGATCTGCGAAAACTCTTCAATGCCCGCCGACACAAACAGATCTTTGATCTCCGCATAGAGGGCATTCAGTTTTTCCACGTTCTTGTCTAGTTTATCTACAAACAGGCCAAACGGTTTATCGCCGGAATACTCTTTTACCGCATCTGCGATGTTTTTCTCCATCGTGTGCGGACGGCGGTAATACTTGATGGTGCCAAACTGTTTGTCATCGCCAAACAGTCGGTTGGTGCGGGAGAACGCCTGAATCAGATTTTCGTATTGCAGCACCTTATCCAGATACAGCGTATTGATCCACTTGGAGTCAAAGCCTGTCAGCATCTGATCCACCACGATCAGCAGATCAAGCTGTTTTTCCGGGGTGCGCTCGATGCGCTGGTAGGGCAATTTGTGCGCCAGCCGTGCTGCAACGTCCTTTTTCATCTTGGCAAAGGTCGGAATGCTGAAGTCCTGTCCATAGCGGGCGTTATAGTCTTCTACGATCTCTTTTAGCCCTTCTTCTTTGGTGATACCTTTGCCATTGTTGTCAATGTTGGGGTCAAATAGTGCGGTGACTTTCAGCCATGGTGCAGCTTCTCTGAATCTCTTGTAATATTGGATGGCTTCCGGGATGCTGGAGGTTGCAAAAATGGCATGAAATTTGCTGTTGCGGCTCTGGGTCTGCCAGTTCTCGCAAATGTCCTCCACCACGGCTTTCTGGTGTTCTTCGCCCTCATACTGGGTGTTGGGAATATAATCCTCGATGCCCTTTATCTCCTCACCGAGCGCATCTTTTCCGCCTGCCATCGGCAGATTCAGATACTTATAAAACACCTTGCTCTTCTGTGGGTCGGCCAGAGCTTCGTCCACAGAATATGCCTTTGCTTTTTCTAGTGCGACCGCTTTCCGCAAGTCGCTGTCCTTGAAGGTCAGCACCTTGTATGGGTCAAAGCCCAGCACGTTGTGATCCCGGATGCCGTCTGCAATGCTGTACCGATGCAGTTCGTTGCCGAAAACGGTGGCGGTGGTGCTCATTTTCTTCTGGTTTTCGCCTTGGATCGGCGTACCGGTAAAACCAAAGAACAGTGCTTTCGGGAATGTATGCTTGATGGTCTGCATCATATCGCCAAAGGTGGAGCGGTGGCACTCGTCCACGATAAAAACCAACCGCTTTGCGTTGATCAGCGCAATGTCGTTGGGGTTCAGCTTGTTTTGTGCATCATCCTTGATGTTGCTCATCTTCTGGATGGAGGTGACGATCAGCGTATCGGACGGCGAAATGCTTTTCAGCTTGTCCACAAGAATATCCGTGTTCTCGGTAGCCTGCACCTCCTCGTTTTCCCCTGCAAAGTTGCGGTATTCTTTCAGGCTCTGAGTGCCCAACTCGATTCGGTCCATCAGAAAAATCACTTTGTCCGCATCCTTGGAAGATGCAATCAGTTGAGCGGACTTGAAAGAAGTCATGGTCTTGCCAGAACCTGTGGTGTGCCAGATGTAGCCGCCGCGCTGCTGGTCATTCTCCCATTTCGCCTTGGAAACGGCATCCGAAATTTTGCTGGCAGCGTAGTACTGATAGCTGCGCATCACCTTCAAAATGCCATCGGAACCATCGGCAACGGTATAAAAACCCACCAACATATGCGCCATCGGGATAGACAAAAGTGCCGTTGTAACGTCTTTCCAGTCGTTCATCGGCTCGTTGTAGAAGTCCGCCCAATGGAAATAGTAGCTGGGGTTGAATTGTCCTTCCGGGCCGGGATTGGCAAAGTAGACCGTTTCTTCCGGGTTCATGGCCACAAAAATCTGCACCAGCGAGAACAGTCCCGTAAAAATGCCCTCTGCCGCGTATTTTTCAATCTGGTTGCAAGCCTGTTTGATGGAAACACCGCTCTTTTTCAGTTCCATGTGAATGACCGGCATACCATTGATGAGCAGCATCAAATCGCCGCGGCGGTCATTCAAAATTTTGGACTTGGTGGGGAACTTTGGCTGCTCTGCGATCTGGTAGCGGCTGAGTCCAGCTGCAATTTCCAGTCGGTCATAGATTTTCAGGGACACTTCTTTGCCGAAATTCAGCTTATCGTCAGGATTGTCACGCTTGATAAGCACACTTTTGCCGTTGATAAATTTATTCAGCTTCATCGGCGTTTTCGCATTCATGACCTGTTCCATGATCTGCTGCATCTCGCCATCCGTCAGCGGATAATCGTTCAGTCGGTCAATGCCACGGTTGTTTTCAAAAAGGATGTTCGCCCAATTCTGGATCAGCTGCTGTTCGGTGTAGTTTTTCAGCACACCATCTTTCCAGCCGCGTTCTATCAGGAGCTTTACCACCGCCTCTTCAAAATCGGCTTCTTTTGTAAACGCCATAACGAACTCCTTTCGACTTTGCAAAAAGCACCTCTCTGCGAAGGCTTTTCTAATTTGTACAAGCTTTTTCAGCTTACGCTGATGAAGGGTGATAAGGGTATCAAGTTGTGTCAAAAACTCGCCAATCTTCTTTTGCTCTTCTATATCTGGTGTTGGAATCGGCATTTCAAAGAACACACTATCCTTGATGGAAAAACGGTCAGACCTCGCACCGGAATCGCCGTTGAAATTCATGAAGGAATGCCAATATCCACTTTTGAAAAAGTGTTCGAGGTAGGTCGTATCAATGTCATGCGGTCGAAATACAGTATAAAGCGGCGACATTACGCCAGTTCGTCCCAGTTTATTGCGGTTAATTGGGCCGACTGGCGCGGTAACAGAAATTCGTGGATTATAAACAAAATCCTCATTATGAACAACATAATAGCCATCCAAACTTCCTATTTTTGAAATATCATGGTCAAAGAAATCGCGCTGGCTGATAATTCCAAATTCAGCAGAGTTTGTGAATGTCTCTATATATTGCAACCCTGCGTTTTTCTCTGTAACCTTTTCAACAATATCTGACAACTTACGCTGTTCCCAAGTAGGAGCAAATGCACACTTTCAGCAGCTATTTTCCACCGCCTACCGAATGTTCGCTGAAAATTTCACTTTCGGTTTTGCGTATTCGGCTCAAATTTTGGTTTTTGACTCCCGATAGCTTTAAAACACAGCAGTTCCAAGCGTTTGACATTGCCTTGATTTTTATTCATCAGCCTGTTTTGCATATTCTGAACGGGCAAGAGAAATTGCGTTGCTCCTTAGCCAAACAACAAACGACGATACGTCCATCTTCTGATTATGGGCAAATTGCACCACTTATTTTTATACAAACATCTTTTCAAGACAGGATTTCTTGATGTTTTGCAGCTTTTCCAACTTACGTTGATGAAGGGTGATAAGGGAGTCAATCTTTTTCAAAATCCTCCCAAGCTGTTTTTGTTCATCGATTTTAGCGGGAATCACTAGCTGCAAATTCAGAAACGTTTCCTTCGGAATATTGTACATAGAGCCACTTGTCCCGGAAGCCATCGAAGTTATTTTCTCTTTATAAGCACTGGACACCAGCATCATATACACAAAATATGTGTCCACCGTATCTTGAAATTTTAGTTTCCAGAGTCTGTCTGGAAGGAACAAATTTGGAAAATCCGTCGATACATAGCCACAAGCTCCGACACGTTCCGGTGTATTCATTCTGCTGACAATGACACTGTCTTTCTCAACAGCACATTTAACAAGCTGTTGTTCACTTTTTACAACAGGCTTACTTTCGGATGGGTTAAATCGATCATACGAAACACAACTTGTTTTTAGTACGCCTATATCTCCATCGCTAACTTCGCCTTCATCAGAGTTTACACTCTTGCCCGTCGTTATTGTTTTTGTCAGCTCAGCTAACTTACGCTGTTCCCAAGGGTCAGTAAAACCCTTGAAGCGAATTTCCGGTACAGATGCCCCATTTTTTGGGAACATCTTGTCCAGCATGGACTTTTTGATATTCACTAGCTTCTCATACTTACGCTGATGAAGGGTGATAAGGGTATCAAGCTGAGTGAAGAAAGAACCGATTTGTTTTTGCTCTGAATATACAGGCACCGATATTGTCTTTGCTAAAAGTTCATCTTTGGTTATGCCTTTAATTGATGTGCCTTGTACCGTGTTAAGTTCCGACTGCAATTTCTTATAACAAGCATAAACTGTAAAAAACGGCTCCGTATTCAACTTGCTCAACGACAAGAAATCCTGACTTGTGGAATAGGAAAACGGCATATATGCGAGTTTTCCAACACCGACGCGCGTGATAATTGCGATTGAATCTTTTGGTACAAGTTGTGTTGCAGAACTATTCAAACCGGTCTGTGTTATATACTTTCGTGGCTCCACACCCATCAGCTTGCCGTCAACGATATCCGAAGATTGTATCCACGGAATATTACCGTTCCAGAATGCTTCATTGGATGTTGTAGGCGTTCCCCCACCATAGGTTTTCTCAGCCAATTCAGAAATCTTACGCTGTTCCCAAGGGTCAGTAAAACCCTTAAACCGGAGGGCAGGTTTCTTCTCGTTATCCTGCATAATCATTCACCTCCCAGCAACTTTTTGAGTTCTGCAATGCCCTTCATGTCAAATTCATTTCCCTGCAAATCGTCCAGCAGCCCCAGCAATTCGTGCTCGGTGCTGGCGATCTGGCTCTCTACGTCCTCAAAGGTGGTTTCATATTTCTTGCAGACGGCATCCACCTGCTTCACAAAATCGTCCAGAACGGCATCCGGCAGGCTGTTCAGATTTTCCATCAGGGGCAGGATCCACTTGCGATGCAGCAGGTCACGCACTTCTTCATCGGTCAGGCGTTCAATCACGCCTTTGGTACGCTGGTGGAGGGCGGCACTGTCGTCCTTGACCTGCTTTTTCAGGGTCTTTTCCTCGGCAAACAGCGCGTCCACATCCTTCAGAATGCTCATGGTGGCAGGTTCTACCTCCCGCGCTTTGATGGCCTTTTTGACTTCAGCGGCAACAAAGGCGTCCTTTGCGTCATTCACAAAGTTCTGCTCCTTGTCCTCCTCGCTCAGTTCGTCCAGATAGCTTTCATACTCGCCTGCAATTTCGGCAAAGCGAGTCTCTTTTGCCCGCAGTGCTGCCACTTCCTCATGCATTTTAACGCTCTGCACCAGCTCAAAGGGCAGCACATGACCCACCCAGCCGTCCTGTACCTCGGCATCCTTTTTCAGCACCATGTTGGGGTCTACCTGCTTGGTTGCGGCAAAACCCTCGGTCTGGATGATTTCAAGGTCGATGGCAATTTTCTTCCAGTCGTCGTCCAAAAGCTGGTATGCTGCATAGCGGTCAACCAGTGGAATTCCTGCCAGCCGGGCAAAGATCTCCCGGCTCAGGCGTTCTTCCTCGCCGGCAGCATTCAGCTGCGTCATGCCGTCGATGAGTGCGGACTTCAAGTAGGCATCAAAGTCACCGAAAGCATTCTGGAAAGCGGTCTTGAACGCCACCACATCCGGGTGGGACAGAACAGCGTTCTTCAAATTGGCCACATTCAGACGGCAATAGGCTTCGTTGTCCGGGCTGAACAGAGCCGCTTTCAGGTGCGGGAATGCTGTCCAGTAGGCAGACAGGTCTTGCAGTTCGGCCTCGGGAATGCCGCCAAACATCGAAGCGTAAATATCCCAGCTCTCAGCCTTTTCCGAGGAATCCACATACCGGGGGATGTTCAGGTTGTAATCATTCTGGATAATCTCTGCGCGGGATACTCTGCGTGCGAACTTTTCGATTTTCTCCGGGCGTTCCTTGTAAGCATCCACAATGCGTTTGATGTCGCAGGCACGCAGCTTATTGTTTTTGCCGTCCTTCTCAAAGCCCTTAGACGCATCAATAATCAGAACGTCCGAATCCTTTTTATTCTTCCGCAGCACCATGATGATGGTGGGAATGCCTGTGCCGAAGAAAATATTGGCGGGCAGACCGATGATTGCATCAATGTTGTTGTGGTCAATCAGATTTTTGCGAATTGTACCTTCTTCACCGCCACGGAATAGAACACCGTGGGGCAGAACGATGGTCACAATGCCGTCATTGCGGATATGATACAGGTCGTGCAGCAAAAAGGCGTAGTCTGCCTTGCCTTTGGGGGCAAGGCCGTAATCCGAAAAGCGCGGGTTGTTCTCTTTGTCGTTCGGATTCCACGCCTGCGAATATGGGGGATTTGATACCACCGCATCCACAAACAGCGGGTCGTAGGTGTTGACCGGGTCGTTTTCTTCAAAGTACGGCCAATCTTCCTCCAGCGTATCACCGTTGCGCGTTACAATGTTGTCGGGCAGAATGCCGCGCATGACAAGGTTCATGCGGGTCAGGTTGTAGGTGTTTTCCTTCAACTCCTGTGCGTAGTATTTGATGTTGTTGCCATTGCCCATATACCGTGCGGCACACTGACCAATGTTGATCAGCAGTGAGCCGGAACCGCTGGTGGGGTCGTAAATTTTGATCTCTTCCCGGTCTTTCAGGTGGTACGCCACGATTTCAGACATGAGCAGCGAAACTTCGTGCGGCGTGTAGAACTCGCCGGCCTTCTTGCCTGCGTTTGCTGCAAAGTTGCTGATCAGATATTCGTAGATAAAGCCGAGAACATCATAATCCTGCTTGCCGTCCATGGGAATATCTTTGATGAGATAGATCAGGTCGCGAATGGCCTTTGTCCGCGCACCGGAGCTTTCACCCAGTTTAGACAGGCCGGTTTGCAGCGTAGCAAAGACACCGTCAAACACCTTTTTGTGGTGCGGGTCGATTAGTCGACTGAATGCCTGTAATGCCACCGTTACGTCGTCAGCCTTGAAGTCGCTGCCTTTGCTGATCCATGTGGAAAACAGATTTTCATAGGCGATAAAATAGCCGACATTCTTCCGAACGGTATCCAGCGTTTCGACATCGTCTTCGGTCAAATCCGGCAGATATTCGTCTGTCCAGTCATTCTCTTTCAGCCATTTGACTTCTTTGTCCGACAGAAATTTATAAAACATGAAGCCCAGAATGTAATCCTTGTACTCGTTGGCTTCGATTTTAGAGCGCATCTTGTTGGCAGATTCCCAGATTTTCGATGCGAGTTGCTGCTTGTTCATGCTATTCCTCCCAGTGGCCTGCAATAGCGCATTTTTAGATTTTTTAATCGGACAGCCCCTCCGATTTTATGCGTGTGTTCATTGAACCAATTATACAAAAGTGCCACCCGGTTTGCAATGCGAATGAAAAGTTTCTCAATCGCATTCGCAGAACCATAACCGTGGCGAGCAGAGCCTTTGTGCGCACAAAGGCTAAATTCGCACGCAGAATTAAAATTCTGCTGTGTTCATTCGCTTGTTGGGATGCAATCCCAATCCCTGTAATCATCACAATTCCGTGATGGCTGCGCATTCCTGCGGTGTGCTGAAAGAGCGTTTTGCAAAAAGCGCGTAGCCTGCATCCATCGGATGTAGTTCAAGGGTTTGGGATTTCCCAACAAGCATTTTGCAACGCAAAATGGTCTTTGTATATACGAAGACACTGCTTGCTACGGCTATGAACGCCTTTTGAATTGCAAAATGATTTTTCAGTTGCTATACTGGGCTTATCAAAGTTTTTTCGGGAGGACGTCGCAGTGACCGCACAGACAATGCAAATCGGGAGCCGACCTTGCCGCATTTACGGCGAAGCCCATGCAGAATACCTACTGCTCCAAATGACCGGCGAACACGAGCTGCAAAGCATGGACAGCGAGGTTGCCGCTATTGCACAGAGTGCGCACCACTTTCTGTTTGCGGCTATTCCAGTGGAAAGCTGGAACGATGCACTTTCTCCGTGGGAAGCCCCTGCCGTGTGGGGAAAGCAAGGCTTCGGCGGAAAAGCTGGGGACACCCTGCGCTTTCTGACGGAGCAGGTCATTCCCACACTGGAGCAGCAATTTCCTCTCCCGGAAAACGTCAAAATCATTCTGGGCGGCTACTCGCTGGCCGGGCTGTTCGCTTTGTGGGCATCCACCCAGACCGATTTGTTCTACGGTGTCGCCGCCGCTTCTCCCTCTGTGTGGTTTCCGGGCTGGATGGAGTTTGAACAGCAGTACCCGATACAGGCACAGCACATTTATCTGAGCCTTGGCGACAAGGAGGAACACACAAAAAACACCATCATGGCTGCGGTAGGGGATAATATCCGCACGCTGCACAGTCGGCTTACAGAGCGTGGCGCAGACTGCACCCTTGAATGGAACAGCGGCGGGCACTTTAAGGACGCTGATTTGCGTACGGCAAAAGCATTTCAGTGGGTGATAGAGGAACGCACATGACCATTTTGATTGATGCCGATGGTTGCCCAGAGGTCAGTGATGTGATGAAGAACAAGACCAGCAGCCGCACTCTGCCGCTGATCCGTTTAAATCTGCGACTTCTGGCGGAGATGGTGGGCATTCTCCCGCGGGCTAAGCAACAGCCCGCAGGGCTGATTGCTTGCGGCCTGCGGGCCGCCGCCCTGTTCTCATCCGCACCATCTTTGCCGCAAAAAAGGCACCAGCCTGAGCTGATGCCTTTTGTTGGCGGAGATGGTGGGATTCGAACCCACGTGCCCGATTAAGGACAAAACGATTTCGAGTCTTTGAAATTGTTGGATGAAGCTGGTTCCTCGCGGCTGTCATTGGCAGCTGAGGGCATTCTTGTGACCTCCAAAAAGGCACGTCACACCGCAATTTGCAGGCAAAAATCAGCCGCTTTTTGCGAAATGACGTTAGAAAAAGCCTTTTTCACACGGGCCGTCAGCGGCTGCATTTCAGGTGTAGTTGTGTTAGATGTCCGTTAGAATTATGCAGTGCTGCCGTTGCTGTGCCAGCTCACAGCAGGCTTCCCTGTCTGAACGCAGCGTTTCCCGAAAGCCGGGAGATGCTGCGTTTTCTCTTGCCCGCATTGGGCTGAAAGGGAAGCCGCCATGTCAACATTCCGCGTCAATAAAAACGTCAACTACACCGTTATGAGCAACCACCACCTGCAGGATAAGAGGCTGTCCCTGAAAGCCAAGGGACTGCTGTCCTATATGCTCTCCCTGCCGGACGATTGGGATTACAGCCTGAAAGGGCTGACAACCGGGTGCAGGGATGGCATCGACAGTGTGAGAAGTGCGGTTCACGAACTGGAAGATGGCGGGTATCTGTGTCGGAGCAAAGTCCGTGATGCCCGTGGCCGCATTATTGACTACAACTATGAAGTCTTTGAACTGCCACAGAAAGAACGGATTGAAAAACGCCCTGCTCCAGTGCCAAATTCACCATCATCGGAAAATCCAATGTCGGGTTTTCCAACGTTGGAGAATCCAACACAACAAAATACTAATAAACAAAATACTAAAAGACAAAGTACTAATCTATCAGGGCAGACAGACGAATCCGCAGATTTTGACCAGATGGAAGCACAGGTACGGGAGGAGTTTCGGGAACGTTTGGAGATCGACACCCTTGCCCAGCGGTACGACCCCGACAAGCTGGAGGAACTGCTGGACAACATTGTGGAGATGTACTGCTGTCCACGGCAGACCCAGTACGTCGGCAAGCAGCCGCAGACCACCAAAGCCATCCGGCTGCGGCTGGACAAGCTGACCAGCCAGCACGTTGAGTACATCTTCGATGTGATGTCCAACACCACCCAGCCCATCAAGAACATCATGGCCTATCTGCGCACCACCATCCTGAACGCCCCCACCACGATGGAGCACTACTATCAGGCGCAGGGCAACTGGCTGACCGCACAGA
>OHFR01000911.1_pt1 | contig 11051 bp, 10 predicted proteins | sample 1567531 | NCBI WGS metagenome assembly OHFR01 (sample SAMEA3879597, study PRJEB24766) | human gut metagenome | biome: human-associated habitat; feature: feces | place: USA | collected 1985/1987
TTATATGGAGATATAGTTGCCTGATGCCGCTAGAAGGCGCAGGAATAAAGGAAAAGTTAGAATATAAGTAACTGCAGAAGTACAGAACGGTTACAATATAAGAGATCTAACCTGAAAATTAAGGAGGAACATGTAACATGAGTTTACAGGTGGAAAAAATGGAAAAAAACATGGCTAAACTTACTATCGAAGTTGCCGCTGAAGATTTAGAAAAAGCAATGCAGAATGCATACCAGAAAGCAAAAGGAAGAATTTCCATCCCTGGATTCCGTAAAGGAAAAGCTCCAAGAAAAATGATCGAGCAGATGTATGGCAAAGGAGTATTCCTTGAAGATGCTGTTAACGCTCTGATTCCGGAACACTACAGCAAAGCATTAGCTGAATGCGAACTTGAGATCGTTTCCCAGCCGACAATCGACATCACACAGGCTGAGCCTGGAAAAGCATTCATCTTCACAGCAGAAGTTGCTGTTAAACCGGAAGTTACATTAGGTGATTACAAAGGTGTAGAAGTACCGAAAACTGAAATCACAGTAACAGACGAAGACGTAGAAGCTGAACTCAAGAAAGAGCAGGAGAAAAACTCCAGAACAGTTACAGTTGAAGACCGTGGAGCAGAAAACGGCGACATCACAACAATCGACTTCGAAGGATTTGTTGACGGAGAAGCATTCGAGGGCGGTAAAGGAACAGACTATCCGCTGACACTTGGATCCGGATCCTTCATCCCGGGATTTGAAGATCAGCTGATCGGCAAGAACTCAGGTGAGGAAGTAGAAGTAAACGTTACTTTCCCGGAAGATTATCATGCAGAAGAATTAAAAGGAAAAGAAGCTGTATTCAAATGCACAGTACACGCAATCAGAGCAAAAGAGCTTCCGGAAGTAGATGATGAGTTCGCATCTGACGTTTCCGAGAAGGCTGAGACACTTGATGCTTACAGAGCAGAAGTAAAGGCTCAGATCAAAGAGCGTAAAGAGAACGAAGGAAAGGCTAAGAAAGAAGATCAGGCTGTAGAGCAGGCAGTTGCTAATGCAGAGATCGATCTTCCAGAACCAATGGTTGACCTTCAGGCTAAACAGATGGCTGATGATTTTGCACGCCGCATTATGCAGCAGGGACTCAGCGTAGAGCAGTACTTCCAGTTCACAGGTCTCTCAGAAGAGAAGATGATGGAAGAGCTTAAGCCACAGGCTGAGAAGAGAATCAGAACAAGACTTGTTCTTGAAGCAATCGTAGCAGCAGAGAATATTGAAGTATCTGATGAGCGTCTTGATGAAGAGTTAGCTAAGATGGCTGAGTCTTACAAGATGGAAGTTGAGAAGCTGAAAGAGTTCATGGGTGAGAACGAGAAGAAGCAGATGAAAGAGGATATTGCAGTACAGGATGCAGTTACTCTGATCGTTGATGCATCTGTAGAAGGCTAATCATTTATTAGATTTCTTGAGAGGGTGCGCCTGTATATCAGGTGTGCCTTTTCTCTTTCTATAAGAAGTGAGAGGATGAGGACTGATCCGGGAGTAAGGATCAGAACAATAATTATGCGTTGCTGGCAATAACTATTGCAAATAGCGACAATCATATAGAAAAGGAAGGATAGCATATGAGTTTAGTACCTTATGTCATTGAGCAGACAAGCCGCGGAGAGCGTTCCTATGATATTTATTCAAGACTTTTGAAGGAGCGTATCATTTTCCTCGGAGAAGAAGTAAATGATGTGTCAGCAAGCGTGATCGTTGCACAGCTTCTGTTCTTGGAGGCAGACGATCCGGATAAGGATATCCAGCTGTATATTAACAGCCCGGGAGGATCTGTAACAGCAGGTCTGGCAATCTACGATACAATGCAGTACATCAAGTGTGATGTTTCAACAGTATGTATCGGTATGGCAGCCAGCATGGGCGCATTCCTGCTTTCCGGTGGAAAGAAAGGAAAGAGATTTGCCCTTCCGAACGCTGAAATCATGATTCATCAGCCATCCGGTGGTGCACAGGGACAGGCAACAGAGATTCAGATTGCAGCAGAACATATTCTTCGTACAAAGAAGAAATTGAATGAGATCCTGGCAGCAAACACAGGAAAGCCGCTGGAAGTGATCCAGCAGGATACAGAGCGTGACAATTTCATGTCTGCAGAAGAGGCGAAAGAGTACGGTCTGATCGACGAAGTAATAGTAAACCATTAATTGGTTATTGAGGTGACAGAATATGGCAGGAAAAAAGACTGAGGATATCGTAAGATGCTCGTTTTGTAATAAGACACAGTCCCAGGTTCGTAAGATGATCGCAGGACCGAACGGAACCTATATCTGTGATGACTGTGTTGCTATTTGTACCGAGATTATTGAGGAAGAATTAGATTTTAATGACAGAGCTGCACTTGACGATATTAATCTCCTGACACCGGAAGAGATGAAAGCTTTTCTGGACGAATATGTGATTGGACAGGATGAGGCGAAGAAAGTTCTTTCTGTTGCAGTTTACAATCATTATAAGAGAATTCTGGCAGAACAGGATCTTGGAGTAGAACTTCAGAAGAGTAATATCCTGATGCTTGGACCAACAGGATGTGGTAAGACACTTCTGGCACAGACACTTGCGAAAGTGCTGAATGTTCCATTTGCAATCGCAGATGCTACAGCACTGACAGAGGCCGGATATGTAGGAGAGGACGTTGAAAATATTCTCCTTAAGGTGATTCAGGCAGCAGACGGAGACATCGAGCGTGCAGAACACGGAATCATTTACATTGATGAGATTGATAAGATCACAAGAAAATCAGAAAATCCATCCATCACACGAGATGTTTCCGGAGAAGGTGTTCAGCAGGCACTTTTGAAAATCATCGAAGGAACAGTTGCGTCTGTTCCACCGCAGGGCGGAAGAAAGCATCCACATCAGGAATTGATCCAGATTGATACAACGAACATCTTGTTTATTTGTGGTGGTGCTTTTGAAGGAATCGATAAGATCATTGAGACAAGAATTGATAGAAAATCAATCGGATTCAATGCAGAGATCGCATCAAAACATGAGTACGATATGGATGTACTTCTTCAGGAAGCACTTCCACAGGATCTTGTAAAGTTTGGTTTGATCCCTGAGCTGGTCGGAAGACTTCCGGTGACAGTATCATTGGATCTTCTGGATAAGGATGCATTGATACGCATTCTTACAGAGCCAAAAAGTGCGATCGTAAAACAGTATCAGAAGCTTCTGGAGTTGGATGGCGTGAAGCTTGAATTTGATAAAGATGCTCTGTTAGAAATAGCAGAGACAACATTGAAGCGTAAGACAGGTGCGAGAGGTCTCCGTGCGATCATGGAGAATATCATGATGGATACGATGTTTACAGTACCGTCAGATAAGACAATCAAGGAATGTCGCATTACGAAGGAAGCGGTTCTTGGAGTGGAAGAACCGAAGTATACTCGTGATAGTGAGGATAGAAAATCATTCCTGACATCTGAGAGCAAATAGTAACTGGATACAGGAATCCTGCAAACAGTTGCGGAGTATAAAACGAGGCGGGAGTGATGGGATATCCATCCTACCCGCCTTTTCTAACGAGGAGGAATTGAATTGGACAACGAGACAAGAAGTCTTCCTATGGTTGCCTTAAGAGGATTAACAATCATGCCGGAGATGATCGTTCATTTTGATGTGAGCAGAGAACGCTCCATCGCTGCAATTCAACAGGCAATGGTTGAAGAGCAGGAGATATTTCTGGTTGCCCAGAAATCAATAGAGACAGAGAACCCCGGACAGGACGATGTCTATGAGACTGGAACAGTTGCATCTGTGAAGCAGCTGATCAAGCTGTCAAAGAAAGTTGTAAGGGTTCTCGTGGAAGGAAAGAACCGTGCGGTTCTTAAGAAAATTGAAGAGACAGATCCTTATCTTCGTGCAGAAGTAGAAGTTCTGGAAGAACAGGAGATCACGATTCCGGATGATCTGAATGCGGAAGCAATGATGCGCGGATTGAAGGAAATTATTACAGAATATGCAGCAAAGAATGGAAAGATTTCCAAAGAATCTGTTGCAGAAATTCTTGATATTACTGATTTAAAACGTCTGGTAAATGAAGTGGCTGCGAATATTCCATTGAAGTACAAGGATCAACAGGAACTTCTGGAAGAACTGGATTTCTGGAGTAGATATGAGAAATTATCATTGAAGCTTGTGAATGAGATGCAGATCATGGAGATCAAAGAAGAACTCCAAAGGAAAGTAAAGAGCAAAGTAGATAAGCATCAGAAAGAATATCTTTTAAGAGAACAGCTGAAGGTGATTCGCGAGGAATTAGGTGAAGATACTACATTTTCAGATGCAGATGAGTTCGAAGAAGCATGTAGCAAATTAGATGCACCGGAAGAAGTAAAAGAAAAGCTCCATAAGGAAATTGGACGGTTTAAGAACACGATCGGTTCTCAGGCAGAAAATGGAGTAATCCGTACTTATATTGAGACAATCCTGGAGATGCCGTGGAATAAACGTGCCGAAGATAATACAGATATTAACTATGCGAAAGAAGTTTTAGAGGCAGATCATTATGGATTGGAACAGGTGAAAGAAAGAATCCTGGAATTCCTGGCTGTCAGAACACTGACACAGAAGGGAGAAAGCCCGATTCTTTGTCTGGTGGGACCTCCGGGAACAGGTAAAACTTCTATTGCCAAGTCCCTGGCACGTTCTCTTAAGAAACCGTTTGTGCGCATTTCTTTAGGAGGAGTACGTGACGAGGCTGAGATCCGTGGTCATCGTAAGACGTATGTCGGAGCGATGCCAGGAAGAATTGCAAATGGAATTCGCACAGCAGGTGTGAAGAATCCGGTACTCCTTCTGGATGAGATTGACAAAGTAAGTACAGACTATAAAGGGGATACGTTCTCTGCACTTTTGGAAGTACTGGACAGTGAGCAGAACAGTAAGTTCCGCGATCATTATCTGGAAGTGCCACTGGATCTGTCAGAGGTTACATTTATTACAACAGCGAATACCTTACAGACGATTCCAAGACCACTCCTGGACAGAATGGAGATCATCGAGATTACAAGTTATACAGAAAACGAGAAACTTCATATTGCAATAGAACATCTGATTCCAAAGCAGCTGGAAAAGCATGGGATTACAGACGAACAGCTCAGATTTAGCAAGAAAGCAATTTGGAAGATCGCACATAACTATACGAAAGAAGCAGGTGTTCGTCAGTTAGAACGTGAAATCGGAAATATTTGCCGTAAGGCGGCGAAAGAGCTTCTTACAACCGAGAAAGAGAAGATTACTGTGACAGATAGAAATCTTCATAAATTCCTTGGAAAAGAGAAATATTCTTATCAGATGGCAAATGCAGCACCGGAGGTCGGTATCGTACGTGGACTTGCGTGGACAAGTGTCGGAGGAGATACGCTTCAGATTGAGGTGAATGTAATGCCGGGCAAGGGAGAAATCATGCTGACAGGACAGCTTGGAGATGTGATGAAAGAGTCCGCCCGTGCCGGAATCAGTTATATTCGATCTGTAAGCAAAAAATATGCAATCGCAGAAGATTTCTTCGAGAAGCATGATATTCATGTGCACATTCCGGAAGGTGCAGTTCCGAAAGACGGACCATCAGCCGGAATCACAATGGCAACAGCAATGCTTTCTGCTGTGACAGGCAAGAAAGTTCGCGCAGATCTCGCAATGACAGGAGAAATCACCTTGAGAGGTCGTGTGCTTCCGATTGGAGGATTGAAAGAAAAACTTCTTGCTGCTAAAAATGCAAGAATACAGACCGTGCTTATTCCAAAAGAGAATACAGCAGATGTGGAAGAACTTTCTTCTGAAATTACAAAAGGTCTGGAAATCATTCCGGTTGAGACAATGGAAGAAGTCTTAAAGAAAGCACTGACAAGATAAAAAGATTGCTTCTGACAGCAGATTGCAATAAAATAGAATGAAAGGAGGAGTAAACGACATGGTCATTAAAAATATAAATCTGGAAACAGTTTGTGGAATCACAAGCGTTCTTCCGGAAAACGATAAGCCTGAGATCGCATTTGCGGGAAAATCAAATGTAGGAAAATCATCACTGATTAATGCACTGATGAACCGTAAGTCTTATGCAAGAATTTCAGCAACACCGGGAAAGACACAGACAATCAATTTCTATACGATTAATGAGGAAATGTATCTGGTCGATCTCCCAGGGTATGGATACGCAAAGGTTTCTGAGCAGGAAAAGATTCAGTGGGGAAAACTGATCGAGCGTTATCTGCATACATCAAAACAGCTTAAGGCAGTATTCCTTTTGATCGATATCCGTCATGATCCATCTGCGAATGATAAAATGATGTATCAGTGGATCCTGGATCAGGGATATCAGCCAATCATTATCGCAACAAAGCTTGATAAGATTAAACGCAGTCAGGTACAGAAGCATATTAAAATGCTGAAGACAGGTCTGCAGCTTGTTCCTGGAACAAAAGTAATTCCATTCTCATCCCAGACAAAACAGGGAAGAGATGAGATTTGGGAATTGATTGAGACAGAATATCTCGGATATGGAAATGACGAGGGGGCAGAGGATGACAAATAAGCGCCCATACTGGCAAGTTGCCGTAAGCTTGCTTTTCAGCATAGCAGCAACAGTTGGATTTATACTGATCGGATGGAAATTACTTGGATTTCTCATGCCGTTTGTGGTTGGATGGATCATTGCATCCATCGCCACACCGGTTGTTAACTGGTTAGAAAAACGTTTGAAGATCAGAAAAAAATTAGGCTCCGCATTGATTATTATCGGAGTCCTGGCGTTGATGGGGACGCTGGGCTACTTTGCTGTCAGTTGGCTGGTTTCAGAAGTCAGCAGTCTGATCAAAGACTTTCCGGAAATGTATGTGCAGCTCGAAAAAGGACTCCATCAAATTGGAATTTCTATGTCCGGAATTTTTAGCAAACTGCCGGATGGAATCCAGAATGGATGGACGACAACTGTTGCGAATTTGGATGACACGATGGGAAATCTGATGTCAAAAATCAGTGAGCCAACGGTAAGTGCCGCAGGAAATATCGCAAAGCGTGTGCCAAGTTATCTGGTATCAACAATCGTTGCGGTTATGTCTTCTTATTTCTTTATCTCAGAGCGAGAAGAAGTTGTGACATGGGTCAAACAGATTGCGCCAAAGTCAGTAACTGAACGAATGATCATGGTGATAGATAACCTGAAATATGCGGTTGGTGGATATTTCAAGGCACAGTTTAAGATCATGGGAATTGTATTTTTGATTTTGGCTGTAGGACTTGGATTTTTGAGAGTCCATTACTTTGTATTGTCTGCATTTTTGATCGCATTTCTAGATTTCCTACCATTTTTTGGAACAGGAACTGCGATGATTCCATGGGCTATATATGCAGTCTTTATGGGAGATTATAAACGTGCGATTATGCTTGTTGTGATCTATGCAATTACGCAAATTGTCAGACAGCTGATCCAGCCGAAGCTTGTCGGAGACAGTGTCGGATTGAATCCGCTGGTTACACTGCTTTTGATTTATATTGGATATCGAATTGGTGGTGTGATCTGGATGATCCTTGCTGTTCCGGTTGGTATGGTCATTATAAATATGTGTCAGGCCGGTGCGTTTGATTATATTTTTGATGATATAAAGACGCTGATTGTCGGAATCTTGAAATTAAGAGACGAAGAGTAGTGTAGTTAAGAAACAAGGAAGTAATTGAAAGGAGAAAAATATATGAGCAATTATGATGTAATTATTATCGGTGCAGGACCTGGGGGAATCTTTGCAGCTTATGAGCTGGTAGAGAAAGCACCGGAATTGAAGGTGGCGGTATTTGAAGCCGGCAATCCACTGGAGAAGAGAAAATGCCCAATCGATGGAAAGAAGATTAAGAGCTGTGTGAACTGCAAGACATGCGCGATTATGAGTGGATTCGGTGGAGCAGGAGCATTTTCAGATGGAAAATACAATATCACAAATAATTTTGGTGGAACATTGTATGAGTATATCGGTAAAGAGACAGCAATTGAGCTGATGAATTACGTAGATGAGATCAATGTGAAATTTGGTGGTGAGGGTACAAAAATGTATTCCACATCAGGAACACATATTAAGAAACTCTGTATGCAGAATAAGCTGAATCTTTTGGATGCATCTGTTCGTCATCTTGGAACAGATATCAACTATGTTGTTCTTGAGAATCTCTATGCAAAGTTGAAAGATACTGTAGAGTTCCGTTTTAACTGTCATGTAGATGATGTGGAAGCGATTGACGGCGGATATCGCGTGATTACAAAGGATGGTGTAGATGAATGTAAGAAATGTATCGTTTCTGTGGGAAGAAGCGGAAGTAAATGGATGGAAAAAGTATGTGAAAATCTCGATATCACAACAAAATCCAACCGTGTAGATATCGGAGTTCGTGTGGAACTTCCAGCAGTTATTTTCTCACACCTTACAGATGAACTGTATGAAAGCAAGATTGTCTACAGAACAGAGAAGTTTGAAGATAAAGTCAGAACATTCTGTATGAATCCGAATGGAATCGTTGTAAATGAGAATACAAACGGAATCGTTACAGTAAACGGACATAGCTATGAAGATCCGGCGAAGCAGACAGAGAATACAAACTTTGCGCTTCTTGTGGAGAAACATTTTTCAGAGCCGTTCAAAGACAGTAATGGATATGGTGAAAGTATTGCACGCCTGTCTAATATGCTTGGAGGTGGCGTTCTTGTACAGCGCTTTGGTGATCTGATCCGAGGAAGAAGAAGTACACCGGCACGTATTGCAGAGAGTTTTCTGACACCGACACTTTCCGCAGAACCGGGAGATTTGAGCCTTGTATTGCCGAAACGTATTCTTGATGGAATCATTGAGATGATCTACGCTTTGGATAAGATCGCACCTGGAACAGCAAATGATGATACACTGCTCTATGGTGTAGAAGTTAAGTTCTACAATATGGAAGTGAAACTGGATGAACATCTTGAAACAAAACACAAGGGCCTGTATGTGATTGGAGACGGAAGTGGAGTGACACATTCATTGTCCCATGCATCAGCAAGTGGTGTGTTCGTAGCAAGAGAGATTGCAGAAGAAGTGTAAATTGATAGAAGTTAATAGTTAAAATAAAGGGGAGTTTTTCATTTGCAGAAATTACATGAAGTGTGTTTGTGTATTGCAGGTGAAAAACTTCCCTTTTTTCTTATGTATAAAAAAGAAACTTGAGTTTTTGTTGTTTTTACAAATAAAACAGTTGGATTTTGTTGATTCTTAATTAAAGCGTGTTGAGATTTATTGGAATCTCCTTGACAGAAAGGCATATAGATAGTATTATTTATAGTAAGAGAGTTTATAGCTGAGACTGGGTTACTGTTCACTCCCGTGTCAATCACTTCGCTGATTGACACGGAGGATGCATGTTTTGGCTTGAATGCATCTCGCCCCATCGCCAAAGGCGATTTAAAATGGCGAGATGTGTTGCTGGTCACATCGTGTGAACAGTAACGAGACTGGCTGTGAACAGAGAATGTTAGTGGATTAACATACAGGATTGTATGAATGAGAATTACAGAATCTATGTGAAAGAGAGGAACTGACAGATGGCGAATGATCACGGAGAACAGATTAGAATTGTACAGGAAACAGTTGCAGGTAAGGAGATTACATTTGCACATGTAATGGGAGGTCCGGCTCCGATTATTTATCAGAAACTCGGATTAAATCCACATCTGGATTATCGTTCTTCTGCAATTGGAATTATGAATATGACTCCACCGGAGTCAGCAGTTATCGCATCTGATATTGCAGTGAAAAGCGGTAATGTTTATCTTGGATTCGCAGACCGTTTTACAGGCACACTGATTATTACAGGAGAGATTTCTGATGTTACATCTGCATTGACAGAAGTTGTGGATTATTTCAGAGATTCTCTTGGTTATGTAGTCTGTGATATTACAAAACGATAGGAAGTGCGCTTATGGAACGGGAACGTATAACGAGAGAAGAGCTCATGGAGCGTCTGTTTCATGATGACTATGAGAATCTGAAAGGAAAGAAGCTTCGTATGACTCGTGTGCGCGTGCCGGGGAAGGAAGTCTGCATGGCGCATATTATCAGTAGATCAGATGAGGTTATTTACCAGAATCTGGGATTACATATTGGAACTCATGAAGGTGAGGATCACACAGGAGAGTCTATCGGACTTCTGCGTTTTACACCGTGGGAAGCAGTTGTGGTTGCTGCAGATGTAGCATTCAAGAGCGCAGATGTTGAGATTGGATTTATGGACAGATTCTGCGGGACACTAATTCTGACCGGCGGATTGACACAGGTACAGACAGCGGTGGAAGAAGTAGTTCGATTTTTTAATGAGAGACTTGGCTTTGCAGTGTGCGAGGTTCATAGAAGTTAAGAAGACAGAGGCGTAACAGGATGAAAAAGATATTTTTGATGGGGAGAAGTGAAGCGGGGAAGACTTCACTGACGCAGGCTCTTAAGGGAGAAGAACTGCATTATGTGAAGACACAGTATACGAATACAGAAGATGATACGATCGACTCTCCGGGAGAGTATGCAGAGTCTAAGCATTTCAGTGTTGGACTTGCCTGTTTTTCATTTGAGGCAGACGTGATTGCTATGGTGCAGGCTGCAGATGAACCGTTCAATCTGTTCGGACCTGGAAGCAGATGTTTTATCCAACGTCCATTGATCGGAATCATTACAAAGATTGATTCACCGTACGCAAATGTTGATATGGTGAGACTTTGGATGAAGAATGCCGGATGTGAGCGCATTTTCGAAGTAAATAATAAGACGCGGGAAGGTATCAAAGAGCTCATGGATTATCTGAATGAGCCTGTGGAAATACTGACATTGGATCGTGCCAGATATAAACAGTCATTGGGATTGAATGACTGGGATCCACTACCGGAAGGAGTAGAGTATCCGGATGGCATGTAGATATCAAAAGATTAAGGTGACTGTTCAGAGCCAACCTTCAAAATGCTACGCATTTTGAAGGTGTGGCGTATCCGCCAAATAAAAT